>Ga0268259_10000287_pt1 | contig 19095 bp, 26 predicted proteins | sample AgamicAsMarz_FD_200246 | JGI IMG/M metagenome (GOLD analysis project Ga0268259, IMG submission 200246) | Agave microbial communities from Guanajuato, Mexico - As.Ma.rz (v2) (version 3) | ecosystem: Host-associated > Plants > Phyllosphere > Phylloplane/Leaf | place: Guanajuato, Mexico... | reverse complement strand
TGCCCGGGCCACGCCGACTACGTGAAGAACATGATCACCGGCGCCGCCCAGATGGACGGCGCGATCCTGGTCGTCTCGGCCGCCGACGGCGTCATGCCGCAGACGCGCGAGCACATCCTGCTCGCCCGCCAGGTCAACGTTCCGCACGTGGTCGTCTTCCTCAACAAGATCGACCAGGTCGACGACGACGAGCTGGTCGAGCTGGTCGAGGAGGAGGTCAAGGACCTGCTCAACGAGTACGACTTCCCCGGCGACGACACGCCGATCATCAAGGGCTCGGCGCTGAAGGCGCTGGAGGGTGACGAGGAAGCGCAGAAAGCCGTCTTCGAACTGGCCGACGCGCTCGACTCCTACATCCCCGAGCCCGTGCGCGAGCTCGACAAGCCCTTCCTGATGCCGATCGAGGACATCTTCTCGATCACCGGCCGCGGCACGGTCGCCACCGGCCGCGTCGAGCAGGGCATCGTCAACACCGGCGACGAGGTCGAGATCGTCGGCATCAAGGACACGACCAAAACCGTCGTCACCGGCGTCGAGATGTTCCGCAAGCTGCTCGACGAGGGTCAGGCCGGCGACAACATCGGCGCTCTCCTGCGCGGTACCAAGCGCGAGGAGATCGAGCGTGGCCAGGTGCTCTGCAAGCCCGGCTCGATCACGCCGCACACCAAGTTCAAGGCGGAGGTCTACTGCCTGAAGAAGGAGGAGGGTGGCCGTCACACGCCGTTCTTCTCGGGCTACCGCCCGCAGTTCTACTTCCGCACGACCGACGTGACCGGGATCGCCAACCTCCCCGAGGGGACCGAGATGGTGATGCCGGGCGACAACGTCGAGATGACGATCGAGCTGATCCAGCCGATCGCCATGGACCAGGGCCTGCGGTTCGCCATCCGCGAGGGTGGCCGCACCGTCGGCTCGGGGGTCGTCTCGGAGATCATCGAGTAGCAGGCATCGGGGGCGGGCATCTGCCCGTCCTGCCGCTCAGCGGCAAAGAAAACTGAAAAGACATACGACCAAGGGGCGGCGCCCCACCTCCAGGGGGCGGCGCCCTTTCGGCGCGATTAGGACCACGTAGGAGACAGGAAAAGAAACGGGAAAAGTGGCAGCGATAGCGGCACAAAAGATCAGGATCCGGTTGAAGGCGTACGACCATGACGCCATAGACCGGGCTGCCCGCGAGATCGTCGAGACCGCGGAGCGCACCGGCGCCAGCGTCTCGGGCCCCGTGCCCCTGCCCACCGAGAAGAACGTCTACTGCGTGATTCGCTCGCCCTTCAAGGACAAGGACTCGCGCGAGCACTTCGAGATCCGCACCCACAAGCGACTGATCGACATTCATCAGCCTTCCCCGAAAACCGTCGACTCGCTGCAGCGCCTCGACTCGCTGCCGGCTGGCGTCGACATCGAGATCCGCCTCTAGAGCATCATGGCCGCGATCCTCGGAAAGAAGCTTGGGATGACGCAGGTCTTCGCCGAGGACGGCGCGGTGACGCCGGTGACCGTGATCGAGGCCGGCCCCTGCAAGGTGACCGCCGTGCGCGAGTCCGAGCGCGACGGCTACGCCGCCGTGCAGCTCGCCTTCGGCGAGATCAAGGAGAACAAGCTGAGCAAGGCCGAGCAGGGTCACCTGAAGAAGGCCGGCGCTCCGCCCTCGCGCCACCTGGTCGAGTTCCGCGACGAGGACCTTGGCGCCGAGGAGGGCCCCAAGGTGGGCGACGACGTCACCGTCTCCTCCTTCGAGCCGGGTCAGAAGGTCAAGGTCTCGGGCATCTCGGTCGGCAAGGGCTTCCAGGGCGGGATCAAGCGCCACAACTTCAGCCGCGGCCCGGTCAGCCACGGCTCGCACAACGTGCGCGAGCCGGGTTCGATCGGCGCCAGCGCCTTCCCCGCCCGCGTCTTCAAGGGGATGCGGATGCCGGGGCAGATGGGCAACAAGCGCGTCACCCAGCGCGGCCTGGAGATCGCCGACGTCGACGCCGAGCGCAACCTGCTGCTGATCAAGGGCTCGGTGCCGGGGCATCGCAACGCGATGGTCGAGGTGCGGACCGATGGCTAAGGCCGCCGTGCTCGGCAAGACCACCAAAGCCGACCTGCCGAAAGAGCTCTTCGCTGAGCCCTTCCACCACTCGTTGGTCGACGAGGCTGCCCGCGCCGACCTCGCCGCGCGCCGCCGGGGCACCGCCTCGACGCTGACCCGCGCCGAGGTGGCGATGACCGGCGCGAAGGCCTGGCGCCAGAAGGGCACCGGCCGCGCCCGCGTCGGCGCGCTGAGCGCCCCCAGCCGCTTCGGTGGCGGCGTCGCCTTCGGCCCCAAGCCGCGCCACTACACGGTGAAGGTCAATCGCAAGGCCCGCCGCCGGGCGCTGCGCTCCTCGCTCTCCGTCCATGCCGAGCGTGGCAGCGTCGCCGTGCTCGATGCGAGCGCCTACGAGACGCCCTCGACCAAGACCGCGGCCGAGGCGCTGGAGAAGTGGGGGGCGAGGCGCTCGACCCTGATCGTCGTCGGCCCCGAGGAGATCGGCGCGGCGAAGAGCTTCCGCAACATCGAAGGCGTCAACGTCGTCGACGCCGACGGGGTCGGGGTCGCCGACGTGATCGGCGCTGCCTCGCTGGTCGTCTCCGAAGCGGCGATCGAGAAGCTGCAGGGGAGGCTGGCCTGATGGATGCTCGCACCGTGTTGGTCCGACCCGTGATCTCGGAGAAGAGCTACGCGCTGATCGCCGAGGGCAAGTACACCTTCCGCGTCGCCGATCGCGCCCACAAGACCCAGATCGCCCATGCGGTCGAAGAGGTCTTCGGCGTCAGCGTCGACGCGGTTCGCACCTCGCAGGTGCGCGCCAAGCCGAAGCGCCGCGGCCTCAGCAAAGGCAAGAGCCGCAGCTGGAAGAAGGCCGTCGTCCAGCTCGCCCCGGGCGAACGGATCGAGCTGTTCGAGGGCGCCGAGACCGCATAGGGATAGAGAGATGCCGAACCGCAAAACAAAGCCGACCAGCCCAGGACGCCGCTTCGCGACCTACCCGCTGCGCGAGCCGCTGACCGCGACGGAGCCGGAGCGCAAGCTGACCGAAGGCCTACGCAAGTCCGGCGGGCGCAACTCCAACGGCCGCGTCACCGCCCGCCACCGCGGCGGCGGCGCCAAGCGGCGCTACCGGCAGATCGATTTCAAGCGGCTCAAGGACGGCGTGCCGGCGAAGGTGGCGACGATCGAGTACGACCCCAACCGCAGCTGCTACATCGCGCTTCTGCACTACGCCGATGGGGCGAAGAGCTACATCCTCGCTCCCGCCGAGATCACGGTCGGCGACGAGGTGAAATCCGGTCCAGGCTCGGACATCAGGCCGGGCAACTCGCTCGCCCTGAGCGACATGCCCACCGGCACGATCGTCCACAACGTCGAGATGATTCCGGGCCAGGGTGGCAAGCTCGGTCGCGCCGCCGGCGCCGCGATCCAGCTCGCGGCGAAGGAGGGTGACATGGTGACGCTGAAACTTCCCTCCTCGGAGATGCGCCTGGTCCCGGCGGGCTGCCGCGCGACCGTCGGCGTGCTCTCCAACGCCGAGCACCAGAACCTCAAGGTCGGCAAGGCCGGGCGCAACCGGCACAAGGGCAAGCGGCCGCAGACGCGCGGCGTGGCGATGAACCCCGTCGATCACCCGCACGGCGGCGGCGAGGCCCACCACACTCCCGGCGGTCACCCGGTGACCCCTTGGGGCAAGCCGACGCTTGGCTACCGGACCCGCAAGAAGGGCAAGCAGTCCGACCGCTACATCGTGCGCGGCCGTAGGCGCGGAAAGAAGAAGAGTCGCTGATGGGACGCTCGACGAAGAAGGGCCCGTGGGTGGAGGCGGCGCTGATGAAGCGAATCGCCGCGATGAACGAGTCCGGCCAGAAGCAGATGGTGAAGACCTGGTCGCGCACCTCGACCGTCTTCCCCGAGATGGTCGGGCACACGATCGCCGTCCACGACGGTCGCAAGCACGTCCCCGTCTTTATCTCCGAGTCGATGGTCGGCCACAAGCTGGGCGAGTTCGCGCCGACGCGCACCTTCCGCGCCCACTCCGGCACCGGCAAGGGCGAGTAATGATGGCCGACGAGAAACAGAAAAAAGCAAAAGCGAAAGCCAAAGCGGCAACGAAAGCCAAAGCCACGAAAGCCGACGCCAAAAAAACGGCGGCCAAGAAAGCTTCTGCCAAAAAAGAGGCTACGGCCAAAAAAGCGACGAAAAAAGCCGCCGCGAAAAAAGCTCCCGCCAAAAAAGAGCCCGTGAAGCCAGTTGGGCCGATCGTCGTCCGCGCCAGCTCCCGCTATGTGCGGATAGCGCCGCGCAAGGCCCGCCTCGTCGCCGATCAGGTCCGCGGCCTGCACATCGATCGCGCCCGCGCCCTGCTCCAGTTCTCTCCCCGCGGCGCCGCGCGCGACATCGGCAAGCTGATCGAGTCGGCGGCATCCAATGCTGAGAACAACCACGACCTGGTCGCCGACGAGATGCGGATCGCGGAGATCACCGTCGACGAGGGGCCGACCCTGCGGCGCTACCGGCCGCGGGCGCTGGGTCGCGCCACCCGGATCAACAAGCGAACCAGCCACATCGCTGTGGCTCTGAGCCCGGAAGAGGACTGACGAGATGGGACAGAAGATCCACCCTGTCGGCTTCCGGGTCGGCTACATCCAGGACTGGAAGTCGAGTTGGTTCGAGGAGAAAGACTTCGCCGACGTCCTGCTCGAGGACCTAAAAATCCGCGAACACATCGAAGCCAAGCTCGCCCATGCCGGGCTCTCCAGCATCACGATCGAGCGCCACGGCGAGATCGCGGTCGACATCCACACCGCCCGCCCGGGCATCGTGATCGGCAAGTCCGGTAGCGAAGTCGACGCGCTGCGCAAAGAGCTGCACAAGCTGACCGGCAAACCGGTGAAGGTGAACATCCGCGAGGTCAAGCGCCCCGAGCTCGACGCCAAGCTGGTCGCCCAGTCGATCGCCGAGCAGCTGCAGAACCGGGTCGCCTTCCGCCGCGCGATGAAACGCGCGCTGACCTCGGCAATGCGCTCTGGCGCCAAAGGCGTCAAGGTCCAGGTCTCTGGCCGCCTCGGCGGCGCCGAGATGGCGCGGACCGAGGGCTACTCCGACGGGCGCGTGCCGCTGCACACGCTGCGCGCCAACATCGACTACGGCTTCTTCGAGGCGAAAACCACCACCGGCCGGATCGGCGTCAAGTGCTGGATCAACAAGGGCGAGGTGATGCCCGAGGGCTTCCGTTCCGACCAGATCTCCACCGATGGCGAGCCGCAGGGCGGCCAGCAGCGCGGTGGACGGCCTGGCGGAGATCGCGGTGGGCGTCCGGGTGGAGATCGTGGCGGGCGCCCCGGCGGCGACCGCGGTCGCGGCGGTTCGCGCGGAGGAGGTGGCCGCTGATGCTGATGCCGAAGCGGGTCAAACACCGCAAGCAGATGCGCGGCCGGATGCGCGGCAACACCAAGGGCGGCAGCACCGTGGCTTTCGGCGAGTACGGCCTGAAGTCGCTCGACCGCGGCTGGATCACCAACCGCCAGATCGAGGCCGCGCGCGTGGCGATGACCCGCAAGATCAAACGTGGCGGCAAGGTCTGGATCAACGTCTTCCCCGACAAGCCGTACACGAAGAAGCCGGCCGAGACGCGGATGGGCTCTGGCAAGGGCAATCCCGAGGGCTGGGTCTGCGTGGTTAAGCCCGGCAAGGTGATGTTCGAGCTCGCCGGCGTGCCGGAGGACCTGGCGCGCGAGGCGCTGCGCCTCGCCGGTCACAAGCTTCCCGTCAAAACCAAGTTCGTGCGGCGCGAGGGGGTCGAGGGCTGATGAAGGCCGCCGAGGTCCACAACTTCAAAGACGACGAGCTGGTGGCGAAACTGATGGACGCGCGCCAGGAGGCCTTCAACCTGCGCTTCAAGCACGCGACCGGGGAGCTGGAGAACACGGCTCGGCTGGGCGCGGCGAAACGGGATGTGGCGAAGCTGCTGACCGAGGCGCGCCAGCGGGGAATCGACGTAGACCGAGAGCTGAAGAGATGAGCGACGACGAGCAGAAAAAAGAGAACGCTGAGGAGACGCCGAAGGACGAGGGCGCTGAGGCCGCGGGGCCCGACGCGGCCTCGGAGGAGCCTGCGGGCGGGGACTCCGTCCCCGTTCTCGACCCCTCCGAGTCCACGCCACCCGCGGAGGAGACGTCCGATGCCCCGGCCGATGAGGCGGAGCCCCCGGCCGCTGAGGAGTCCGAAGCGGCTGAGGGTTCGGACGCGCCAACTGCCGACGCCACCTCCGAGGAGGACCAGCTGCCGTGGAAGGAGAAGCGGCGGCTTGCGAAGTCGCGCCGGCCGCACAAGGCCCGGTCGCAGCTCTCCACCGAGGAGCGCAAGGCGGAGCGTGACGAGACGCGCAAGCGCAAGGCCGCGCTGCGCCGCAGTCAGCGCGAGGCCGCCAAGAAGAGCCGCACCCCCGGTACCGGCACGCCCCCTGCGGAGCTCAGTCCGAACGCCGCCAAGGTGCGGCAGGGGATCGTCGTCTCCGACAAGGGGGAGAAGTCGATCACGGTGCGGATCGACTTCGCTCGCCGCCACCCGGTCTACGAGAAGGTCGTGCGCCGCTCGCGCACCCTGCACGCTCACGATGAGCGCAACGAGGCCGGCGAGGGCGACGTGGTGCGGGTGGTCGAGACCCGGCCACTCTCGAAGACCAAGCGCTGGCGTTTGGTCGAGGTCCTGGAGAAGGCCAAGTGATCCAGCAGGAGTCGAGACTCAAAGTCGCCGACAACTCGGGCGCCCGGGAGATTCTCTGCATTCGCGTCAAGGGCGGCTCGCACCGCCGTTACGCCGGGGTCGGCGACGTGATCACGGCGACCGTCAAGCAGGCGAGCCCGCGAGGGGGCGTGCGCAAAGGCGAGGTCGTGCAGGCGGTGGTCGTCCGCACCCGCAAGGCGCTGGGCCGCCCCGACGGCACCTACATCTCCTTCGACGAGAACGCCGCGGTGCTGATCGAGCCCGGTGGCAACACCCCGCGCGGCACCCGCATCTTCGGCCCGGTCGCGCGCGAGCTGCGCGACAAGAACTTCATGAAAATCGTCTCCCTCGCCCCGGAGGTGCTCTAGCCATGGGGCGCACGATGCGGATCCGCAAGGACGACGAAGTGATGGTGATGAGCGGCAAGGACGCCGGCAAGGCCGGCCGCGTGACGCGGACCGAACCGAAGAAGGACCGGGTCTACGTCGAGAACCTCAACATCGTCAAGCGCCACGAACGGCCGCGCTCGGTCAAAGACACGCGCAGCGCCACGGCCGGCGGCATCGTCGAGAAGGAGGGGCCGATCCACGTCTCCAACGTGATGCTGCTCGACCCCAAAGACAACAAGCCGACGCGCGTCGGCGTGCGCCTGACCAAAGGCGGCAAGCGCGAGCGGTTCGCCCGGCGCAGCGGGAAAGCGCTCTGATGGAGGCCACGGCTACACCCACTTCCCAGGCAGCGCCGCCGCCGCGGCTGCGCGAGCGCTACGAGCAGGAGGTCCTGCCGGCGCTGACCAAGAAGTTCGGCTACTCGACCCCGATGCAGGCGCCGCGCCTGCAGAAGATCACCCTCAACATGGGCGTGGGGGAGTCCAAGCAGGACACGAAGGCGCTGGAAAAGGCCCAGGAACAGCTGGCGACGATCGCCGGACAGCAGCCCAACGTCAGGCGCGCCCGCAAGTCGATCGCCTCGTTCAAGGTCCGCGAGGGGATGCCGGTTGGCCTCTCGGTGACGCTGCGGCAGGCTCGCATGTGGGAGTTCCTCGACCGGCTGATGTCGATCGCCGTGCCCCGGATCCGCGACTTCCGCGGCCTCAATCCGCGCTCTTTCGACGGCCGCGGCAACTACTCGATGGGCGTCAAGGAGCAACTGATCTTCCCGGAAATCGACTACGACTCGGTCGACCAGGTTCGCGGTCTCGACGTGACGATCACGACCTCGGCCGCGACCGACGAGGAAGCCTTCGAGCTGCTGCTCCGCCTGGGCATGCCCTTCGCCAAAGAGGGTCGTCCCGGCTCGGCCGACGCCGAGGCGGAGGCGGAAGCCGAGGAGGAGAAGCGCAAGGAGGAGGCGCGACTGCGGGCCGAGGCCGAGCAGGCCGCGCTGGAGCAGCTCAAGGAGGAGAACCCCGACGCCTACGCCAAGCCCGAGGCGCCCGAAGAGGGCGGCGAGGCCGAGGACGGCGAGCAGTCCGAGGAGGGCGGCGAGGAGCCTGCCCCCCAGGAGGAGAGCAACGATGGCTAAGACTTCGATGAAGGTGAAGCAGGCCCGCAAAGCCAAGTTCAAGACGCGCCGGTATAACCGTTGCCGTCGCTGCGGCCGGCCGCGTGCCGTCTACCGCAAGTTCGGCCTCTGCCGGATCTGTCTGCGCGAGGCCGCGCACGAGGGCTACATCCCCGGCATGACCAAGTCGAGCTGGTAGAGCCGAGACCGATAGACACGACTGAGCGAAGAAGATGCTGACCGATCCCATAGCCGATTACCTGACCCGAATCCGCAATGCCCTTGGCTCCGGCCACGACGAGGTCGCGATCCCGGCGTCGGGGTTGAAGGTGGAGATGTCGCGGATCCTCAAGGAGCAGGGCTACATCCGCGACTTCGCCAAGGAGCCGGCGAAAGTCGGCGAGGCGATCCGGATTCAGCTCAAGTACACGGCTGACCGGCGCCCGGTGATCACCGGGCTCGAGCGCATCTCGCGCCCGGGCCGTCGTCGCTACGTAGATCACAAGCAGGTGCCGCGCGTGTTCGGCGGCACCGGCACGGCGATCATCAGCACCTCGACCGGGGTGATGACCGGGCACGAAGCGAAGGCGAAGGGAGTGGGCGGCGAGGTCGTCGCCTACGTCTGGTGAGAGGACGATGAGCCGGATCGGCAGAAAGCCCGTCCCCGTCCCCGAGGCCGTCACGGTCGAGGTCGGCCCTGGCCGCGTTGCGGTGAAGGGCCCGAAGGGGGAGTTGACGCAGAGACTCTCGCCGGAGATGACGGTCGAGCAGGACGACGGCGCGATCGTCGTCAAGCGGCCGACCGACCGCGGCGAGCACCGCGCCCTGCACGGCCTCACCCGCAGCCTGATCGCCAACATGGTCGAGGGCGTCACCGACGGCTTCGAGAAGAAACTGGAGATCCAGGGCGTCGGCTACCGCGCCCAGCTCAAGGGCAAGAAACTGGAGCTGGCGCTCGGCTACTCGCACCCGGTCGCGGTCGACCCGCCCGAGGGGATCGAGTTCGAGGTCCCGCAGCCGACCGAGATAATCGTGCGCGGCATCGACAAGCAGCTGGTCGGCCAGGTCGCCGCGGACATCCGCAAGCGCCGGCCGCCCGAGCCTTACAAGGGGAAGGGCATCCGCTATCGCGGCGAGCACGTGCTGCGCAAGGTGGGCAAGCGCGCATGACCGTTCTCACGAATCGCCAGCGCCGCCTGAAGCGCCGTCGTCGTGTGCGCTCCCGGGTGGTCGGCACGGCCGAGCGCCCGCGCCTCTCCGTCTACCGCTCCAACCGCGGCGTCTTCGCCCAGCTGATCGACGACGCGAAGGGCCACACCGTGGCCGCTGTCAACTGGATCGAGCCCGACCTGCGCAAGCTGAAAGCGTCCGACCAGGCGAAGAAGGCCGGCGAGCTGCTCGCCGAGCGGGCCAAGAAAGCCGGCGTCGAGTCCTGCGTCTTCGACCGCGGCGGCTACCAGTACCACGGCCGGGTCAAGGCTCTGGCCGAAGGCGCCCGTGAGGGAGGGTTGGCCTTCTAGTACCTTGGGCCGCTTGCGATGAAGGGAATGAGCACAGCAGACATCGAGACGGTCAGCCCGCGCGGGCTCGACCTGCAGGAGCGGGTGATCGAAATCAACCGCGTCGCCAAGGTGGTCAAGGGCGGCCGGCGCTTCTCGTTCACGGCCCTGGTCGCCGTCGGCGACGAAGAGAGCGTCGTCGGGATCGGCTACGGCAAGGCGCGCGAGGTGCCGCTGGCGATCCAGAAGGCGGTCGAGGACGCGCGCAAGAACTTGATCCGTGTGCCCAAATACGGCCAGACGATCACCCACAAGATCATCGGCCGCTTCGGCGCCGGTCACGTCGTCCTGCGCCCGGCCAGCCCCGGTACCGGCGTGATCGCCGGCGGCGGCGTGCGCGCCGTGCTCGAGCTCGGCGGGGTCAAGGACGTGCTGACGAAGAGCATCGGCACGCAGAACCCGATCAACCTGGTCAAGGCGACGATGGACGGCCTGATTCGGTTGCGGCGGCCCGAGGAGGTGGCGGAGCTGCGGGGGTTGACGGTCTCTCAGGTGCTTGGAGTTCAAAAGAGCAATGGATCCGCAGAGACGATTTCGGCCGAGGGATCGGGCGCTCCGGCCGCGGGCCCCGTCGCGGCCTCGGAGGAGCCTGCGGGCGGGGACTCCGCCCCCGTTCTCGACCCCTCCGAGTCCACGCCACCCGCGGAGGAGGCGAAAGCTGGTGAGGAGTCGTGAGCGTCAAGATCACGCAGACTCGCTCCGTCAAAGGGGCGAACCCGAAACAGAAAGCGACCTTGACGGCGCTTGGGCTGGGCCGGATCGGTCGCTCGGTTGAGCACAAGGACTCTCCACAGCTGCAGGGACAGATCAATGTCGTTTCTCACCTGGTCGAGATCAGCTAATGGCTGAGAAAGCCAAAGAGCGCTCGGAGGAGATCGGGCTGCACAACCTGCGGCCGAAGCCGGGGTCGCGCCGGCCGCGCAAGCGGCTGGGGCGCGGCGAGGGCTCGGGCCTAGGCAAGACCTCCGGCAGGGGGCACAAGGGTCAGGGCTCGCGTTCGGGCTCGAAGCGGAACGCCGCCCATGAGGGCGGGCAGAATCCGATCCACATGCGGATGCGAAAGCTCCGCGGCCCGAACAAGAAGACCTCGATGCCGTTCGAGAACTTCCGCACCAAATCGCAGCCGGTCAACCTGGCCGACCTCGAGGAGCGCTTCGACGCCGGCGCCGAGGTGACGCCGGAGGCGCTGAAGGAGAAGGGGCTCGCCAAGCGCTCCGATCCGGTCAAGATCCTCGCCCGCGGCGAGATCTCGAAGGCGCTGAAAGTGCAGGCTCACGGCTTCTCGGAGGCGGCCAAGCAGAAGATCGAGGCTGCCGGCGGTTCCTGTCACACTCTGGAGCCCTAATGCTCCGGACGATTGCGAACGCTTTCAGCGTCGCCGACATTCGCAAGAAGCTGCTCTTCACGGCGGCGATGCTGCTGCTGTACCGGCTCGGCGCCTACATCCCCGCGCCGGGCGTCGACATCGACGCGATCAAGGAAGTCCAGGACAACTTCAGCAGCGACAGCATCCTCGGCTTCCTCAACCTCTTCTCGGGCGGCGGGCTCGAACGGCTCTCGCTCTTCGCGCTGGGGATCATGCCCTACATCACCGCCTCGATCATCCTCCAGCTCCTGACCGTCGTCGTGCCCTCGCTGGAGAAGCTGCAGAAAGAAGGCGAGGTCGGGCAGCAGAAGATCACCCAGTACACGCGCTACCTCACCGTCGGGCTCGCCTTCGGCCAGTCCTTCGGCTTCGTCTTCCTCTTCCGCTCCTTCGGCGAACAGGCCGGCAGCAACTTCCTCGGCAGCCTCAGCGGCGCCAAGATCCTGCTGATCGTGATCTCGCTGACCGCCGGCTGCACGCTGCTGATGTGGCTGGGCGAGCTGATCACCCAACGCGGGATCGGCAATGGCATCTCGCTGATGATCTTCGCCTCGATCGTCGCTGGCCTGCCGGGAGGGATCTCGGCCTGGTGGACCAACCCCGATCAGGTCTTCGTCGTGATGATGCCCTTCGTCGCCCTCGCCGTGATCGTCGCGATCGTCTTCGTCCAGGAGGGCCAGCGCCGGATTCCGGTCCAGTACGCGAAGCGCGTGGTCGGGCGCAAGATGACCTCGGGTGGCTCGACCTACCTGCCGCTGCGGGTCAACATGGCCGGCGTCATCCCGGTCATCTTCGCCGCCTCGATCATGGCCTTCCCGCCGACCATCGGCCAGCTGCTGAACACGCCGATGGCGCTCGACTTCGCCGCCTTCTTCAGCCCCAACAGCTGGGCCTACGTGGTCGGCGAGGTCTTCTTCATCATCGTCTTCACCTACTTCTACACCGCGGTCACCTTCAACCCGGTGGACCAGGCCGACAACCTGAAGAAATACGGTGGCTTCATCCCCGGCGTGCGCCCGGGCCGGCCGACCGCCGAGTACCTCGACCGCATCCTCTCGCGGCTGACCTTCCCCGGCGCCCTCTACCTCGGTGCGGTGGCGGCGCTGCCGACGATCCTGATCAGCCAGACCTCGGCCAACTTCTTCTTCGGCGGCACCTCGATCCTGATCGTGGTCGGCGTGGCTCTCGACACGGTCAAGCAGCTCGAGGCGCAGCTGATGATGCGCAACTACGAGGGCTTCCTGAAATAGGGCTCGGCCGATGTCCGAGCTGAACCTCGTGCTGCTGGGCCCGCCGGGCTCCGGCAAGGGCACCCAGGGCGAGCGGCTGCAGGAGGACCTGCGCCTGCCCTACTACGCGACCGGCGACATCCTGCGCGCCGCGGTGCGCGACGAGACCGAGTTGGGCCGCAGCGCCAAGCAGTACATGGACCGCGGCGACCTGGTGCCGGACGAGCTGATCGTCGACATGATCGGCGAGCGGATCGGCTCCGAGGAGGCGGCCGACGGCTTCATCCTCGACGGCTTCCCGCGCACGGTGCCGCAGGCGGAGGCGCTGGCGAAGAAGCTGGGCGAGCTCGGCCGCGAGCTGACCGGCGTGCTCCTGATCGACGCCGGCGACGACGAGGTCGTGCGGCGGCTGGGGGGGAGGCGGACCTGCACCGAGGGCGGCCACGTCTTCCACGTCGAGTTCCACCCCCCGAAGCAGGAGGGCGTCTGCGACGTCGACGGCAGCGAGCTGATCGTCCGCGACGACGACGAGCCGGAGGTGATCCGCCACCGGCTCGAGCAGTACCACGAGAAGACGGCGCCGCTGATCGACTTCTACGACCACCAGAGCCTGCTGCGGCGGATCGACGGCGCCGCCGCTCCGGGCGACGTCGCCGACGAGGTCGAGCGGACCCTGGCGACGCTGAAGCTGGAAGCCGACGAGGCGATCTAGCGAGGGCCTGGGCGTGTACCGCGGGATGATCGTCAAGAAGACTCCGGAGCAGGTCGAGCAGATGGCGGCGGCGGGGGAGATCCTCGTCCGTTGCCTGAAGATGCTCGCCTCGAAGGCGCGCGCCGGCGTCACCACCGCCGACCTCGACGCGACGGCGGAGAAGTTCATCCGCTCGCAGGGGGCGACACCGGCCTTCAAGGGCTACCGCGGCTTCCCCGGCTCGATCTGCGCCTCGCCAAACTCGATGGTGGTGCACGGGATCCCGGGGCCCTACGAGCTGAAGCGCGGCGACGTGCTCTCGATCGACGTCGGCGTGGTCAAGGACGGCTGGGTCGCCGACGCGGCGATGACCGTGCCGATCGGCGAGGTCACGCCGGAGGCGCGCAAGCTGCTCGACGTGACCAAGGCCTCGCTCTTCACCGGCGTCGAGCAGATGCGGCCGGGCAACCACCTCGGCGACGTCTCCGCGGCGATCCAGAAGACGGTCGAGATCGAGGGCCTCTCGATCATCCGCACCCTGGTCGGCCACGGCATCGGCCGCGAGATGCACGAGGACCCGCAGGTGCCGAACTACGGCGAACCGGGCAAGGGGCCCCTCTTGGAGGAGGGCACGGTCCTCGCGATCGAGCCGATGGTCAACGCCGGCGGCCCCCTCGTCCGCAGCGGCGATGACGGCTGGGCCGTCTACTCAGACGACGGCTCCCTGGCCGCCCACTTCGAGTTCACCGTCGCCGTCACGGCCGACGGCCCCCGCATCCTCACCCCCTGGCACGAGTCCGAGTAGCCGCTCGCCGGGGCAGGCGGAGCTCGTCGAACAGGTCCGTGTGCAGGGTCAGCGCGATCGTAATCGTTCCCGTCGCGGCCGAGGCTAGAAGAGCAACGTCATGAGTCCAGTCCGTCAACGCTCCGACGAACCCAAGGACAATGCCTAGGAGGCACGCGGCAATTAGGGAATTGCGGAAGCGCCTCCACATGAGAATGCTCGATCTTTTGTCTGAGGACATCATCTCAGCTTAGCGCTTCGACAAGCGAGATAAAAAGCCCCACCAGGAAGAGCGTGAGCGAGCAGCCGGCGACGTGGACCGGCCAGTGATCGACTCTTCCCGTTCGTCGGTGGCGGGCCAGCGCAGACGCCATACCCACCCCCGTCCCGAGGGCAAAGAGCTGAATCGGTAGATCGAGAGCCTCGATCGCGGCGACCATGCCTCCTCAAGGTCCTGGTGGCGAGGACTCTCCCCTCTGTCAAGAAACAAAGTCGTCCTTGACACAGGAAACGCGATTGTCTACCCTGTTGCCATCGCATCGGGAAACGCGGTTGTCCACCTCAAGGTGATCGGCCCCGTCCCAGGCGATTAGGGACTAAGCACCAACAGGGACTACATACCGAGCCTCGCCGCACAGGGAAGCGGTCGCAGATGGCTCGAGAGACAAGGAGAGGGATTCAATGTTCTCGACGCTTCGCAACCGCTTCGGCATCCCGGGCGTGATCTCGGTATTCGCCCTCGTCTTCGCCATGATCGGCGGCGCCTACGCCGCCAACGACGGCGGAGGATCCAACGACAGCGCCACCGCCTCGGCCAAAAAAGCCAAAAAAGGCGCCACCGGCCCCAGGGGCCCCAAAGGCGCGACCGGAGCGGTTGGCCCCGCGGGTCCGGCAGGACCGGCGGGTCCCGCTGGCGCCAAGGGCGACACCGGCGCGACCGGCGACACCGGCAAAGAAGGCCCCCAGGGCAAAGAAGGGCCTCAAGGCAAAGAAGGCAAAGCGGGTAAAAGCGGCTCCCCTTGGACGGTGGGCGGCACGCTTCCCGCCGAAGAGACCTTGACCGGCGCTTGGGGCTTGACCGCAACGAGTGGCGACGTGGCAGGTAACTTCGTCCCGCTTAGCTTCAACATTCCCCTTTCGGAACCGCTTGACGGCTCGGGTTGCTCCACGCCGGAGACGACCGATCCGTGTGAGGTGCACTACGAAGGCGAAGCAAGCTTCGCAACGACCTGCACAGGCACGCCAGCTAACCCGACCGCGCCGCCCGGCCATCTTTGCGTCTACGGACAGGCCGCGGGCATGTCATCTGGAGCCCTGGGCGCGCTTCTCGACCCATCGTCTCAGGCACCTGGCGCAGGGGTTTCAGGTGCTCTGCTGACCTTTGCGGCACCCGCGGCATTTGGATTCGGCAATGGGACCTGGGCGGTGACCGCTCCCGCCGAATCGTAGTGAGTCCACCCGAGGCTGCGCGATCGTCACCGACCGCGCAGCCTCGGGTCCAACCTGCGCAAATGATCTCCAACGACGAATTGCTAGGTAGCCGATGACACACATGAGTTGCTCTTCGCAAACTCGAGCCCACCGTAGCGTGCGCGGTCGCCGTTCCGTGGCAATCGGCCTCGGCCTGCTGATCGCCTTCGCCTCGCTGGCGATGGCGATCGCCCCCGCCGCCCCCGCGGCGGCGCCCGACCTCATCGTGCGGGTGCCCGAGGACGGCACGCCCGGTTCCGGCGCGGGGCAGTTCAAAGGGCTCCTCAGCGTTGCGGCCAGCCCCGCAACGGGACACATATACATGGGTGGCGGCGCCAACTTCCGGATCGATGAGCGCACTGCCTGGGGGGAGTTCGTCAAGGCCTGGGGCTGGGACGTCGCCCCCGATGGCACCCCCGGCGACACTGCTGCCGACGAGCTCGAGGTCTGCACAACCGTGTGTAAGGTCGGCATTGGGGGTGACGGGCCGGGTCAGCTCCTTGCAAGCCAGAACCTCGCCGTTGACGGCGATGGTGACGTCTACTCCTTCGAACCCGGCCGCGTACAGAAGTTCTCTCCCGCCGGACAGTTCATCCTCGTGTTCGGCGGCCAGGTCAACAAGACTGCCGTCGCGGAACGCGAACAGCAGGAAGCCAACTCAGAACCGGTCACGGTCACTCCCTCGGAAGAAAACGTCTGCACAGCCGCCTCCGGCGATACCTGCGGAGCCGGGGCGCCCGGATTGGGCGACGGCCAGTTCTCGGTATCTATTGCCAAAGGAACCTACAACCCGGCGACCGGCACGATCTACGTCGGCGACACCGATCGCATCCAGGAGTTCGACACCGAGGGCGCTTTCCTCGGCGACATCGACTTCGAGGGCCCCCTCGCAGCGTTCGACGGGCTGAGCGTTGTGGCCATTGCCAGCGACGCTGCCGGCAGCCTCTACTTCGCCGTCCACTTTCCCTTCCCCGAAGCCTTCGACAACGGCATCCGCGACGTCTACAAGATCAGCCCGAGCGGCGAGCCGCTGGCGCCCGGCAAACCGGGGGAGTCCAAATTCGAGCTGCTCAACAGAAGGGACTGGGTTCGAATTTCCCTTGCCGTCGATGCCGAGGGAAGTGTCTATGCGACGCCCAGTCCGAGCGACGCCATGATCGTCAAGTATGACGCTGCTGGCAACAAGGTGCTGCCCACTCCTGCAGAAGAAGAGCTGGAAAACCCCTTTCCCTACGTGGCCTTCAAAGACCAGCTGTGGGCACTGGCGACCAGCATCTGCGCGGGCAGCGACGCGCCCGGCAACCTCCTCGTTGCTGTGCGCAATGAGGGTGCTTTTGGGAAAGCGGTCAGCCGGGTCGACATCTACGGCACTCCGCCGACTGGCTGCGAACCGCCACCTCTGCGTGAGCCCGAGGTCAGGTCCCAGTTTGCGACCTCGGTCGACACGAAAGACGCGATCGTCAAGGCCCAGATCAATCCCTGGTACTGGAACGACACCACCTACTACGTCGAATACGGCACCGGCAAATGCTCGGAGGGCGGCTGCGGGCAGGAACGCCCGTTGGCGCCGGGCGCCACGCTGACGAGCAAAGTCACCAGCGCCGCGGTGACGAGCGGCGGCGTCGTCCTCACGGGCCTCGAGTCCGACACCACCTACCGCTTCCGCTTCGTCGCCGAGAGCAGCGGCGGCGGCCCGGCATACGGTGTCGATCCCGACGGGGATGGGCCCGAAGAGCCCAGCCCCGAGCTGGGCCTGGAAGGCACGTTCACCACCTTCCCTGTTGCCGAAACGGTCGAGGACACCTGCTCCAACCGCGCGCTTCGCACCGCGCTCTCGGCCCGCCTCCCCGACTGCCGCGCTTATGAGATGGTCTCTCCGGCCGACAGAAACGGCGGCGACGTGGCGCCGTGGCGAGGGGCGCTTGGGTCGGGACCGCATGATCTGGAACGCAATCAGAGCGCGGTTTCCGGTGAGCGCTTCACCTTCACCTCGACCGCGGCTTTTGCAGGCTCAGAGTCTGCCCTGTTCCTATCCCATTACCTCGCAGAGCGTGGTAAGGACGCCTGGACGACTGAGTCGATCTCCCCGCCGAGCACGGCCCTCCTGCCTCTCAGCCAAAGGATCGGCGTCCAGGTTTCAGGCTTCTCGCCTGACCTCTGCTCCTACTGGTTCAGGAGTTTTGCGGCTTCGCCGCTGGCGCCGGGCGCGGTGCCGGGCTACGCCAACATCTACCGGCGCGCCAACTGCGGCGGGCCCCCCGCCTACGAAGCGCTCACCACCGTCGAGCCCGCCGATCGAACCTGGGAGGAGTACGACGACATCGGAGTCGTCGGGCGCTCGGCCGACGATTCGCACGTCCTCCTCCAGGCCAGCGGCAAGCTGCACGAAGACGCCCCCAATCTGAAAGAGGAAGAACTGCTCCTCTACGAGCACACCCCCGGCGGCCTTCGCTTCGTCTGCTATCTGCCCAACGGCAACCCGGTCGCCCAGAAATGCGCGGCGGGCACTGGCCAGGGCACCCAGGGCGAGGAAGGGAGCGCCCACAACGCGATCTCGTCCGATGGGGACCAGATCTTCTGGACGACCGGCACTGGCGGAGACTCGCAGTTCATCGATCCCGGCCGAATCTACGTGCGGGTAGGCGGTCAGGAAACGCTCGCCATTTCGACTCGGGTTGCGCCCAACGACGCCCTTTTTTGGGGGGCCGATCAGCAGGGATCGAGGGCGATCTTCTCCTTCGAGGAGGGCCCCCGCGAAGGCGAGCTCTACGAAATGGACGTCGACAGGGCGATCGCCGGAGAAACGGATGTGGTGCGGCTGGTCGCCGAGGGGGTCAAAGGACCGATGGGTGTCAGCGAGGACGCCATGCGGATCTACTTTGCCTCGACCGAGGTGCTGGCGCCGGGGGGCAGCGCGGGGGCGAACAACCTCTACCTCTATGAGGCAGACGGGGAAGGGGGGCCGGGCAGCTTCACCTTCGTCATGGAGTTGCCCCTGTCCGACCTCTTTGGATCGCCCCAAGTGCCGAGTGCGGCGGTAGAGGCGGAACCCATTCGTCGTTCCGCCCGTATAAGCCCCGACGGCAGCGCCGTCGCCTTCGTCTCGATCGCCTCACCGACACCCACCGGCTATGACAACACCGACGCGGTCAGCGGCGAAGCAGACCAGGAGGTCTACCTCTTCGACGCCGAGGAGAAGGAGCTGCGCTGCGTCTCCTGCAACCCGAGCGGGGCGCGGCCGAAGGGAATGTTGGACAAAGAAGTCTGGGCTGCCGCTCGCCTGCAGGGCTGGGAAGCGCCAATGCGCGCCCCGCGCGTGATCTCCGAGGACGGCAGTCGCGTCTACTTCGAAAGCATCGAGGCGCTCGTGCCCCGCGACACCAACGGGGCCTGGGACGTCTACCAGTGGGAGGAACCGGGAACGGGCAGTTGCACCGAAGCCGACTCCACCTTCTACGAGGCATCGGGTGGCTGCGTCGACCTGATCTCCACGGGGCAGAGCCCGCAGGATTCCTTCTTCCTCGACGCCGACACGAGCGGCAAAAATGTCTTCTTCTCCACCCAGAGTTCTCTACTGCCCCAAGACACGGGTCTAAGTGACGTATACGTAGCCCGGATTGGGGGCGGCTTCCCCCAGCCCTCGACGGTGCCCGGCTGCGAAGGCGAAGCCTGCCAGGGGCCGGTCGCAGCCCCCGACGACCCGACTCCCGCCTCTTCCGCCTTCGAAGGGGCAGGCAACGCCACCGAG
>Ga0268259_10000285_pt1 | contig 19148 bp, 18 predicted proteins | sample AgamicAsMarz_FD_200246 | JGI IMG/M metagenome (GOLD analysis project Ga0268259, IMG submission 200246) | Agave microbial communities from Guanajuato, Mexico - As.Ma.rz (v2) (version 3) | ecosystem: Host-associated > Plants > Phyllosphere > Phylloplane/Leaf | place: Guanajuato, Mexico... | reverse complement strand
TGAGCCTGCAGACGTATCTGACTCGTATAACCCGCGTGCGTCTGCGCCTGCAACAGGTAGCCAGCGCCTCTGACCCGCAGGAAATGATGCAGACCCTGGCGCAGACCGTATTCCAGGGCAAAAGCGTGGACCTGACCGACACCCGGCAGTACGGCAGTCTGATTTCAGCGAGTCTTGGTGAGGAATGGAGTGGGTTCGGCAATACGATGTTCGTGCAGCCGCTGACCCAGGCCTGGGAGACGGTGCTTGAGCCGTCTGCGGCGAGCCTGAATGACAAATGGCACCGCTCGGTGGTGGCGAACTGGCACACGGCATTCGACGGACGTTTTCCGTTTGCCGTCAGCAAAAGTGATGCCTCTCTGCCGATGCTGGCTGAATTTGTGCGCAAGGACAGCGGACGTATTGAGCGCTTCCTGACGACAGAACTTAGCGGTGTGCTGCACAAAGAGGGCAGTCAGTGGGTACCGGATAAAACCAACAGCCAGGGGCTGAGTTTTAACCCGGCTTTCCTGCGAGCGATTAATCAGCTGAGCCAGCTGTCGGACATCCTGTTTACCGACGGCAGTCAGGGGATCAGCTTTGAACTGCAGGCGCGCCCTGTACCGCAGGTGGTGGAAACTCGACTGACTATCGATGGTCAGCCGTTGCATTACTTTAACCAGATGGCCGACTGGCAGAGCTTTCGCTGGCCGGGAGACACTTACAAACCGGGAACCATGCTGACATGGACCACGGTGAACGCCGGGGCGCGCCTGTTCGGGGACTACAGCGGGACCTGGGGCTTTATTCGCTGGCTGGATCAGGGCAAACGCCAGCGGATCGACCGCAGCCAGTGGATGATGAGTTTTACTGCACCTGATGGCAGCACCCTGCAGTGGGTGTTGCGCTCACAGCTGGGCAGCGGCCCACTGGCATTACTGGCACTGCGAGGCTTCACACTGCCGGATCAGATATTCAGTGTAGACAGCGCGGCCACAGCCCCAGCGCTGATGGCTAACAGCGGAAACGATGACATGGATGGGATCGAATAATGAGCACTTTGCAGGATCTGCTTGCCGCCTGTCAGGCTGACGAAACGCAACTGCGGCAACAGGCGCAGGTACGCACGGAAAACGGGCAGCCCTGGCTTGCTCCAATCAGCGATAAAAGTCCGACTGGAGAAGACCCCGGATATGACGATGATTTCCAGCGCATCCGGGAAGAGGTCAATAAACTTTCCGGCATCGATACCGGGCTGATTTGCACGCTCGCCGAAAAACTACTGACCACTGTGGCTAAAGATATCCGGATTGCCACCTATTACTGCTGGGCGCGTCTGCACCAGGACGGAGAAGCTGGCTTTGCCGAAGGGCTTGAGCGGCTGGCGGGATTGCTACAGCGCTTTAGCACGCAACTTCATCCGCAACGTGAGCGGAGCCGTAAACCGGCGCTTGAGTGGATTGCAGGATCTCGTGTTCTCGACAGCCTGTCACTCTGGCCGGAAGTGGTAAGAGATGATGCTCTGCGCACTGCCGGTGCACTACTCCTCATCAGCGACAGCCTGGCAATAGAGCCGGAAGCATCACGTCCAGAGCTGAATGCTCTATACAGCGCGCTGGAATCCCGTCTGATAAAGGCCGGTGGCGTAGATGCCGTGGTGCCACAGAACGCCGGTAACAAGGCGCAGTCACAAGCCTCTGCACATAAGACAGAGCCTGGCGCGCCGGTACTTAGTCGCATCACCTCCGGCCAGGATTTGCTGGCCCAGGCCCGTACCCTGACGGGGTATCTGCGTCAGCAACCCGATGGCTGGTTTGCCGCACATCGGCTGATGAAAAGCCTGCGCCATGACACGCTGAGTGCTATTCCGGCACCGGATGCCGAAGGGAAAACGCGCATTGAACCACCACGGGCTGACCAACGAGCCATGCTTAAACGGCTGTACCTGCAGCAGAGCTGGCTTGAGATACTGGAGCAGGCGGACAGTACTTTCTCACGTGGCGCCAATCACCTCTGGCTGGATCTGCAGTGGTATATCCATCTGGCCCTGGTGAAATCAGGGCAGGATGTGCTGGCCGATATCATCACCGCCGACCTGAAAGGGCTGCTGCGCCGCCTCACCGGGCTTGAAACGCTGGCTTTTAACGACGGTACGCCGTTTGCCGATGAGGTTACGCTGAACTGGATAAACCAGAGCGTACTGGACGATATATCCGGCTGGCGGGATGAGCCGGTCAGCGCCATCAGCGAAACGGACAACGATATTATGGCCCTCGAGCCGGAAGCGCTGGAGAAAGCAGACAAAGACGGTCTGGATGCCACACTCCACTGGTTACAGGCTCAGCCGGGTTACACATCTCCCCGCGAACGCTGGTTGCTGCGCCTGCTGATGGCCCGCCTGGCCGAGGAGAAGGGCAAGAATGAACTGGCGCTGCATCTGCTGGCGGAGCTCGATGATGCAGCACGGTCCATCACCCTTACGCAATGGACACCGGCGCTGTTGTTTGAAGTGAAATCGCGCCGACTCAGACTGCTGCGCATGAAGGCCACACGCAGTGAAACCGATAAATCACGGCTTCAGCCTGAGATGGATTTGCTTCTGTCCGGTTTGATTGCACTCGATCCGGCAAGTAGTGCAGTGCTTTGTGGGTAAAAACGCCTGGCACACCTTTAAAACATACATATTCAGGTTTTTTATGGACGATTTAACCCTGCGTTATTATGACGCTGAAATGCGCTATCTGCTTGAAGCTGGGAAAGAGTTCGCCCGAGCTCATCCCGAGCAGGCGGCAATGCTTAATCTCGACAAAGCGGGCGGGCGCGACCCGTACGTGGAACGTCTGTTCGAGGGCTTTGCTTTTCTGATGGGACGGCTTCGTGAAAAGCTCGACGATGACCTGCCAGAATTGACTGAAGGGCTGGTTAGCCTGTTGTGGCCGCATTACCTGCGCACCATTCCGTCAATGTCGGTGGTGGAATTCACACCGGACTGGCGCGAAATGAAAGAGCAGATGCGTGTTGTCAAAGGTTTTGAGGTGCACTCACGACCGATCGGTGAGAAGGGCACGCGCTGCAAGTACACCACCACTAAGATGATCGACCTTCAGCCGCTCTCGCTGGAGCAGGCCAGGCTTGTGACCGATCCTGATGGTCGTTCGGTTATCACGCTGCGTTTTAACTGCAGTCAACTGGCTGACTGGAGCCGTATCGACCTCAGTCACATTCCATTCTTTTTGAATGCTGATGCGCCGCTGGCCTGTGCCATGCATGAAGCCTTCACTATGAAAGTGGCCAGGATGTGGTTGCGGATGCCTGGTGATGTGGACAGGAAACCGTTCGAAGGGCATTTCACCGCACTCGGCTTTAGCGATGACGATACGCTGTGGCCGAAGGATAACAGCAGCTTCAGTGGTTACCAACTGCTGCTGGAGTACTTCACCTTTCGTGAGAAATTTATGTTTACGGGGATGCGAGGGCTGGAGACTGTGGCATTCCCCGCTGAGTTGCCCTGGTTCGAAATTGACGTGGTGCTGGCAGAACGCTGGGAGCATGATTTCCGCTTTACCGAAAAACATCTGCGTCTGAACTGCGTGCCGGTGATTAACCTGTTCCCGCTGGAATCTGACCCCCTGACGCTCAATTCTCTGCAAACTGAATATATGCTGCGCCCGATGCGCGTGCAGGATGGACATACTGAGATTTACGCCGTGGACTCGGTCATGTCTTCGAGCCAGCATACCTATGTGCCGTTCTCGAGCTTTCGCCACAAAGGCGGAATAATGCGTTATGAAGCGCCGGAATATTACTATCACACCCGTGTGCGGCGTGGCCCGTCCGGGTTGCATGACACCTGGCTCATTCTCGGCGGCGAAGCGTTCGATGATCACACCGTCCCGGAAGATGAAAGCCTGTCGCTGACGCTCACTGGCACGAATGGTCAGCTGCCGCGGCGCGCACTGCAAAGTACCGTGCTCGACACGGTGATGAAAACCACCTCAGTCAGCATCGCTGTACGTAACCTTTGCGCGCCGACGTTGCCCTGTTATCCGCCCGCACAAGACCGTTTTCACTGGCGTGTGCTGAGCCACCTCGGCAGCGGTTTTCTTTCGATGATGGATAATGCCGACGTATTGCGCGGCACGCTGGCGCTGTATGAGTGGACCAATAGTGAGATGAACCGCCGTCGCCTGGAAGCCATCATTGACGTGAAGCACAGTGAAACCGAGCGCTTTCAACAGGGCTACCTGGTGCGTGGCGTGCAGATTGAAGTGACGCTGGACAGCCATGGTTTTGCCGGACGTGGCGATATCTGTCTGTTTGGCGAAATGCTGAGCCGCTTCTTTGCACTCTACACCGACATCTATCTGTTTAACCGCCTGATTATCATCCTGCAACCGACCGGAGAGCGTCTTGAATGGGAAGAGAAGCACAACCGCCGCATTCCCGGCTGACCCCAAGGCTGGAAGCTAATCTTCACCGCATTAACTTTTACCGATTCTGTCAGCTGCTTGAGAAGCGTAATCCGGGTAAACCGTTGATGGGCTCCACCAGCCATCCTGCGGATGACCCAGTGCGCTTTGCTCCACATCCAGGGATGGGTTTTCCGGTCAGCGAGCTGAAAGCCGTTGAATACGACGAAGATGATGACAGCAAACCGCCACTCATCCGTACCACCTTTATGGGAATGTATGGCGTCGATTCCCCGCTGCCGACGGCGTATCTCGATGACATTACCCAGCGCCGGGAAGGGCATGAGGCGTTGCAGGGTTTTCTTGATATCTTTAGCCACCGCATCCTGACGCAGTTTTACCGCATCTGGCGGAAATATTCTTACCCGGCCACGTTCGAACCTGGCGGGACCGACAACATTTCGCAGTCATTATTGGGTTTGGTGGGACTGGGTATACCCGGCACCGCCGGACATATCGCCACACCGGTGTCACGTTTTCTGTCACTGCTGGGTGTATTGCAACTGCCTGGAAAAACCCAGGAGGGAGTGCAGGCACTGGTCAGTCTGCTGGCACCAGACACCACGGTGCAGGTAAGCGCGTATTGCCTGCGGCCTGTGGAGGTCAGTAGGACACTGGGCTTTTACGGTGATGACGACTTTCTGTTGGACGGCAACACGCCGCTTGGCGATGAGGCGATGGATGCCAATAGCCAACTGCTGATTGCATTGTCCACCGATAATGCTCAGGAATTTCAGGGCTGGAAACCGGATGGTCTGCTTTATCAGGACTTTCTGGTGATGTTGCGCGTCTATCTCGGCTGGCGTTTTAAGACAAAAATCACCCTTACCACTCAGACCCGACTGCTTGCCGTTCCACCGCTCGGCGAAGGCCCATTCTGGCTTGGGATGAATGGCGTGCTGGGCGCGGAAGACGAAGACCTCCCGGACGATATCCCACAGACCTTTACGACGGAACTGGGCTATTACTCCGGGCTGCAACCTGCAACAACACAACAAGGAAACCGACGTGTTACGTACAAGTTTAATTAAAACTACGCGCTGCCTGATGCTGGCCTTCAGTCTGACGGGCTGTGGTGTGATGCAGGACGTCGCGGATGGTACAAAATCAGTCTATACCTCCATGTTTAACAAAAAGATTAAGGTATTACATCTTGATTTTACGGCGCGCGAAGCGCTCAACACTGATGCACGCGAAAGCTACTCCCTGTCCGAGCCTGTCGTGGTGCGGGTTTACCAGCTAAAAGATCGTAAGGCCTTCGATAAAGCGGTTTATCAGCAACTGCTTAAAGACGGCGAAACTTTCCTGAAAGATGAACAGCTGACCAGCCGTGATGTGGTGGTAAAACCAGGCGGTGATACAAACCTCGATATGCCGATGGAAGAGGATACGCAGTATGTGGCAGTGGTGGGGTTGTTCCGTCATCCGGATATGGTCAACAACACCTGGAAGCAGGTCATCAAACGCAACGATTTAGATCCAGATAAGGCACGCATTCTGGAAGCCGGAAATAACCATCTGACGTTACAGCCGCTGAAGGATGACTGATGCCACAGGGACACAACACGCCATCGCTGTATGAAATGTTGAGCGGTAATTTCTCTGGCGGCCTGAGTCTCAGTCAGGTCAGCGAACAAAACCAGGTGATTTTATCGGTACTCGACAACATACAGCGCATCCTCAACTGTCGCGCCGGTACGCTGGCACACCTGCCGGACTATGGTCTGCCGGATATGACCAAAATCCTACAGGGCATGCCAGGTACGGCCCATGAACTGATGGGCACTTTATCGGCCGTATTACTCAAATACGAACCGCGGCTGAAGAAAATTAACGTAGTACTGCTTGATCAGGATATTCCAGGCGAGTTGCGCTATGCGATTGATGCCGAACTCAAGGGCATTGGCCTGGTACGGTACGGCACCGAGTTTATGCCGGAAGGTCGTGTGCTCATCCGCCATCTCAAGCAACAAAATTACCTTCAGCCGGGCGACAGCTATTAACGACTATCAGAGGCGTTCTCTTCATGACGATTAATGACCACACCCTGAAAACGGGCGGTGATCCCCGCGCGTTGGCTGACTTTGCCGCTTTGCGGGAAGAAATCAGTAAACTTACCCATCCCGCTCGCCCAGACATAAGCTGGTCGAGGGTTGAAAAACTGAGCCTTTCGCTGTTTCGACAGAATGGCATCGAACTCCAGACGGCCGCCTGGTACACGCTTGCGCGCACCCATCTCACAGGAATGGCGGGCCTGAATGAAGGGTTGGCTATTTTAGAGGCCTTACTTACTCATCAGTGGGGAGCAATGTGGCCGCAACCCGTACATGCCCGGATGGAAATTATTGCCGGGCTAAGTGTGCGTTTGCAATCTGTCCTGCGCACGCTGAGTCTGAGCTATAGTGATTTACCCTTAATCTATGAGGCAGAGCAGCATCTCTCAGCCTTACGCAATATACTGCAACGTCTCGAACTCAAAAATGCCAGCCAGATGGGCGAGCTGTGTATCTTTATGCATAACGCGGCCACAAGACTGGAAAATATTGAACCTCACCAGGTGAAGGAAATGCCAGCTGTCATTTCTCCCTTTGCCGCAGCACAGGCAGCATTCGCCGATCCTTCACCGGTTACACCCTTGGTTTATGTGGCACATCAGGAGCCAGAAAGCCCGTCTGCGGTGATCACCTCTTCGCAATCCCCAACATTCCAGTGGAAAGGTTTTACGACAGGCACACTGCTCACTCTGTTTCTGAGCGGAGCGGCGTTTTGGGGCTGGCAGTCTGTTAATCAGCAGGAGAGCATTTTACCGTTGACGGTTTCGGAGGCGGCGTTAACAACGCTTGCCGGACAGTCATCCCTGTGGTTACAAGACTATGGTTTTGCGCTTATCGCCAACGCAAAACCAGAAAATATCGACAAATTTAAAATGCAGTGGCAACAGCAGATTGTCACTAATGCATTGCCCATCGAGCAACTTTCTGGCTGGCATCAGGGAATGGAAGGGCTGGAGGATTTGACCCGGCGTCTTAATGAGCTTGATGAACGCAAAGGGAAATATCTGACTGGCTCCGAACTTAAATCAATGGTGTTCGCCATCACACAGAATTTTGCGCGAGCGAAACCGGTTGAAGAGCAACTCTACCAGCTCAGTGAGATGACTTCCGGGACACCGGAACTGGCCACTTCGCTATCGCGCACTGATATGCACCTGAAGCAGTTGCTTAACCGTTATATGCTCATCAAACAGCATGCTGAAAAGCACTAATACTCGTTACTTCAGTGTCCACGCCGTTCATCCTTTATGAACGGCGCTTCTCTTTCCCACATCAAACAATATCATCCACCACGCCGCCGTCCACGCGCAGTGCGGCGCCTGACGTCGCGGATGCCTGGGTCGAACAAACATACACCACCATATTAGCGACCTCCTCGACCGTAGCTGCACGCTGGATCACCGAGCTTGGGCGATTCGCCATCACGAACTCTTTTGCCAGCGTATCCAGCGATTTGCCGGTGCGTTCCATGTCATCTTTCATCATGGCGGCGAAGCCGTCTGACATCGTCGGCCCTGGCAGCACGCTGTTGACCGTCACGCCGCTACCAGCGACAAATTTCGCCAGCCCGCGGGCAAGGGAGAGCTGCGCGGTTTTGGTCACGCCATAGTGGATCATGTCCGACGGGATATTCAGCGCCGATTCAGACGAAATAAATACCACGCGCCCCCAGCGTTTTTGCACCATGCCCGGCAGCAGCGCCCGTGTGAGGCGTACACCTGACATCACGTTGGTCTGCCAGTAGTTTTCCCACGTTTCGTCATCGGTGGAGTAGAAATCCTGCGGGCCGTAAATCCCGGCATTATTCACCAGAATATCGACGCCGGAAGCCGCCCGCAGCACCGACTCCACGCCTTCTGGCGTACTGAGATCGGCAACCGCCGCGCGCACCGCGACGCCCGGCACCACTTGCTGTAAATTCTGGATGCCCTGATTCACCGAACTTTCGCTGCGGCCATTGATGATCACTTCCGCACCGCTTTCCGCAAGCCCGCGCGCGATAGCAAAGCCAATCCCGCCCGTGGAGGCGGTAACTAGCGCGAGTTTGCCCGTTAAATCGATTTTCATGGTCTGCTCCCGGTCATTATTAAGGATCTTTCAGACCGTTAAGCGTAGCAGTTACCTGCCGCGGGGAAGGCGAGGACGACTCAGGAATGTCGGTATTACTCCGCGAACTGAATATCGGCAGCGTGCAGGGTAAAGGGCGTGGGAGTACAAACAGCAAGGCTCAGGTTGTCGATCTGGCAGTGACTCAGCGAAGCATGCAGCAGGCCGTGGCTGTCGACGCTGACAATTTGCCAGGCGCTGCCGCCGCGCTGTTTGACGATGGCTTCTTTGCGCGTCCAGATATGCCAGAACACCGCCAGTTGCTGCGCGGCGGGTGTCCGCTCCAGCTCGGCGTGCTCGGCATTGCTGAATACCGCATTGGCGAGCGCCTGCCAGTTAGCGCGCGGGCGTATCACTTCCACATCACAGCCCACTTCACCTTCATCGCTCAGCAGCAGGGCGATGTCATCGCCGCTATGGCTCAGGTTAAACCACCATTCGCTCTGTCCGGCAAACAGCGGTTTACCGTGCTCGTTGTAAGTCACCTCCGGCAGCGGCGAAAACAGGCGTGACAGAAGCACGCGCCCTGCCAGCCACGCGGCGCGGCGAGCGCCATCCGGAGCGTGTAGAAGCAGCGCAGGGGGGAGTTCCCCTGCGCTGAGTGTCGAAATCTTTCCGCGCACCACTCGGTACATACTTAATCCCGGCGTTTGATAATGATCGAGGTGTTAATGCCACCGAACGCAAAGTTGTTGCTTTGCAGGAACTCGCAATCGATGCGGCGTGCTTCACCCATAATATGATCCAGCGTGCCACACTGCGTATCCGGCGTGCTGAGATTTAGCGTAGGCGCAAACCAGCCTTCACGCATCATTTGCAGGCTCATCCACGCCTCCAGCGCACCGCAGGCACCCAGCGTATGGCCGAAATAGCTTTTCAGGGATGAGATCGGCACATTATCGCCAAAAATTGCGGCGGTCGCCTGACTTTCTGCAATATCGCCGCGCTCGGTCGCCGTACCGTGCGCGGAAATATACCCGATATCCTGCGGGCTAAGGCCGGCCAGCTTGAGCGACTTCTCCATGCAGATTTGCATGGTTTCGCGCTGCGGCTGGGTGATGTGGGCTGCATCGCAGTTAGTGGCGAAGCCGACGATCTCACCGTAAATGGTCGCGCCACGCGCCCGGGCGTGCTCCAGCTCTTCGAGGATCAGCGTCCCTGCGCCTTCGCCGATCACCAGCCCGTCACGTTGGGCATCAAAGGGGCAGGGCGTGGTTTTGGGGGCATCGTTGCGCTGACTGGTCGCAAACAGCGTATCAAATACCGCGGCTTCCGACGGACAGAGTTCTTCTGCGCCACCAGCGACCATGACCGTCTGATAACCGTGACGAATGGCTTCGAAGGCGTAGCCGATGGCCTGGCTGCCGGAGGTACAGGCACTGGAGGTGGGGATCACGCGCCCGCGCAGGCCGAAGAACAGCCCGGTGTTCACCGCCGTGGTATGCGGCATCATCTGCACGTAGGTCGTACCGGTGATGTTATTGGTGTGCTTTTCCGTCAGCATAGTGGCGAACTCGCTCACCGGGCCGGTGCTGCCGGTGGAGGAGCCATATGCAATGCCGGTTTCCCCGTTGGTCAGCACCGGATCGCCGATCAGCCCCGCCTGCTCGAGCGCCAGTTCGGTGGCGCGGGTGGACATCAGCGACACGCGGCCCATCGCGCGGATGCGTTTGCGGGTGTAATGCTCCGGCAGGGTGAAATCGTCAATCGGCGCGCCGAGCAGCGTATGCAGCCCGTCATAAACTTCCCATTCCGGCATGCGGCGCACGGCATTTTCATAGGCCAGCAGACGGCGTGAAACGTCCTGCCAGGACTGACCAAAAGCGGTCACGCCGCCCATGCCGGTGATCACGACACGATGTGTCATAGCATGCCTCCGTTGATGGAAATAACCTGACGGGTGACATAGCCCGCAATGTCAGACATTAAATAGCTGGCAAGTCCGGCGACTTCCTGCGCCTGGCCCATGCGCTTCATCGGAATGATCGCCATCGCCTCTTTCAGCGCGGCCTCTTCCATCTCGATCATGCCGGTATCAATCAGCCCGGGTGCGATGCAGTTCACGGTGATCCTGCGCTTCGCCAGTTCAATGGCCAGCGCTTTGGTGGCACCGATGATCCCGGCTTTGGCGGCGCTGTAGTTCACCTGACCGCGGTTGCCCATCATGCCGGAGACGGATGACAGCGTAATAATGCGTCCACCCTGGCGCGCGCCGATCATCGGCATGATGCAGGGCTTGATGACGTTATAAAAGCTGTCGAGATTGGTGTGGATCACCGCATCCCAGTCATCATCGCTGAGCGCCGGAAACGCGGCGTCGCGGGTGATGCCCGCATTGCTGACCACGCCGTACCAGGCCCCATGTTCCGCCAGGTCCTGCTCCAGCACGGCAATACATTGTTCGCGATTGCCGACATCAAAACTGAGTAAACGTCCCTGTCCGCCCGCCGCCACAAGGGTGTCCAGCGTTTCCTGGGCACCGGCAGCATCGCGGTGATAATGCACGCCAATGTTAAAACCGTCGGCGGCAAGCTGACAGGCGATGGCGCGGCCGATGCCTTTACTCGCCCCGGTGACCAGAACAGAACGACTCATTCACAGGCTCCCTGATTAAAAAGCGACGCCAGCTCTTCCGGCGTCGGCTGAAACGTATTTACGCGGCCGGTCGCCAGCGTTCGATTATTCGCGTTGATAGCGCACTCAAAGCTGCCAAAGCGTTCATCCTGCATCAGCAGTTTTACTTCAATGGCGAGGGTCGCGCCTGCGGGCAGCCTACCCGCCGCGCAGGTCAGTTCCCGTGCGCCAAGCACCATCCCCAGCGCGATGCTGTCCTGTCCGCGCTGCATCCGATGCCAGCCTGACCAGACGCCCACCGTCTGGGCCATCAGCTCCAGCGCATACCAGCCTGGCAGGTCGCCCTGCGCATCCAGAAATGGGGCCAGTACACTGGTGGCATTCACGCTCACCTGGCAGCATGCCGTCTCTTCGCTGACGGAGAGGACTTCCTCCAGCAGCAGCATGGGCGCGTCGTGGGGAAGATATTCCCCGGGGCTGAGATAAACCGTCATGCCGTCCTCCCGAGCAGAATACTGGCATTGTTGCCGCCAAAGGCGAACGAGTTGGAGAGGATCACCGGACGCATCAGCGGCTGCGCGGTCATCAGCACGCCGCAGGGCGGCAGCGCCGGATCCAGCGGCGAGCGGCTAAAATCCTGCGGCGGCAGGGGTAAATCGTGTTGCAGGATCAGCGCGCACAGCGCCGCTTCGGTGATCCCCGCCGCGCCCAGCGTATGCCCGGTTAAATGTTTGGTGGAGCTGCAAGGGATGGTCTCGCCGAACAGCTGATTCACCACCTGAGATTCGATCTGGTCGTTCAGCGGCGTCGCGGTGCCATGCAGATTGATATAGCCGACATCGGCTGGCGTCATACCCGCCTCACGCAGCGCCTGTTCAATAGCGCGGATCGCGCCTTCACCCTGCGGGTGGGGGGCGGAAATATGGTACGCATCGCTGGATTCGCCGATGCCGAGCAGGGCAAGCGGTTGTGGCTCGCGGGTCAGCACCATCAGCGCGGCCCCTTCGCCAATAGTAATACCGCAGCGATCCTGCGCAAAAGGCTGGCACAGCGACGGGGAGAAGGATTCCAGGCTGTGAAAGCCGTTCACCGGCATCCGGCTTAAGGTATCCGCGCCGCCGACAATCGCCACATCCGCCAGTCCCGCTTCGATCAGCCGTCGCCCGCTGATAATGGCGCGGGCGCTGGACGAACAGGCGGTGGAGAGCGTATACGCCGGGCCATCGAGCGCAAGCCAGTGGCTTAAAAAGCGCGACGGATCCCCCAGCTCCTGCTGTGCATACTGCCAGTCGGTGGAGGGATGGCCGTTAAGCGCCCGGTTGACGTGCTGATCGCCCTCATCCAGTCCGGAGGTGCTGGTGCCAAGCACCACGGCCACGCGATCGCGCCCGACGCGGGCAATGGCCTCGTCCACGGTGGGCTGGATCTGCGCCAGCGCCGCCAGCAGCAGTTGATTGTTGCGCGTGCGGTGCGCGGAAAAGCGGTCGGGAATGGCGGGCAGATCGCCTTCCACGCTGCCGAGCATGGCGTCCGGCGCATCATATAGCCAGCCTTCACGACGCTGCATACCGGGGGCCACGCCACGCGTCAGATTCGCGGCGATCTCCGCGTTCGAACGGCCCAGCGCATTGATCATGCCGACGGCAGAAATATAGATCATCTCAGTCACCCAGATATTGAATGGTGATGTGGTACTTAAAGACATGCTGTTCGATGCTGATCGGCTCACGTTTGCCGTGGCGCTGCAAATAGGTCACTTCGGTGACCAGCTTACCGCTGGCGTTACGCAGTTCACGCTTATCGCCTTTATCGGTCAGCGTCCAGCCCGCAGGCAATTGCTTCTGCCAGCTGGCAATCGGCCAGTGGCTGAGCATGACGTCGGCCAGCACCTGACTGGCGGGCGGCAATTGCGGCACCACAATCGACTGTTCGGTGTGAATGCCGTGCTGATCGTAGGTGACGAGGAACAGACGAATGCCTACGGATGACAGCCCGGCCAGAGTGATCTTTTTATCATCGGCGTTGAGCATCACCAGCAGCGACTGAGTCTGGCCGTTCACACGACCGGTCAGCAACTGTTGCGAACTGACCGCAGGCGAAATACCCGGCGGGGGAAGCGTGACGCGGGTACCCGGTTGCAGCCACGCCTGCGGACGGGTGTCGTCAGCGGGAGCACCGGAGTGGCTACAGCCAGTCAGTGCCAGTACCGCGAGCAGGGCGAGGGGGCGTAAAAGGTCGCGAAATATCATTTTTTTCTCTCTTTTTTACCGGGCATCGCCAGCGGTGAAAGCAGGAAGGCGGTGAAGATCCCGCTGACTAGCACAATGCCAAAGCTGCTGATCGCCTGGGTGGCGCTGAACACCAGCATACCCAGCGTCAATAAGGTCGTCAGCATCGCCAGCGTCACCGCCAGCAGTGAGGTCAACGGCGTGCCGCGTGGATTACTGAAAAACAGCGTGTAATTAATGCCGATGCCGAGCACCAGCACCAGCGCCAGCAGCGAAAACAGATTGACGGCATGGCCTGTCGCCGCCAGCACCGCCAGCCCGCAGGTCAGCGACAACACCGACGGCACCAGGCTTATCAGCCCTTTACGCCAGCCCAGGCGCACTATCGCGCCGCAGGCGATCACCGCCAGCGCCACCAGCAGCAGGCCGGTGAGTAGGGTGCGGTACTGGGCAAACAGGGCGTCAAAGGTACTTTTGCGATCCACCCAGGCCACGCCCGGCTGCGCCTGCGCCAGACGTTGCAGCGCATGGCTGTCCTTAACGCCTTCCACCGGCACCAGCACGCCACTTTCGCCACCGGGCAGTGTCAGCCACATCAGCCGCCAGCCTTCGCTGGCCGGGCTGTTAAGCCATGCGTCGACGGTGACGTTCATCGGGCGCAAATCAGGCGTTACCGCGTTCATTCCCGTGCTGTGTAACGCACGGGCGATACCCGGCGCGGCCTGATGCAACAACTTGAGATCCGCAGTCTGACGCGCCAGTGAGTTCAGCGGCACGGTGCGAAAACCGCTCATCATGCCGGCATCCTGCGCCTTTATCAGCGTCGGGATCAGCGCTTCGAGCCGTTCCAGCGTCTGCTGCGCGCTGGTGCCGTAGACGACAAACCATTTCTGATCGACACTCTGCCCGGTGAGCTGCGTGATGGTTTTCTCCTGCGCCAGCAGGTGCTGCGGCAGCGCCTGTAGCTGGGAAATATCATCGTTAATCTGCATGCGGGCCAGCCCTGCCAGCGACAATACCGCCAGCACAAGCGGCAGACCGACCGACAGCGTTTTAGTGCGCCGCCACGCCGCCAGCCAGCGCAGCAACCATGTCATCGCCGGTACCGGACGCACCGGCAGGCCGCGCACCAGCCACGGATGCCAGAAGATCGCCGTCAGACAAGATGCCGTCAGCCCGACCGCCGCGAACACCGCCATCTGGCGAATACCGGGGAAAGGCGCGAGCATCATGATCAGATAGGCCGCCACCGTGGTCACCAGCGCCAGCAGCAGGGCATTGCGCACCTTTGTCAGACTTTCCCACGGCGAGGCGTGTTCGCCATGCACCATACGCTCGGTCAGATAATAGAGCGTGTAATCCGCGGAGATGCCGATGATGCTCATGCTCATCACCAGCGTCATCAGGTGCAGTTCCCCGAACAGCAACAGCGTGACGACCGTACCCGCCAGCGCGCCGATGCCCACTGACATCAGGCACAGCAGCAGCGGACGCAGGGAGCGGAATACCAGCACAATCAGCAGGATCACGCCGAGGATCGTTGCCACGCCCAGCGTCGAAACATCCTGCTTCGCCTGCTGGCTGGCGTAATCGCTGTAAAAGACCGTGCCGCGCGATAACAGCTGCGCCTGCGGGAAGGCTTTTTTCAGTTGCTGTTGCAGGTCATTGAGGGTGGTGATGACATCGTGCGTCTGCTGCATGTCGAACGACTCACCGGCCAGCTCGCCATGCAGTAAATACCAGTAGTTTCCGGCCTCGTCCTGCGTGACCAGCCAGCCGTCCATCAGCCGCAGACGCTGGGTATTCTGCGCCAGCGCCAGCTGCGAGCCGCGCATCAGCATCAGCGGATCGTTTTGCAGCTCTTTGCCGCTGACGCCGGAAAATGCCGAGTAGAGCTGGGAGAGGATCCACTGTGCCTGCGCCTCGCCGCCGTTTTGCAGGCGTGCGCGGGTGGCGGCATCGATCATGCCGTTACGATGATTAAAATAGAACGCGCCCCACTGTTGCTGGCTGGCGGCGTCCATCGGCCCTTTGACCTCCCGCAGGCCAGCGGACGTTTTAAGCAGCGTCAGCCAGCGCTGGGCCACCGCGGGATCCGCCTGTTTGCCGGGGCTGACCAGCCACACCACCTGCTTATCGAGGCGTTGCATAAAGCCGTCGTTAAGCGCGGGCGGAATATTACCCAGCGCCTGTTTGGGCAGCATCGCCAGCACGCTACTGTTCAGTCGCGCCTGCGGCAGGATCGCCATCAGCACGCCGAGCATCAGCAGGCACAGCAGCCCCCAGCCGAGCGCGGCGCGGGCAGCGTTAGTGCGCGGCAAAGCGTTGGCGTTCGTCATCGGTCAGGGCGGCAGGCGTTAAACGGTGAGCAGAGAAGGCGATGTCGGTGCGATCGCCCTGCTTATCATTAAGCTGGATAGTGTCGAGGTAAGTCTGTCCCGCCAGATTGATGGTGGCAAAAATCTTGTCCAGCGGTGTGGTGGTCGGCGTCAGCGACAGCGTCCAGCGCCCGTCGCCGCGATCCTGAAAATCAATACGGAAATTCTGCTCCAGCACCTTGCGGTCGGCCTGAAACAGCGCGCGCAGCAGGTGATTAAACTGGAACATTTGCGGATTATTTTGCGCGGTGATCACCTGCGGTGCCTGGCCATTCACCACCTGCACCATGCGTGTGTCGTCCAGCATCAGCAGCATCGGGAAGGGGGTTTTTTGATCCCACAGCAGCCCCTGGTCGCGGGCGATGAGCATTTCGCCGCTGGAGCGCAGCGGCTGGGGCAGATCTTTAATTGCCCGTACCTGGGTAAAGTGCGCACGCACAACCGGTTGTTCGGTAAAGCGCTGTTGCAGTTCATCCAGCGTGACGGCGCTGACCAGCGGGCTTATCAGTAGCATCAGTAAAGGCCAGCATTTCATGGCGTCACTCCCATACGTTCAAATAAAATGGCCGGGCTGACGAAGCACAATTCTTTGCTTTGCGCGTCAACAGCCACCTGAATGGTGTAGCCGGTGGTGGTGCGTTTTCCGCTGCTGGCATCGACGATCTCATAGTTGATCTTCAGGCGGTTTTCGTACTCCACCAGCGTGGCGCGCACACGAAAGGTTTGTTCAAAGGTCAGCACATCGCGGTATTTCACCCGGGTATCCACCACCGGCCAGACGTAGCCGGAATCCCGCATCTGACGGTAACCATAATTGAACTGGTTGAGCAGCGCCTCGCGGGCAATTTCAAAATAGCGGAAGTAGTTGCCATGCCAGACCACGCCCATCATATCGACGTCGTGGAAGGGCACGGTCAGCGTGACTTCGGCAGTAAAGCGGGGATCGGTCAGCACACTTACTCCTTGTCTCTGGCATCAGGTAATTGCCAGAAATCGAAAAAATTAAACCAGTCGAGAGGCGATTGCAGCGCGTAATGCTCAAGGCGGGCAGCATACCGGTCGATGGCCTGTTGCAGCGCCGCCTGGCGCGCGGTGCGTGGCATCGGCAGCGGGTCAGCAAAAGGCTCACAGTGCAGGTGCAGGGTGCGATCGGGTTGCCGCAGGGCAAAAATCAGCAGCACCGGACAGCGCAGTGCCGCTGCCAGAATAAACGGCCCTTGTGGAAACGGCGCGGGATGGCCCATAAAGCGGCTCCAGCTGACCCGCCAGTCGCCGCCGCGTTGCGGGATGACGGCGAGTCGATCGCCGACGATCGCCACCCATTCGCCGCGATCCAGTTTCTCTTTCAGCAGCATCGCCGTATCCGGGCCAATATGCGTCACCGGGATCAGATTCAGCGCCGCTTCGGGGGCCATCTCTTCCATGATCTGCTTAAAGCGGCGGGCGTTGTCGTTAAACACCAGCGCGTTGATGGTTTTGCTGCCGTCAAGCTGCGCCAGCGCGCGGCAGGCTTCCACATCGCCCAGATGCGAGGCCAGCAGCAGCTTGCCCTGCGGATCGTCCAGGCCCAGCGCGGCTTGCGCACCCGGCGAAAAGTGCACGTCGCGGCCCATTTGCAGCTCGCCGCGCCAGCTGGCGACTTTATCAAGCATCGCCTCGCCGAAACGTAAAAAGTGGCGATAGCTGTTCAGACCCGGCGGAACCGGCAGGCTACGGGCAATCAGCGTGGTACGTACCCGCGACAGCCACTTTTGCGACGCACGCCGTGCCGGGTACGCGGTCAGCCAGTAGACGGCGATCACCGGGTACAGCAGCAGTGAAAAGGCCCGGCGTCCGAACAGGCGCCAGACGGTGAGCATAATGCGCATGCCGAGCAGCCCGCGCACTTCATCCTGCTGCGCCCAGTGCGCGGAACGGCGGCGAAACAGCAGCCCCGGCAAACGCGGTAACATGCCGAAAAACAGCCGGGTGTGCATCAGTGAGATGCGCACGTTGTCCCTGAAGGCATCAAAATGCGACAGCCCGTCCGGCGGATAGGTCACTTTCGTTGGCAGAAAATAGCTGGTGTTGCCCTGCCAGTAGAGGCGCACCATCACTTCGGTGTCAAAATCCATGCGCTGCCCGAGCGCGACCCGCGAGGCCAGCGCCAGCGTCGGCGCAATGGGGTAGACGCGAAAGCCGCACATGCTGTCTTTGAGCTGCAATGACAGGGTTTCGATCCACTCCCAGACGTGGGTGATCCAGCGGCCATACAGGCGCGAGCGGGGGATCGAATCGTCATACACCGGCTGGCCGGAGATCAGCGCCTGCGGATGCTGTCGCGCCAGATCCAGCAGCGCGGGAATGTCTTCAATGGCATGCTGCCCGTCGGCATCCACCTGTACAGCGTGGGTGAATCCTGCCGCCGCGGCGTCCTGTAATCCCCGGATCACCGCCGCGCCTTTTCCCGCATTTTCTGCCAGCCGTATCAACGTGACGTCGGCAAAGCGCGCGGGCAGCGTCTCCAGCACCTCGCGGGTGGCGGCGTCGCTGCCATCATCCACGATATAGCATGGCAACGCGCAGGCTTGCAGACGCGTCATGACCTGCGCCATCATCGCGCCGTGGTTATAGCAGGGGATCACCACGCAGGGACGGAAATTCAGCGACATAGGCGGATCTTCCCGCTGCTGGCGGTAAGGCGTTCGTCACCGGCGTGGCGCAGATAGCTGAAGCTCAGCGTCTCGCGCTCCGGCTGCCAGTCCAGCGATAAGGTCACGTGAGCCTCCGGCAGTAAGGGGGCCTGGAATTTCACGTTTTTAATGCTGTGGAAGCGAAAATCCGGGGCCAGCAGCGCGGTGGCGTAATGCATCGCCCAGTCCAGTTGCGCTACGCCTGGCAATAACGGCTGCACGGCAAAATGGCCCTTAAACCACAACAGGGACGGCGCAAGATACAGCACGATGTCGGCGTGTCGGGGATCGGGCTGGTGGCGTGCAATTTCATGGGGTTTCATGAAATAACTCCTGTAATTGCGCATAGACACGCTTGTTCATACTGTTGACCGGAATTTCATCAATGATGCGCCAGTAGCGCGGCACGGCGACCGGCTCCAGCCACGGGCGCAGCGCACGTCGCCATGACAGCTCCTGGGATTTACCCCCGCGCTGCTGCCATTGCTGACGAAATGCCTCGTCCAGCACCAGCAGCACACCGACCGCCTGACGCCCATGACGGGTGATCGCCAGCGCCGCCGCGTCACGTACGCCGTTCAGTTCCAGCACGCGCTGCTCGATCTCGCACAGCGAAATGCGTTTTTCTTCGATCTTGACCACCCGGCCACGGCGTCCCGCCAGATGAAAGGAGCCATCGGCAAAAAAG
>Ga0268259_10000282_pt1 | contig 19486 bp, 18 predicted proteins | sample AgamicAsMarz_FD_200246 | JGI IMG/M metagenome (GOLD analysis project Ga0268259, IMG submission 200246) | Agave microbial communities from Guanajuato, Mexico - As.Ma.rz (v2) (version 3) | ecosystem: Host-associated > Plants > Phyllosphere > Phylloplane/Leaf | place: Guanajuato, Mexico... | reverse complement strand
GGCAGAAGACGCCAATCGAGTCGTTGTCTTCATCGATGAGCTCGATCGTTGCGCGGCGGCTGAGGTGGTCGCGACGCTTGAGACGATGCGGGTCTTCCTCGATGTCAAGAACTGCGTCTTCATCGTCGCCGCCGATCGCCAGGCTCTTGAGCAGGCCCTCCGACTCAAGGCGCGCCAAGAGACGCCAGCTGATGACGTCCACCCCTACTTCAGCTCCGCGGGGGCTTACGTCGACAAGATTTTTCAGTACCAACTGGCACTACCGCCCCTGCGATGGACTGACGCCGGTGAGTTCGCGGAGAACCTAGTCAAGAACCGCGGGGGCCTTTGGAAGGAGTTGCGTGAATGGGGTGAGCTCCAGGAAGTGCTCACAGCCCTGCTGCCGACTCACGTAACCAGCCCGCGTCGGGTGAAGGTGCTTCTGAACTCCTACGTGATCGAGCATCGGCTGGCGAAACGCCGGGTCGAGGCAAACGAGATGTCTGGCATCGAAGGCCGAGCGGCCGCACTCGCCCAGCTCGTCTGCCTGCGAGCAGAGTTCCCCCTATTCGCCGACGAACTCGAGAGCCACCCCGATCTACCCGCCGCTGCTCTAGCCGTTTCGCAGAAAACGGACTCGTCCCAAAGACAGGATTCGCCGTTCACTTGGGCCCGGGCCGAGGACTTCATCAATCGCGGCCGGCCGCTGGCGCCGCTCCTTTACACCCCGGCGGAGCCCCACGAGCGGGAGGTTCCCGACGATGGCGGTGAACCGGCGGATGAGCCAAGCGACGAAGGCGGCGACGATGACTGAAAAGCGAACGACGCCTAATACGGAAATCGCCGAGAAACTACGTCAGGACCTGATCGCCTACCTGAGCCGAGTCCAGGGCCTGCCGCAGCCCTCCCGGGACTTGATCTTTCTGCATAGCGAAGTAGGGGTCGCCACCGGAATTGAGGCGGCGATCGGAGACCGCCTGGCTGAGATGGCCCGCAACGGCCAAACTGATGGTCTCTCCGATCTCCTTGCGGACCAGTCGGAGGCGGTGGAGGAGGCGGTCGTCTCCAACCTCGCTCGCTGGACCGACAGCTTCGCCTTGCTGCCGGAGCGTGAAAACGCACTCAAAGTGCTGATTGCGGCCAGCGCCATCGCGGGACAAATCGGCCCTGAGACGACGGCTCTCGCGGCTGGAGCGATCCTCGGTGCCCCCGGTCAGCTTCCCGATGGAGCCCTCGCCGACGCAGTTCGCTTCGCACAGAAATGCGGAGTGACCCAGCGTCGCCAGCTGCTCGCAAAGCTGCAGAAAAGGAAAGATCTCTGGAGCGACCCAGGCACCAGGGTGGCGCTCATCGCTGGCTTCGACGGCCTCGAGGAGAACTCGGATCTTGGTGCTGGAGCATTCTCGGTCGCGGTGCGCTCGCGCGATCAGGAGGCCCTGGAAGCCTTCATCTCCCTATCCGAGGCCTCCCGCGATCGACTTCTTGCCGGAGCCACCGGTCGGATCCTGAAATGGGCTGAAGAGGATTTTGCCGCCGAACAGGGCGAGGCCGCTCAGGCGGAGGGTGAGGCGGAATCAGAGCGTGCTCCGAGTCAGGTGATCGGTCGCCTGACCTTCGCTCTCGACGTGCTGCAGGACTCAAAGCCCGCCGCGACCCTCTTCGCTCACTGCCTGCTCTCCCTTGGTGACCCCGACGCCGATTGGGAGGTTGCCCATCGATTCCCCATCATCGCCCCGATCGAAGATCCCGACACGGTCGACCTACTGCTTGCCCGAACAGGGGAGCGTCCGATCGCAGAGCGCGCAGCCTGGCTCAATGCGGCGTTGCCCAATTCCTTGAGTGCCGCCCAGATCGCACACCTCAGCGCCTTGGCAAGCAAGGAGTGGGCGGAGCTCGCGAGCGCCGATGTGGTGAACCCCGAGCATGAGGAGATCCTGAAGGCTCTTGCTGCGATGGCTGCGCTCGCAGATGAGCCGCCGCCGCTACTTCCCGACCTCGAAGCAGTGATCGAGGCTGCATTGGCTGGGCCAATGCATGACGATGCGATAGGAGCCGAACGGGTGCGACTCTCGGGCCTTGTCGAACGATTCATCGCTGCCGGCCTTGCCGCGCAAGGCGCCAATGCTGATCGCTTCATCGATTCCTGTGCCTCGGCGATGGAGGTCCTGTCGCCGGGCGAGCTCGATTCGCTGCCCGGCCTGCGGGAGGCGGTCAGAACCCTTCTTGCGTTCTGGATCGATCGAGCCTCGCCTGAGGCGCTGCAGAGGCTCCGTGATGTAGCACGCCAAAATCCCGATGTCGCTCTCGACCCGACCAAGGCCCAGGCGTTGATCAGCGCCGTCGGGCAGCGCAATATGATCGGAGAGGACCATGAGGTTCCGCTCGGAGCCACGGAAGTTGGCGCGCTGCTTCCGGCATACGGGGATGGCGCCGAGGGTGCGCTCCTCAGCTGGCTTCGCTACTTCGGTTCCGAGGAGCCGATCTGGCCGCTGTTGGAGTCCACTTGGCGCCAGGTCCTGCCGTCGGCTGTTCGTGCGCAGTGCGACCAGACAGTCCGAAAGCTCGAACCCCATGATCGCGCGCAACTCACAGAAGCTGCCATCGCAAATTCGCTGGACCACGGATTGCCGCCCGCGGAGAATTGGGAAGCCATTGCCCTGCGCGATGTGAAGGCCGGGCAGATCATCGAGACTCTTGCAGAACGCGCGCCTGAGAACGTTGACGACATCGAGCGGTGGCGGCGAATTCTCGAGGTCTGCCGACAGCGCGCTCCCGGCAGCAATTCGCGGGCTCGGGTAGCCGAACTTCTGCTGGAGCCGTTGCTCCAGTCCGGATCCGATGAGGCCTTTGCTCTTGCTCTCGATCATCTTGAGTTGATCGGGAAAAAGAACACTGAGAGTCTCTTCGCAGAGATTCCACTCGACGCCAACAGGCAGAGTCAGCTAAACGCCAAGCTCAGCGACCTCGATTGGGGAAAGAGCACCGTGTCACGCATACTCGACAGCTTTCGGGGCAACCCGTCCTGACCGTTCCGCGCTGAGTTTCCGAAGTCGTGACTGCGCCGGCCAGTGTTCACGAACCGCTTGCGGGGAATTTCCCTCGCGGTCGTGGAGCAGTTGGCTCAGCTACTTCTATTCCGACGGTGACGCTCGACGTCTACGCGCACGTCTTCGATGAGTTCAACATCGCCGAGCGCGTGTCTGCCGAGGATCAGATCGCCCAGGCACGGCGATGTGTCCGGATTGTGTCCGCCTGGCTCAGAGGCGGTGCAGAAGCCTTGTGAAACCCCTGCTAATCCCTACAACCCCAACTGCTTGCCCAGGATCTCCTTCATGATCTCGTCGGTGCCGCCGCCGATCGGGCCTAGGCGGGCGTCGCGGACGGCGCGCTCGATGCCGTACTCGCGCATGTAGCCGTAGCCGCCGTGGATCTGGAGGGACTCGTCGGCGATCTCCAGGACTGTGCGCTGGGTGGCGAGCTTGGCCATCGTCACCTCCTTGATGCAGTCCTGGCCCTCGTGGAAGAGGCGCAGGGCGTTGTAGGTGATCGATTTGGCTGCTTCGGCCTGGGTTGCCATCTCCGCCACCTTGTGGCGGATCGCCTGGAAGTTGCCGATCGGGCGGCCGAAGGCCTTGCGCTCGAGGGCGTACTCGACGGTCCTCTCGATCAGGCGCTGCATCGCGCCGACGGCGCCGATCGCCATCAGCAGCCGCTCCCAGGCGAAGTTGGCCATGATCAGCCTGAAGCCCTCGTTCTCCTCGCCGAGCAGGTTCTCGCCGGGCACCTCGACGTCGGTGAAGGAGAGCTCACCGGTGTCGGAGGAGTGCCAGCCGAGCTTCTCCAGCTTGGCGGCGACCCCATAGCCAGGCATGTCGCGCTCGAGGACGAGGAAGGAGATGCCGTGGTGGCCGCCCTCCTGCGTCGTCTTGCAGGCGCAGACGAGGAAATCGGCGCGGACGCCGTTGGTGATGAAGGTCTTGGCGCCGTTGACGACGTAGCCGCCGTCGACCTTCTCGGCGAAGGTCGTGATGCCGGCGACGTCGGAGCCGGCGCCCGGCTCGGTGATCCCCAGCGCGCCGACCTTCTCGCCGGCGATCCCCGGCACTAGCCAGCGCTGTTTCTGCTCGTCGGTGCCGAAGTTGAAGATCGGCGGCATCGCGATCGAGGTGTGGGCGTTGAGCCCGGCTGCGACGCCGCCCGAGCCGCCGCTGCGCGCCAGCTCCTCGACCCAGACCGCGTCGTGCAGGTGGGTGCCGCCCTGACCGCCGAGCTCCTCGGGGAACTTGAGGCCAAGGAAGCCGAGCTCGGCGCAGCGGCCGTAGAGCTCACGCGGGAATTCGCGCGCCTCCTCCCACTCGTCGACGTTTGGCGCAATCTCCTTTTGCACGAAGCGGCGTACCGTTTCGCGCAGCTCCTCGTGCTCCTCGCCGAAGGGCGGCAGGATTGCGCGCTGCCCGGTGTCCTTGACGACCGTCATGACAATCTGTGACATTCTTTTTGCAGACAACGCGCCTCAGGTGCGTTTTGGCCCTGTAGCGTCATGTGCATGGAGCGGACGATGTGGACGGACGAGCGACTCAGCGAGCGATTCGATGCGGTCGACAAGCGTTTCGATCGGGTCGACACCGACCTGCGCGAACTGCGGGCGGAGGTTCGTGACATCCGGCAGCTCATGTTCATGCTCTGGGGCCCGACGATGCTCGGCATCTTCGGCATGATCGCCACCGTGATCATCACAAGCACCTGACCTAGGCCCGCTCCCGGCTCTCCTGAGCCGGCGCTTTCCAGTCCTCGAGCATCGTGTAGCCGCGGCCCTTGTGGTCGAAGCCGAGCAGGTCGCCCTGCGGGTTCTTCTTGCCGCCGTGGTGGTAGGCGCGGACCTCGGCGATCTTGCCGTCCCGGATCAGGAACCACTCGGTGCCGCGGTCGAGCCGCTCGGCGCCGCTGTTCGGGTCGCGCCAGGTCATCGTCCACTCGATCACGACCTGGTCGCCCTGCTCGATCGCGTTCTCGACGTACCACTGGGCGTCGATGCTCTCGACCCCCAGGGCGGCGTAGCTGCCGATCGTCTCGGCCCCCTCGTGGGGGCCGAGACGCGTGTAGTAGTGGACGGCGTCCTCGGTGAAGTGCGCCGAGACCGCATCGGCGTCGCCGCTGTTCAGCGCCTCGTAGTAGGAGCGAACGTGGTCGACGTGGGACATGCGGCCTGGCCTACAGCCCGTAGCTGCGGCCGATCACCTCGAGCATGATCTCGTCGGTGCCGGCGCCGATCCGGTTGAGGCGGACGTCGCGGTAGGCGCGCTCGATCTCGTACTCCTTCATGTAGCCGTAGCCGCCGTGGATCTGGATGCACTCGTCCGCGACCTCGCAGGCGATCCGCGAGGTGTAGAGCTTGCACTCGGAGATCTCGCGCACCGGGTACTCGCCGTTGGCGTAGCGCCAGGCGGTCGCGTAGGTGAACTGGCGGGCGGCCTCGATCTTGGTCGCCATCTCGGCGAACTTGTGGCGGATCACCTGGAAGTTGCCGATCGAGCGGCCGAAGGCCTTGCGCTCCTGGGCGTACTCGAGCGTGCGCTCGAACATCCGCTGCGCCCCGGCGACGGCGCCGGCGCAGGCGACCATGCGCTCGCTCTGGAGCTCCCAAGCGATGTGGTAGAAGCCCTTGCCTTCTTCGCCGAGCAGGTTCTCGACCGGCACCCGCACGTCCTCGAAGGCGAGTTCGGCGGTGTCGGAGGAGTGCATCCCCATCTTCTCCAGCTTGCGGGAGACGCTGAAGCCGGGCACGGTCTCGCCGTTCTCGTCGCGCAGGTCGACGACCAGCAGGCTCATCCCGTCGTGCGCTTTCGAGGGGTCGGTCTTGACGACGAGGACGATGAAGTCGGCACGGGCGCCGTTGGTGATGAACGTCTTCGAGCCGTTGACGACGAATTCGTCGCCGTCGCGGATCGCCGAGGTGCGGATGCCGGCGACGTCGGAGCCGGCCTCCGGCTCGGTGATGCCGAGGCAGCCGATCTTCTCGCCGCGGATCGCCGGCGGCAGGTAGCGCTGCTTGAGGTCCTCGGTGCCGAGCATCTCGATCGGCGGCAGCACCATGTCGGTGTGGACGACGAAGCCCATGTTGAGACCGCCCGAGCCGGTGTAGCTCATGCACTCGGAGCGGACCAGGGAGTAGTAGTAGTCGCCGCCCTGCCCGCCGTACTTCTCGGGGAAGGTGAGGCCGAGGAAGCCGAGCTCGCCCGCTCGTTTCATGATCTCGCTCGGCCAGGTGGTCTCCTCCCACTCGTTGCGGTGAGGCCAGAGCTCTTTTTTCACCCAGGCCTGCATCGACTCGCGCAGGTCTTCGTGCTCCTGCGTGAAGATCATGTGCTTGCGCTCGGCCTGGTGGTCGGGCTTGATGACTTTGGAGCCGTTGGTCGTCGCGGTCGCCACTGTCTCTCTCCTCGTTCGCTGGTCCAGATCGGGGCGGCGCCCGCCGCCTGAAAACGCTGTGGACAGTAGCACTTCCCACTTCCCACAGAGTCGGCTATGGTCCCGCTCCGGGATGGACTACGAGGTCGTCAAGTACGAGGTCGCCGAGGGCGTCGCCACGGTGACGCTGAACAACCCGGAGAAGCGCAACATGCTCTCCGGCCAGATGCTGGTCGAGCTGGTCGACGCGATGAAGAGGGCGCGCGACAGCGAGGAGGTCCGGGCCGTCGTCCTCACCGGGGCCGGCGAGAAGGTCTTCTGCGCCGGGGCCGACCTGGGCGGCTTTGCCGCCGACGTGCCGCTGGTGCAGAAACACTTCGCCACCGACCTCTTCCTGGAGTACTTCCGGCTGATGCCGCGGCTCGGCAAGCCGACGCTCTGCGCCGCCAACGGCCACGTCCTCGCGGGCGGGATGGGGCTCGCCCTCTCCTGCGACCTGCTGATCGCCAAGGAGGGGGCCACCTTCGGCACGCCGGAGATCAACGTCGGCGCCTTCCCCTACATGATCATGGCGATCATCTACCGCAACGTCCCGCGCAAGAAGGTCAACGAGATGATGCTGCTGGGCGAGCGGCTGAGCGCCGAGCAGGCGGTCGAGTACGGGCTCGCCAACAAGGTCGTGCCGGAGGCCGAGTTCGACGCCGCGGTCGCGGACTGGGCGGGCAAGCTGGCCTCGAAGAGCCCGGTGCTGATGCGGCTCGGCCACGACGCGATGTACCGCCAGCAGGACATGGCGCTCGACGACGCCCTCGAGTACCTGCGCTCGCAGCTCTCGCTCACCTTCTCGACCGAGGACATCGTCGAGGGCGTCACCGCATTCTTCGAGAAACGCGACCCGCAGTGGAAGGGACGGTAGGAGTGGGGAGCACAGAGCAAGAGGCCAAGCACCTGCTTCCGGGAACGGCGCCGCTGGGCGAGCTGACCGGGCAGCTGCACGAGCGCCGCGAGAAGGCGAAGCTGGGCGGCGGCGAGGAGAAGATCGCCAAACAGCACGAGCGCGGGAAGCTGACCGCCCGCGAGCGCATCGCCCTGCTCGTCGACGAGGGCACCTTCGTCGAGATGGGCATCCACGGCCGCCCGCACTTCGCCCAGCGGGCGATGGACGGGGTCGAGGCGCCGGCCGACGGCGTGATCACCGGCTGGGGCGACGTCGACGGCCGCCCCTGCTGCGTCGCCGCCTACGACTTCACCGTGATGGCCGGCTCGATGGGGATGACCGGCGAGCTCAAGGTCACCCGCCTGCGTGAGATGGCGCTCTCCAAGCGGATGCCGTTCATCTGGCTGCTCGACTCGGCCGGGGCACGGATCCAGGAGGCGGCCGGCTCTCTCTTCGCCGGCTCCGGCCACCTCTTCCGCGAGGAGGTCGAGATGTCGGGCGTGATCCCGATGGTGGCGGCGATGATGGGGCCCTGCGCCGCCGGCACCGCCTACATCCCGGCGCTCTCGGACTTCGTGCCGATGGTCTCCGGCCAGGGCGCGATGGCGCTCGCCGGCCCGCACCTGACCAAGGCCGTCACCGGCGAGGATATCTCGATGGAGGAGTTGGGCGGGGCCAAGGTCCACTGCCGCAAGTCGGGGGTGGGGGACCTCGAGGTCAAGGACGACGAGGAGTGCATCGAGGCGGTCAAGAAGTACCTCTCCTACTTCCCCTCCAACTGGGAAGAGAAAGCGCCGGTCTTGGAGACCGCCGATCCGGCCGACCGCGCCTCGGAGAAGCTGATGGAGATCGTCCCCGACTCCTCGCGCCAGCCCTACGACATGTACGACGTGATCCGCGAGATCGTCGACGACGGCGAGTACTTCGACATCAAGCCGAAGTTCGCCAAGACGCTGATCACCTGCTTTGCCCGCTTCGGCGGCCAGCCGGCGGGGATCGTCGCCAACCAGCCCAAGCACCTGGCCGGGATCCTCGACAATGACTCGGCCGACAAGGCGGCGCGCTTCATCAACCTCTGCGACGCCTTCAACATCCCGCTCGTCTTCCTCCAGGACGTGCCCGGCTTCATGGTCGGCTCGAAGGTCGAGCACGCCGGGATCATCCGCCACGGGGCGAAGATGCTCTACGCGGTCAGCCGCGCCACGGTGCCGAAGGTGACCGTGGTCGTGCGCAAGGCCTACGGCGCCGGCTACTACGTGATGTGCGGCAAGGCCTACGAGCCCGACCTGATCGTCGCCTGGCCCGACGCCGAGATCTCGGTGATGGGCGCCGAGGGCGCGGTCGAAATCATCGGCCGCTCGATGATCGAGGCCTCCGACGATCCGGAGGCGACCCGGGAGACGATGCTGAACGCGGTCCGCGAGCAGATCGACCCCTATATCGCCGCCGGCAACGCGGTGATCGACGACATCATCGACCCGCGGGAGACGCGGCCGACGATCGTCAACGCCCTGCGCATGGCGCGCAACAAGCATGTCGAGAAGCCGAAGAAGAGGCACGGGGTGATGCCCGTATGAGCTCTTTCACCGACCCGGTCGTGATCAGCTGCTCGATCAGCGGCGTGATCGCCAACCGCGACCAGTGCCCGGCGATCCCCTACACGCCGGAGGAGTACGCGGCGGAGGCGCGCCGCGCGGTCGACGAGGGTGCCTCGCAGATCCACATCCACGCCCGCAAACCCGACGGCACCCCGTCCTACGAGGTCGAGGACTTCCAGGCGATCACCGAGGCGATCCTGGCCGAGGTCGGCGACGTGATCGTCAACTACTCGACCGGGGCGATCGGGATCCCGATCGAGAAGCGGATCGAGTACCTGCGCGCCTGTCGCCCCGACGTCGCCGCGCTCAACATGAGCTCGATGAACTACGCGAAGTACTCGCCGAAACGCAAGGACTTCGTCTTCAAGGCGGTCTTCGAGAACAGCTTCGACACGATCATCGAGTTCCTCACGGCGATGAGGGAGCTGGGGGTCAAGCCCGAGCACGAGTGCTTCGACGCCGGCCACGTCGCCAACCTCGATCCGCTGATCGACATGGGCCTGCTCGACCGCACGCCGCTGCAGGTCTCGCTGGTGATGGGGGTCAACGGCGGCATCCGCCCGACCCCGCGCAACGTCGGCTTCATGGCCGACCAGATTCCCGGCGGCGCCGAAGGCGAGCACCAGTGGCAGGTGATCGGCATCTCCCGCGACCAGTGGAAGCTGCTCGGCGCCTCGCTGGTCCTCGGCGGCAACGTCCGCGCCGGGGTCGAGGACAACCTCTACCTGCCGAACGGCGAGATGGCCAAGTCGAACGGCGACCTGATCGCCAAGGCGCGCCAGATGGCCGAGGACGTCGGCCGCCGCGCCGCCAGTGTGGCCGAGGCGCGCGAGCTGCTGGGGGTGCCCAAGCGTGAGCGAGCTGCCGCTTAGCGACGTCAAGGTCCTCGACCTGACCAGGCTCCTGCCCGGCGGCTTCTGCTCGCTTCTGCTCGCCGACCTCGGCGCCGATGTGCTCAAGGTCGAGGACACCGGGATGGGCGACTACGTGCGCTGGGCGCCGCCCTACTACGGCGGCGAGGAGCAGCAGGAGCTGGGCACGCGCTCGGCCCTCTACCTCTCGCTCAACCGCGGCAAGCGCTCGATCCGGCTCGACCTGAAGAGCGAGGCGGGGCGCGAGGCGCTGCTGCGCCTGGTCAAGGAGCACGACGTCGTCCTCGACGGCTTCCGCCCCGGCGTACTCGACCGGCTCGGGGTGGGCTACGAGCGCATGCGGGAGGCCAACCCCGCGATCGTCTTCTGCGCGATCACCGGCTACGGCCAGGACGGCCCCTACACGCAGCGGGCCGGGCACGACATGAACTACCTCGGCCTGGTCGGGCTGCTCGGCCTGACCGGCGCCAAGGACGGGCCGCCCGTCCAGTCCGCCGGCCAGATCGCCGACCTCGGCGGCGGCGCCCTGATGGCCGCCTTCGGGGTGATGGCGGCGCTGCACGAGCGGCGCCGCTCCGGCGAGGGCCAGATGGTCGACGTCTCGATGGCCGACGGGGCGCTCTCCTGGCTGGCGATGGTCGCCGGCCGCTACTTCTGCGACGGCGAGGTCCCGCGGCGCGGCGAGCAGCAGCTCGCCGGCGGCCTCGTCTGTTACATGCCCTACGAGGCGAGCGACGGCTGGATCACCTGCGGCGCGCTGGAGCCGAAGTTCTGGGCCGCCTTCTGCAACGGGGTGGAGCGTCCCGACCTGGTCGAGAAGCAGTTCGAGGCGCCGGGCTCCGACGCCTGGCGCGAGGTCGCCGAGGTCTTCCGCACCCGCAGCCGCGCCGGGTGGAAAGCGTTCAACGACGAGCACGACTGCTGCATCGAGCCGGTGCTCGAGATCGACGAGGCGCTCGACTCGGAGCTGGTCAGGGCGCGCGAGATGGTGATCGAGCTGGAGCAGCCCGAGCTGGGGACTGTGCGCCAGCTCGGCGTGCCGGTGAAGATGAGCCGCACCCCCGGTGACCCGAGCCGCCCGGCGCCGGCCTTCGGCGAGCACACCGACGAGGTGCTGCGCGAGGCCGGCTATTCGGACGAGGAGATCGCGGCGATGAAGGAATCGGGCGCCGCCGCCGGCCCCAGCGCCGACTCCGCCACGACGTTCCGCGCATGAGCGCACCCGCCCAGGACCTGCTGCGGATGGGGGAGCTGGCCGAGGCCTCCGGCGTGCCGGCGCCGACGATCAAGCACTACCTGCGCGAGGGCCTGCTCCCCGAGCCGGTCAAGACCAGCCGCAACATGGCCTACTACCCGCCCGAGTTCGTCGAGCGGATCAGGCTGATCAAGCAGCTCCAGGAGGAGCGCTACATGCCGCTGAAGGCGATCAAGGCGGTGCTCGACGAGGACCCGGAGCGGGTCCGCGCCCTGGTCGAGCTCGAGGACCGCATCCTCGACCGCGCCCTCGCCGGCGAGCGCACCCGCACCAGCGCCGCCGAGGCGCGCGAGCGCTACGGCGTCCCCAAGGACGTGCTCGACCGGCTCGAGGAGCTCGAGGTGCTGAGCCCCAACAGCCGCGGCTACTCGCCCTCCGACGTCAAGATCATCGAGGCGATCAGCCGCTTCCGCGCCGGCGGCTACGACGAGGCGATCGGCTTCACCGTCTACGACACCCTGCGCTACAAGAGCGCGATCGAAGAGCTGGTCCGCCAGGAGGTCGACGTGGTGATGGGCCGCCTCGCCGGCGAGGTCTCGCCCGAGCGCGTGGTCGAGATGCTCGAAGCCGGCGCCCAGCCCCTGCAGGACCTGATCGCTGCGCTCCACACCAAGCTGATGGTCGCCGAGCTCGAGCGCCACCGCGCCAGCCGCAGCTAGTAAGTCCTATCCGCTGGATCCCGATAGAATCCAGCACAGGTAGAGGGTCGATGGACCGTCCATTTGACCTCCTTGAAGGCCCGCTTCGGCGGGCCTTTTTCGTAGAAACCCCGACGCCGCGACAACGACGCCGGGGTTGGCGCCTACTGTCTGACAGCCTGAACGATCATCCAGACCAGCAGTAGGTAGAGGATCTCCGTACCGTTCATTCCACCTCCTTTCTCTCGGGGACAAACCTGGAGGAGTGCCGATCCGAGAGTGCGGAGGCATGGCCGGAGACGATCCTCTGACACCAGGACACACCATACAAAAAAATGCAGCTAAAACATTTCGCTGCGAGGCAGGGGAAAGCTAGGCGGCCAGCTCGGCTATGCCCTGCTCCTGGCTGACGACCGGCTCGTAGCCGAGCTCGGTGCGGGCCTTGGAAGTGTCGATCGTGCACTCCTGGGTGAGGAGCCAGGAGCGGAAGGCGGTCATCGGCGGATCGCCGGGCAGGGGCAGGACCTTCCAGGCCGCCTCGCAGGCGCGGGCCATCGGCGCCGCGGTCCAGGCGGGCAGGCTGCGGCTCGGCGGCTCGACGCCCTGGGTTCGCAGCAGCTCGGTGACGAACTCGCGGAAGACGACCGGCTCGCCGTCGGTGACGAAGTAGGCCTCGCCTGAGCGACCTTTCTCCGCGGCGAGGAGAAGGCCCTCGACCACGTTGTCGACGTGGGTCGTATCGGTGACGTTGCGGCCGCCACCGATCCAGGCGAAGCGACCGCTCTCGACCGTGGCGACCATCTCCGGCAGCAGCGTCGTGTCGCCCTTGCCCCAGACGAAGCGCGGTCGCAGCACGACGGTCTCGAAGCCCTCGCGGGCGGCCTCGCGGACCGCCTGCTCGGCTTTCGCCTTGGTTGCCGGGTATGGCGCCCTCGAATCGGGTCGCAGCGGCGCCCTCTCGTCGACCTGGACCAGCGGCTCGCCCGCCATCAGCGCCGCCTCGGTTCCGCAGTGGACGAAGCGTCGCACCCCCGCCTCGGCGCAGGCCGCCAGGGCGTTGTGCGTGCCCTCGGCGTTGCCACGCTCGAAGTCGTCCCAGTCGCCCCACTCGCCGAGGTGGGCGGCGAGGTGGAAGGCGACCTCGGCGCCTGCCGCCCCAGCGGCGAGCGAGGCGCGGTCGCCGAGGTCGCCGCGCACCGGCTCCGCGCCCAGCTCCTCGACGCGCTCAGCGGCGGCGTCGGAACGAGCCAGGGCGCGCACGGGGCGCCCTTCGCCGACCAGGCGCTCCACCAGCCTGCCGCCGATGAACCCCGATCCACCGGTTACGAAGGCTGTCCCGGGCATCGGCGGCGATGTTAGCCTGGCGCCCGTGAAGTCGGCTCTGATCACGGGGGCGTCGACCGGCATCGGGCGGGCGAGCGCGCTGCGGCTCCACGCCGAAGGCTGGCGCGTCTTCGCCGGCGTGCGGCGCGAGGAGGACGCGGCCTCGCTGCGGCAGGCGGCCTCGGAGCGGCTGGTCCCGCTGATGCTCGACGTGACCGAGAGCGAGCAGATAGCGAGTGCCGCCGAGCGGATCGGTGCGGAGGCGGGCCTCCATGGTCTGGTCAACAACGCCGGCGTTGCCGTTCCCGGACCGCTGGAGGCGCTGCCGATCGACGACTTCCGCCGCCAGGTGGAGGTCAACATGACGGCGCAGGTGGCGGTGACGCAGGCGATGCTGCCGGCGATCCGCCGTTCTCGTGGACGGGTGGTCTTCATCACCTCGATCGGCGGCCTGATGGCGTTCCCGATGTTCGGCGCCTACCACGCGGCCAAGTTCGGGCTGGAGGCGGTCGGCGACGTCTTCCGCCGCGAGCTGCGGCCGTGGGGCATCTCGGTATCGGTGGTCGAGCCGGGATCGATCGCAACCGAGATCTGGGACCGTGGGCAGAGCGAAGCGGACGCGTTCCTCGAACGCGCGAGCGACGATCAGGTCGAGCTCTACGGCAGCTCGATCGCGGCCTACCGCGAGGTGGCGAGGCAGACCGCGGCGCGTGGCATCCCGCCGGAGAAGGTCGCGAAGGCGATCTCCCACGCGTTGACCGCGCGCCGGCCCCGCACCCGCTACCTGGTCGGGGCCGACGCGCGCGCCCAGGCCTTCTTCAACCGCCTGCTCCCCGACCGGCTCGTCGACAGCGTGATCGCCCGCTTCACCGGGATGTAGCCAGCGCCTCGAGGCCTTCCTCGATCGTCTCCAGGGTCTGCACGGCGCCGGTTGCCGTGGCGACCTCCGCCGCTTCGGCGATAGCCTGGTGGGCGCCTTCCGGGTCGCCCACCGCGGCGCGGCTGCGGCCGAGCGCCAGCAGCGCCAGCGGCAGCGACCAGCGCAATTCGCGCGCCCGGGCCACTTCCACGGCCCAGCTCGCCAGCTCGATCCCCTCCTCGGCCCTGCCGACGCCGGTCAACGCCTCGGCGCGCACGGCGGCGCGCCATGCCTCCTGCTCGTCGCCGCCGTATTTGGCTTCGCGGTACAGGCTCTCCGCCCCCTCGAACGACTCGAGCGCGCCCTCGTAGTCCTCCGCCGCAAGCTGCGCGACGCCGAGGTTGCCGAGCGCGATGCCCCGGGAGAAGACGTCGCCGAGGCGGTCGGTCAGCTCGCAGTTGCGCCGCCCCACCGCGACGCCGGCCTCGGCCTCGCCGCGCATCGCCAGCACCATCGCCTTCGTGCCGCGGTTCCAGCTCGCGGTCTCGAGGTCTCCCTGCGCTTTGGCCAGCTCGAGGCTCTCGTCCAGCAGCCGCTCGCACTCCTCCAGCTCGCCGCGCTCGCGGCAGACGAGCGCCTTCGTGTCGAGAGCCCAGGCCACCGGGCAGCCGATGATGATGCCGGCGCCGATAGCGGGATCGCGGCCGGCGAGCTCCAGCACCTCGTCGGCGGCGCGGTCGAGCGTCTCGAAGTCGGCGGCGCAGAGGTGGGCGTAGGCGCCGGCCGCCCTGATCGCCACGCGCAGGTGCAGGTCGCCCGATTCGTCGGCCAGCCGGATCGCCTCGTTGACGCCGGCGATCCACTCGTTAGTCGTCTGTTCCAGCCCGGGGCGCCCCGAGAGCAGCATGCGCAGCAGGGCGAGCGAGTGCAGGTCGCCGATCCGTGTGGCGATCTCCTCCGCCTCGGCCTCGAGCCGGGCCATGCGCTCGCGCTCCACGCCCAGGCGCCACGCGTAGTCGAGCTGTTGCAGGCGCGAGGCGACCGCAAGGGCGCTCGCCTCTTCACTCTCCTCCAACCGGTCGGCCAACCGGGTCACCGTGCTCCAGAGCCGCATCGCATCGCGCGGCTGGCTGTGACCGGCCCAGTAGGCCGCCCGCGCCGCCCAGCGTGCCGCCTCCAACGGCTCGTCTCCGGACTCCATGTGGCTGGCGATCAGTGCTGCCAGCTCCTCGTGGCGCTCCGGGTTGAGCTCGATCAGGGCCCGCGCCGTGGCCGCATGCGTCGCCGCGCGCTGCTCGGCGAGCTGGGTGCCGTAGGCGACCTCGCGGGTCAGCGGGTGGCGGAAGGCGAGGACCCGCTCGGGGTAGAGCTCCAGCTCGTAGAGGAAGCCGGCCTCGATCAGCTCCCGCAGTGTCGCCTCGCCGGCGTTCGGGTCCTCGAAGCCGGCGACCAGCGCCAGCGTGCGCTCGCCTACCTCCTTGCCGGCGACCGAGACCGCCTGCAGCAGCCGCTTCGCCTCCGGGCTGAGCCGGTCGATCCGCGCTGCCAGCACGGTCTGCACGGTTGCCGGCACGCTCAGCTCTGCGATCGGGCGCGCCAGGCGGTAGGCGCCGCGCTCGCCCTCGAGGGTGCCGCCCTCGGCCAGCTCGCGGACGATCTCCTCGACGAAGAAGGGGTTGCCGGCGCTGCGCTCGTGGATCAGCTCGGCCAGGCCCTGCAGCGATGGGTCGGCGCCGATCAGGTCGCCCAGCAGTTCCTCGGTGTCGGCCGCGCCCAGCGGCTCCAGCGAGATCTGCTCGTAGTAGGAGGGCTCGGCCCATTGCGGCTCGTATTCGGGCCGGAAGTTGACCAGGGCCAGCGTCTTGGTCCCCTCGACCGAGCCGAGCAGTTCGCCCAGCAGGATCTCGCTGGGGCCGTCCATCCAGTGCAGGTCCTCGACCATGGTGACGATTGGCTGCCGTCGTTTGGGCGCGCGCACGAGCCTGCAGACGACTCCGCGCAGGGCCCGGTGCCTGGCCTCGGCGCTGAGCTGGGGGAGGGGGTGGTCCGGATCGGGCACCCCTAGGAAGTCGAAGAGCAGGGGCAGGTCGTCGGCGAAGCCGGGGTCGAGAAGCAGCGTGCGACCGGCGATCTTCTCGCGCACGATTCGCTCCGGGTCGGCGTCGGCGATGCCGAAATAGGTGCGCAGCATCTGCAGCACAGGCATGAAGGGGATGTCTCGCCCGTGCGCCTGCCCCTGGCATTCGAAGACCTCGATTCCCCCGGCGCGGGCGCGCTCGGCGAGCTCCAGGCAGAGGCGGCTCTTGCCGACCCCGGGCTCGGCGACGACGCCGACGGCGGCCCCATCGCCGGCGACCGCCCGTGCCAGTGCCTGCTGCAGCGCCGTCATCTCCTCGCTGCGGCCGACGAAGCGGGAGAATCCGCGCTCGCGCGAGAGGTCGAGCCGCGAGCGGGCGGAGCCGACGCCGGCCAGCTCGAAGACGCGGATCGGCCTGCTGGCGCCCTTGATCTCGAACTCGCCCAGGTCCTCGAGGTCGAGGTAGCCGCGCGCCAGCTCGGCCGCGGGCTCGGCCAGATAGGCGCTGCCCGGCTCGGCCAGCGCCTCCATGCGCTGCGCGAGGCCGACCGTGTGGCCAATTGCCGTGTACTCGCCGTCGCCGTGCTCGCCGATCGCCCCGGCGACGACCTCGCCCGAGTTGATCCCGATCCGGGTCGAGAAGTTGAGCCCGTCGCGCCGGCGCAGCTCGGCCGCGTACTCGGCGACGTCGTCGAGCATCCGCAGCGCCGCGTAGCAGGCGCGCCGCGCGTGGTCCTCGTGGGCGATCGGGGCGCCGAAGACGGCCATGATCCCGTCGCCGGTGAACTTGTCGACCGTGCCCTCGAAGCGCTCGACGGCGTCGGCGAGGATGGCGAAGAAGCGCTGCATGATCTTGCGCCACTGCTCGGGGTCCTGTTGCTCGGCGAGGTCCATCGAGCCCTTGACGTCGGCGAAGAGCACCGTCACCTGCTTGCGCTCGCCGTCGAGAGTCACTGATCGAAAGGTTACGCCCAGCGATTCAGCTGACTTCGCCTTTACTCGTCCTAGCGGACTGCCGACGACAAAGTCAGCAAGGGTCGGACCTATACTGGCTAAATCGATTGACTGGTCAATCAACCAGTCGGCGACTGGAGAGGAACGCCTTGCGCGCAGCGGTGGTACAGCTCAACTCGACCGGCGAGAAGGCCCGCAATCTCGCTGCGGCCGAGCGCCTGGTGCGCGCCGCCGCCGCCGACGGCGCCGAGCTGGTCGCGCTGCCGGAGAAGTGGAACCTGCTGGCCGGAGGCGAGGAGCTGCTCGCCGGCGCCGAGCCCCTCGACGGTCCGACCCTGACCGCCGCTCGCAGCTGGGCGCGCGAGCTGGGGATCCACCTGCTCGCCGGCAGCATCTCCGAGCGCGGCGACGAGAAGGCCTTCAACACCTCGGTCCTGATCGGGCCGGAGGGCGCCGACCTCGCCGTCTACCGCAAGATCCACATGTTCGACGTCGAGGCCGGCGGGGTCGTCTACCGCGAGTCCGAGCACGAGCAGCCGGGCGAAGAGATCGTCAGCGCGCCGCTCGGTGAGCGGGTTCTCGGCCTCACGGTCTGTTACGACCTGCGCTTCCCGGAGCTCTTCCGGATCCTCGCCGTCCGCGGCGCTCGCCTGATCGCCGTGCCCTCTGCCTTCACTCTCGCCACCGGACGCGATCACTGGCAGGTCCTGCTGCGCGCCCGCGCGATCGAGAACCAGGTCTTCGTCCTCGCCCCCAACCAGGTCGGCGAGGCGCCGCCTCGCTTCAGCTCCTACGGGCGCTCGGCGATCGTCGATCCCTGGGGCGTGGTCCTCGCCACCGCACCGGACGAGGAGTGCTTCGTCGCCGCCGAGCTCGACCTGGCCGCCCAGGACCGGACCCGCGAGTCGCTGCCCTCGCTGGCCAACCGGCGCCCACAGGCCTACGCCTGGCCGCAGTTGCAGGAGGCACACGCCTGATGGCCTCCAAGGCTCCCGCCCCGGCGGTCGACAAGCGCCGCCAGATCCTCGACGCGGCGATCCGCGTCTTCGCTCGCCAGGGTTTCCACGCGACCCGCGTCTCCGACATCGCCGACGAGGCCGGCGTTGCGTACGGCCTCGTCTACCACTACTTCAAGTCGAAGGACGAGGTGCTGAACGAGCTCTTCAGCGAGCGCTGGTCGCTGCTGCTGGCGGCGATCGAGGAGGCGGACGCCGAAGGTGCGGCGCCGCGCGCCAAGCTGGGAGCGGTGGCGGCCTTCATCGTCGACTCCTACCGCCACGACCCGGAGCTGATGAAGGTGATCATCGTCGAGGTGACGCGGGCGGCGAACTCGTTCGGCCGCACCCACCTGCCGGAGATCCGCCGCGCTTACGACTCGATCGCCGGGATTGTCGCCGAGGGCCAAGAGGACGGCACGTTCCGCCGCGACGTCGATCCGACCTTCGCCTCGATGTCCTTCTACGGGGCGATCGAGCAACTCCTCTCGGGCTGGATCTTCGACTTGATCCCGTCCTCCGGCGCCGACTTCGATCGTGCAAAGGAGCTGGTGGTGGAGACGATCTGCGACGGCCTCGAGCCGCGATAGGTAAGGTCGGGCCGGATGGAGAACGAGATCGTCAAGCGACTCGTCTGGAGCGGCCTTCTCGCGGCATCCGGCGCCCTGGCCAGCATCGTCGCGGCGCGGGTCTCGGGAATCGTCTTCCGCCGGCTATATGGCGAGGACCCGCCGGAGTAGGGGATGGCCACCCCTGACGTGACACCCCCGGCTTCGCCCGGTCCGTCGGCGCCCGAGGATCGCGACAAGTCGGTCGCCGAGCTCGTCATCGACGTCTCCGAACGCGCTTCGACCCTGGTCCGCGAGGAGATCGAGCTGGCCAAGGCCGAGATCTCCGAGAAAGTCGGCAAGCTGCTGCGCGGCTCGGTCGTCGGCCTCGCCGCCGGCATCTTCGCCTTCCTTGCCCTGATCCTCGCGATGCACGGCTTCGCCTGGTTGATCAACGACCTCTTCTTCGACGGCGAGACCTGGCCAGGCTTCTTCATCGAGGCGGCGCTCTTCCTGCTGATCGCCGCCGCCGCGGGCTTCTTCGCCTATCGCTCGGTCCAGGCCGGCGCCCCGCCGGTGCCCGAGCAGGCGATCGCGGAGGCGAAGCGGACCAAGGAGATGCTGGAAGGGGATGGACAGTGAGTGCTCAGCCAGAGCCGGTGCGGTCCTCGACGGCGGGCACGTCGGGTCGCTCGCCGGCCCAGATCCGCGCCGACATCGAGAGCCAGCGCCGCGACCTCGGCCACTCGGTCGATCAGCTGCGCGGCCGCGTTGCCGAGCTCACCGACTGGCGGCGCCAGGTCCGCGAGCACCGCTCGCAGCTGATCACCGCCGCCGCCGTGGCGGGCTTTGCCGTCGGCGGCCTGATGATGCTGCGCAGCCGCCGCTCCTAACGGCCGAGCGCCTCGTCAGGCCAGGACGTCGGTGCTGACGGAGCCGATGCCGAGCAGGCCGGGGCCGACGTGGGCGCCGAGCACTGCCCCGATCTCGGAGACGAAGACCGGCTCGCAGCCGAAGATCTCTCGCCCGTCGTCGATCAGGCC
>Ga0268259_10000281_pt1 | contig 19658 bp, 10 predicted proteins | sample AgamicAsMarz_FD_200246 | JGI IMG/M metagenome (GOLD analysis project Ga0268259, IMG submission 200246) | Agave microbial communities from Guanajuato, Mexico - As.Ma.rz (v2) (version 3) | ecosystem: Host-associated > Plants > Phyllosphere > Phylloplane/Leaf | place: Guanajuato, Mexico... | reverse complement strand
CTGATGCCGATGCTGATGCCGATGCCGATGCCGATGCCGATGCCGACTCGGATGCAGACGCCGATGCCGATGCGGACTCCGATGCAGATTCCGACGCCGATGCGGATGCCGATGCGGATTCCGATGCCGATGCCGACGCCGACGCCGACGCAGATGCGGACTCGGATGCAGATTCTGATGCGGACGCCGATGCGGATGCTGATTCCGATGCAGATTCCGATGCCGACGCAGACTCTGACGCCGACGCCGATGCCGATGCTGATTCCGACGCTGATTCAGACGCGGATGCCGACTCTGATGCTGATGCCGACGCGGATGCGGATGCTGACTCCGACGCAGATGCTGACGCCGATGCGGATTCCGACGCGGATGCGGACGCAGATTCCGACGCAGATTCCGACGCAGATGCTGATGCTGACTCCGACGCGGATGCAGATGCGGACGCGGATGCCGATGCAGACTCAGATTCTGATCAACATTCCGATTCTGATGCCGACGCAGACGCAGATTCTGATGCCGATTCGGATGCAGACGCTGATGCAGATGCGGATGCCGACGCGGACTCCGATGCAGACGCAGATGCTGATGCGGATGCCGATGCAGATTCTGATGCTGATGCCGACTCTGATGCAGATTCGGATGCCGATGCAGATGCGGATGCCGACGCCGATGCGGACTCTGATGCAGACGCCGATGCTGATGCCGATGCGGATGCGGATGCAGACGCTGATGCGGACGCTGATGCTGATGCGGACGCGGATGCCGATGCGGATTCCGACGCCGATGCGGATGCGGATGCGGATGCGGATGCGGATGCAGATGCGGATGCGGATTCGGACGCTGATGCTGACTCCGACGCTGACGCGGATGCCGACGCCGATGCGGATGCGGATGCGGACTCGGATGCAGATTCCGATGCGGATGCGGATGCCGACGCCGACGCGGATGCAGATGCCGACTCGGATGCAGATTCCGATGCGGATGCGGATGCCGACACGGATGCAGACGCCGATGCGGATTCGGACGCAGACTCCGATGCCGATGCAGATTCGGATGCCGATTCAGACGCTGACGCTGATGCCGACGCGGATGCGGATGCTGACTCCGATGCCGATGCGGATGCGGATGCGGATGCCGACACGGATGCAGACGCCGATGCGGATTCGGACGCAGACTCCGATGCCGACGCCGATGCAGATTCGGATGCCGATTCAGACGCTGACGCTGATGCAGATGCAGATGCAGATTCTGATGCCGATGCAGATTCCGATGCGGATGCGGACGCAGATTCCGACGCGGATGCGGACGCAGATTCCGACGCGGACGCAGATGCCGACGCGGATGCTGACTCTGACGCCGATGCGGATGCTGACGCCGATGCCGATGCTGATTCGGATGCAGATGCCGATGCAGACGCTGATGCGGATGCCGACTCGGATGCAGACGCCGACGCCGATGCCGACGCCGACGCGGATGCAGATGCCGATGCGGATGCTGATGCAGATGCTGATGCCGATGCCGATGCCGATGCCGACGCTGATTCTGATGCGGATGCGGATGCAGATTCCGACGCCGATGCGGACGCCGATGCGGATGCGGATTCGGATGCAGACTCCGATGCCGATGCAGACGCGGACTCCGATGCCGATTCAGACGCCGACGCGGACTCTGACGCAGACGCTGATTCCGACGCTGACGCAGATTCCGATGCGGATTCGGACGCTGATGCCGATTCCGACGCGGATGCCGACACCGATGCAGATTCCGACGCAGATGCCGACGCCGATGCGGATGCCGATGCGGATGCCGATGCGGACTCCGATGCCGATCACCATTCCGATTCAGGCAACGATTCGGATGTGCATCTGACTGTAACGGTGACGCCGGGCGACAGTACGGATAATTCGTCTGACAATGACGTCATTCATATCAATGGCGGCAGCGGTAATCCAAATGGTTATGACATACAGAATGGAGTAATTGTTGCTATCGGCGACAACGTGCAGATCTGGCTGACGCCGGACAGCCCGGACGGCGCAATTCAGGGGGATTACGTTCCCAAATGCAGCGATCCGAGTCAGATTCACTATTACGACAGCAACGGTAACGTGAACGGCAGCTCTGCCGGTCATACCGATATTTTTGTCGTGGGCGATCACACCGGCGGCTACTACCAGCAGGGTGACTGGTCGAACGATCACTATGATTTCCGTCCGGTCAATAACATTACCGGCAACCAGGGTGTGCCTGAGGGCGAAGCGGGCAAAGACTATATCTTTGTTAACGGTGACAGCTCGAATTACAACGTCTCGGGTGTCGATCACCCGGATAACCACCAGAACAACTCCGTTGATAACGTGCAGATCTCCAATACGGAAAATGGGACGCACCCGATCGGTAATGCGAACGGTATCGAAGGCATTGTCTTTGGCGATGGCCCCTCTTCCAGTCTGGGCGGCTCGACGGATGTGACGCACTCCGTCACGCTGAACGTCGATGTGGATCTGCAAAGTTCAGACAGCAGCGATCATCTGAACTCGATCACGATCAATGGTCTTCCGGAAGGGGCTCAATTTGGCGGCGAATATACCAGCGTAACCTACGACCCCGAGCATGGCAGCTACACGCTGACGTTTGATGACAGCACCACCCATTACGACGGCCAGGTGACGGTTACCCTGCCGGAAGGTGAAAGCAATATCGGCGAGATCACCATAGATGTCGACTCCACGGCGTCCGATCAGATCGAGCACGACTTCACCTTCGACGGCGAAGAAGGTGGGCAATTGACCAGCGGCACGGAGAGCGCGTCGGCCGATACCCTGCATCCGGTCTCAGAAAGCGTGGCCCTGGATGATGTCACGCATGATGATGCACACGCTGTCACAACGGATGATTCCGGCACAACAGCGCCGGATAACGCCAGCGCCGTAGCCGCTGATGATGCAGGCACAACCGCGGTTGAAGAGACTGCCAGCGTCACAGCCGCAGCGCAGCCCGATACGGCAGCAACCGCCGATAGCAGCGCTCAGGCGGCACCAGCCGCAGACGCGACCGCAACCGTGACCAGTATCGAAGCCGTTGATGTTCATCTCACGGTAGACGTTACACCGGGTAGCCAGTCGGAAGAGGCGTCTGATAACAACGTGATGCATGTCAACGGCGGTAGCGAAGATCCGAACGGCTACGATGTGCAGAATGGCGTCATTATCGCGATTGGCGACAACGTGCAGGTCTGGCTGACGCCGGACAGCCCGGACGGCGCGATTAAAGGCGATCACGTGCCGGAATGCAGCAATCCGGGCCAGATCCACTACTACGACAGCCACGGTAATGTGAACGGCAGCTCGGCCGGTCATACCGATATCTTTGTCGTGGGCGATCACACCGGCGGCTACTACCAGCAGGGTGACTGGTCGAACGATCACTATGATTTCCGCCCGGTGCATAACATTAGCGGCAACCAGGGTACGGCTGGGGGCAGCGCAGGCAAAGACTATATCTTTGTTAACGGTGACAGCGCGAATTACAACGTAACTGGCGTCGATCATACGGCGAATCACCAGAACAACGCTTTCGATAACCTGCACATTACCAATACCGAAAATGGCTCGCACCCGATCGGGAATGCGAACGGTATTGAAGGGGTCGTCTTTGGTGATGGCCCTTCGTCAACCCTTGGCGGCAGCACTGAGGTTACGCACTCTGCGACCCTGAATCTGGATGTCAATCTGGATAGCTCAGACAGCAGCGATCACCTGACCTCGCTGACTCTCAACGGCCTGCCAGAAGGCGCGCACTTTAGCGGGGAATATAGCAGCGTTAGCTATGACGGCGACAAAGGGTCGTACACCCTGACCTTTGACGATCACACCACCCATTACGATGGGCAGGTTTCCGTCGATCTCCCGGAAGGCCAGCATGATATCGGCGATATCTCGATGGAGGTGAACTCTACCGCCTCCGAGCATCACGATACTGACTTTAACTTCAATGGTGAGGAAGGTGGGCAATTCGTCAGCGGAACCGACACAACGGGCAGCGACGATCACCCTGCGGATGACGCCGCGGATAGCGCGCACACTGAAGCCACCAGCGCCGCAGTGGATGACCTCTCGCATGCCGATGCCGGTGATACCCACACGGATACCGATGATACCCACTCCGACGCTGGTGATACCCATGCCGACGCCGGAGATACCCATGCCGACGCAGAGACAACCGCTGATGCGGACACGACGGCTGCTGACGATAACGCCAGTGCGCCATTACTGGTCGATAGCAGTGAGATCAGTCTGGACTTTGGCAGCAGCGAAGATGCCGAAACGCACGACGGCCAGAGTGTCTCGACGACGGATACAGGATCGCTGAATAACCTGCTGGGAGATGATGGTGCGCACGCTGAGAACGACACGGGCGGGACAGCGGATCACGCAACGCACCCTGACAACAGCAGCGCTTCGGGTGCAGGCAGCGACAGTGCCTCACATGATAGCGGCGACAGCGCCTCGCCAGGCCTTGACCAGGATCAGCCGATCAATTTCAGCGACATCATCCTTGATGGTGACGAACATCAGGATCTGGCAAGCCTTATCCAGGGTGACAGCGCGCCAGCCACGCCAGTGGATCCCACGCAGGATACCGATCATCCCGCACCTGCCGCACCTCCCACTGAAGGCGGCGATGATGCGGGAAGTGGTGATGGAGGCAGTCACGATGACATGGATAACTTGATCGCCAAACCCGACAGCGACGGAAGCTCATGATTCAGCTCCCTTTTGCCCGGAATAAACCTCAACGCAGTACAAGGTGACATATGTTATATCGCAACACGCTGTTATTCGGAGTTGGGCTCACGCTGCTTTTCATGAAAAGCGCGGAGGCCACGACGCTTGAGCAAGCGGTGAAAGATGCCATCCTCTGGCATCCGGATGTGAGCGCTTCCAGTAATCGTCGCTATTCGGCGGAACAGGATCTGCGCGCAGCGCGCGGGGGATATTACCCCAGCGTGGAACTCTCTGCGGGAACGGGCTGGGAGCGTTCGGATAACTCCACCACGCGCGCAGAGGGATACCATCAGCTCGATCTGCAACGCAACGAATCCAGCATTTCGGTGACGCAGAACCTGTTTAATGGTTTCGCCACCCGTAGCGAAGTGGCCAGACAGACCGCCACCGTCAACTCCCGCGCCTGGACGGTGCTGGACACCAGTGAAACGACGGCGCTGACAGCGATCCAGTCCTATCTGGATGTACTGCGGGGTCGCCAGATGGTGCAACTGGCAGAAGAAAACCTGAAAAACCACGAGCGTATTTTCGATCAAATTACCTTACGTACCGAGCAGGGCGTTGGCCGTCAGGCCGATTACGAACAAGCCGAAGCCCGACTGGCGCAGGCTCGTAATAACCTGCTGACGGAACAGACCAACCTGGATGATTCGCTGGCGAATTATCAGAGCGTGGTCGGTAAAGAAGCTGATGATCTCATCCTTCCCGCCAAGTCTGCGATCCCTGATTCGCTGGAAGCGGCGCGGAAAGTGATGTTGCAAAACAGTCCTTTACTGAAACAAGCCGATGCAGATGTGGAAGCCACACGACAGCAATATGAGGCGGCGAAGTCACGTTTTTACCCCAGCGTAAATCTGGAAGTGGCGCGCACAATGGATGACAACATTGACGGCACCCGGGGCCATAACCAGGAATGGCAGGCGATGGTGCGGATGAGTTACAACCTCTACAACGGCGGCAGTGATAAAGCGGCTTTAATGTCCGACGCTTACAAAATGAAGGAAGCGCAGGATGTCAAAAATAACGCCCTGCGCCAGCTTAACGAAGAGTTACGCCTCTCCTGGAACGCGTTACAGAATGCCGAGAAACAGGTGCCTATCGCCAAAGATTACGCTGATCGAAGCAAGACGGTACGCATCGCTTATCAGGAGCAGTTCAGCTTAGGCGATCGGTCACTGCTGGATATGCTCGACAGCGAAAACGAAGTCTTCACCGCTCAACGCCGTTACATTGAGCTGCAATTTATCGAGATGTTTACGACGTACCGTATCAACGCACGTACCGGAACATTACTCAAGGAACTGAATATCCAGCCACCCTCTTCGGCTCAGCCCGTTGACGAGTTGCAAACTTCAAAAGTCGAATTGCCGGAACTGAAATAACAGTTCGGATTCAGGTTGGGGTATTTCAGGTGTTCCTGATGGGATATTCCCTTATGGTTCTTCGCATCGCGGATTTACCGCCGGTTTGAGAGGTCAGAATATGACGCAACATGATGATTCTCAAGACAACACTGAGTCGTCTAATGAGATTCTCAGGAGCGATCCACGACAGACGCATGACGATCCTTTACTGGATTGTCTGATGGTTGTCTGCACGCTGCACAACATTACCACGTCGCGCCACGCCTTAACGTCCGGGCTGCCGCTAAAAAACCATACGCTGAGCCTCAGCATTTTTCCGCGCGCGGCGGCGCGGGCCGATTTGAAAGCGAGAGCGCTCCAGCGCCCGCTTCAGACTATCTCTTCCCACTCATTACCGGCGATCCTGCTGCTGAAAAACCACCAGGCCGCAGTGCTGGTCGCCTGGGACGGAGAAAAAGCGCGGCTGTTACCGAGTGAAACGGAAGGGGGGGAAATTACCCTGACGCGGGAAGCACTGGAGGAGACTTACAGCGGTGTCGCGATCTTTCTCCAGCCGCAGCATGAATACGATACGCAAGCGACGGCGAAGATTCCGCGCACCAAAAACTGGTTCCAGGATACGCTGAAGCTCTCGAAGTTCCTTTATATCGATGCGGTTATTGCCAGTCTGCTGGTTAATATCATCGCTCTGGCCGCGCCACTGTTCGTTATGAACGTCTATGATCGCGTCGTACCGAATCAGGCGACGGTGACGTTATGGGTGCTGGCCATTGGCATTACCATTGCCTACTTTTTTGATTTTATTCTGAAAGTATTGCGCGGAATGTGTCTGGATCTGGCGGGTAAAAAAACGGATCTGATCGTTTCTGCGGCGTTATTTGAACGCATGCTGGGTATGAAGATGAAGCTTCGCCCGCCGCGCGTCGGGAGCTTCGCGCAAAACTTCCAGGAGTATCAGTCAGTGCGCGATTTTCTCTCTTCGCTGACGCTGACCGGGATGATCGACTTTCCTTTCACCCTGCTTATTGTACTGGTCATCGGCATCATCGGCGGCCCGCTGGTTTTTATTCCGCTGGTCTCCTACCCGGTTGCATTGGTGGGTAACTGGCTGCTCCAGCGCCCGCTGCTGTCCAGAGTCCAAAAAACGTTCCGCTTGTCCAGCGAGCGTCAGGCCATGCTGGTCGAAACCCTGACCGGGCTTGATGCCATCAAAGTGAATAACGCGCAAAGCGAACGCCAGTATCAGTGGGAACAGATTATTGGTCAGCTCAGTAAAATGGAATTAAAGGTGAAATCGCTCTCGTTCGTCGCGGTTAACTTTACCTCGTGGGTGCAGCAGGCCAGCGGAGTGGCGATTATCGTCGCCGGGGTTTATGTCATTATCAGCGGTAATCTCACCCAGGGCGGTCTGGTTGCCTGCTATTTACTGCATCGCCGCGCCATGATGCCTGTCGGGCAGCTTTGCGGGCTGATTACCCGTTATCAACGGGCAAAAACCACCAAAGAGACGGTGGATCGCATGATGGATCTGGAGCAGGAAGTTCACGACGATGAGGTTCCGTTAAAACGCGAGAAACTCTCTGGTGCGATTGAGTTCCGCGATGTCACCTTTCACTATCCATCCAATCAATATACATCGCTGAATAATATCTCCCTGACCATCAAGCCGGGCGAAAAAATCGGCATTATCGGCCGCAGCGGTTCCGGCAAAAGCTCACTGGCAAAATTGCTGGTCGGCTTCTACCAGCCGGATGCAGGCAGCATATTGATTGATGGTATCGACTCACGGCAACTGGATGTGCATGAGCTGCGCCACAACATTGGTTATGCGCCGCAGGATATTCATTTATTTAGCGGTACGTTGCGCGACAACTTGCTGTATGGCGCCAGCTATATGGATGAAGAAGCGATGTTGCGGGTGGCCACCATCACCGGCGTGCATGAGTTCGCGCGTCGCCATCCTTCCGGCTATAACATGCGCGTGGGCGAGCGTGGAATGAACCTTTCCGGCGGTCAGCGCCAGGCCGTGGCACTAGCGCGCGCGCTGCTGCTCAATCCCCCCATTTTGTTGATGGATGAACCGACCAGCTCCATGGATAACACGAGCGAAGAACTGATCAAAAAAGCCTTGATCCCGGTGGTAGCCGATAAAACGCTGTTATTGGTGACGCACCGCGCTTCATTACTGTCACTGGTTGAACGACTCATCATTCTCGATAACGGCAAAATCATTGCCGATGGTCCGAAAGAGAGTGTGATGAGTGCTCTGAAAAAGGGGCAAATCCATGCGAATCGTTGACATGCTTAGCCGCCTGATGGGCTGGATTTTCGGCGACAGAAAATCCACGCCAATCGCCATTAATGAAGTCAATCAGGCGGTAATTGATGACTCACCGCGCGTTATGCGTATCACGCTATGGGCAATATTTGCCTTTTTTATCTGCATGTTTTTATGGTCGGCACTCGCCGATATTGATGAAGTGACGCGCGGAGAAGGCCGGGCTATTCCCTCTGCTCGTCTGCAAAAAATTCAAAACCTCGAGGGCGGGATTGTCGCGCAGGTCTACGTGCGCGATGGCGATATTGTGAATGCCGGCGCGCCGCTCATTCGGCTTGATGACACCCGTTTTCGCTCGAATGCTGAGGAAACAGGCGCCGATCGTTTGGCATTACAGGCGCGCGTAGAGCGCCTGACAGCCCAGACGAATGGCGACACAACGCTGACGCTGTCACCCGATATTATTAAAGACGCACCGGATATCGCCAAAGGCGAAATGGAACTGTTTACCACCATTAATAACCGCGTCAACAGCACTATCGCGGGGCTGAATGAACAACTGGTGCAAAAAAAGCAGGAACTGCTTGATATGCAGACCAAAGCCGAGCAGTACCGGAAAAGCCTGCAATTGTTGCAACAGGAGATCAGCCTTTCTGTCCCGTTAATCAGCAAAGGCGCGATCTCCCGCGTGGAAGTGTTGCGACTCCAGCGAACAGAAGTGGATACGCGCGGACAACTGGACACCACGACAGTGGCGATACCGGGTGCGGTAGCCGCGGTAAAAGAGATAGAGAGTAAAATCAAAGAGACGCTGGACAATACCCGCAGCGACGCGCTCACCCAACTGAATCAGGCCCGCACCGATCTCAGCAAAGCCGAAGCAACCGGCAAAGCGATTGAAGACCGGGTCAATCGCACCATGGTGGTCTCACCGGTACGGGGAATTGTGCAGCAAGTCATGGTCAACACCATTGGCGGCGTCATTCAGCCAGGGAATGATATGGTTGAAATCGTACCGCTGGATGACACGTTGCTGATTGAGGCCAAAATTCGTCCGCAGGATATTGCTTTTATCCATCCGGGACAGGAAGCGATGGTGAAATTCTCCGCTTACGATTACACCATTTACGGCGGTCTGCCCGCCAAACTGGTGCAGATAAGCCCGGATACGGTGACAGATAAGGACGGGAATAGTTTCTATGTTATTCGTCTGCGCACCGATAAAAACCATCTTGGCACGGACAATAAACCGTTATTGATTATTCCGGGCATGGTGGCTTCAGTCGATATTATTACCGGTAAGCGCACCATTCTTCAGTACCTGTTAAAACCTCTTCTGCGCGCCAGAGCAGATGCGTTACATGAAAGGTAATATCACGACGGGTGTCGCTGCGGCGCCACCCGTTCACGATCGTCCTGCCGCATCCATCAGACGATCTTTTATTGTGTTCTTCCCGCGAACCGCGTTCGCCGGGGATCTTCAATTTCAATAAGTTCCATTCGGCGCGTAAAACAAACGCCCGGTTAACCCTTTTATGCGGCCTTTTCGATAACCAGCAAATATAGCTGTACCGTTGAGGCATATGTATAATCCCCCGATTCCGAGCAATGTACAGTATAAAAAATGTCTAAGATTGGTTTTATATCGTTAGGGTGTCCGAAAAACCTGGTCGATTCCGAGCGCATTCTTACCGAACTGCGCACCGAAGGTTACGACGTTGTCCAGAGCTATGACGACGCCGATATGGTTATCGTCAATACCTGCGGCTTTATCGACAGCGCGGTGCAAGAGTCGCTGGAAGTCATCGGCGAAGCGCTGAACGAAAACGGCAAAGTTATCGTCACCGGCTGCCTGGGCGCGAAAGAAGATCAAATTCGCGAAGTGCATCCGAAGGTGCTGGAAATCACCGGGCCGCACAGCTATGAGCAGGTGCTTTCCCATGTTCATCACTATGTGCCGAAACCGAAGCACAACCCGTTTATCAGCCTGGTGCCGGAACAGGGCGTAAAACTGACGCCGCGTCACTACGCGTATCTGAAAATTTCCGAAGGCTGTAACCATCGCTGCACCTTCTGCATCATTCCGTCGATGCGTGGCGATCTGGTGAGCCGTCCGATTGGCGATGTGCTGGCCGAAGCCAAACGTCTGGCTGATGCGGGCGTGAAAGAGCTGCTGGTGATCTCGCAGGATACCTCCGCTTATGGCGTCGATGTGAAGCACCGCATGGGCTTCCATAACGGCGAGCCGGTAAAAACCAGTATGGTCGGCCTGTGCGAGCAACTGGCGAAGCTCGGTATCTGGACGCGTCTGCATTACGTTTATCCGTATCCGCACGTTGATGATGTCATTCCGCTGATGGCGGAAGGCAAAATCCTGCCGTACCTGGATATCCCGCTGCAACACGCCAGCCCGCGCATTCTCAAGCTGATGAAGCGTCCGGGTTCGGTCGATCGTCAATTAGCGCGCATCAAACAGTGGCGTGAGATTTGCCCGGAGCTGACCCTGCGCTCCACCTTTATTGTCGGCTTCCCTGGCGAAACCGAAGAAGATTTCCAGATGCTGCTGGATTTCCTGAAAGAGGCGCGTCTGGATCGCGTTGGCTGTTTCAAATACAGCCCGGTGGAAGGCGCAACGGCCAACGAGCTGGCGGATCAGGTGCCGGAAGAGGTCAAAGAGGAGCGCTGGAACCGCTTTATGCAGTTGCAGCAGCAGATCTCGGCGGAACGTTTGCAGGAAAAAATCGGCCGCGAAATTCTCGTCATCATTGATGAAGTGGATGAAGAAGGCGCGATTGGCCGCAGCATGGCGGATGCGCCGGAGATCGACGGCGCGGTGTACCTGAACGGTGAAACCGGTGTCAAACCGGGCGATGTGATCCGCGTGAAAGTGGAAAACGCCGACGAGTACGACCTGTGGGGCACCCGCGTTTAAGCCCATAAAAACCCGGCTACCAGGCCGGGTTTTTTGTTTCTGCCGGATGGCGCTGCGCTTATCCGGCCTACAAAATCACCGTTCCACCATCCGGCAATATGTCTGCTGCAACCCATTCTCCCCAGGCCGGATAAGGCAAAGCCGCCATCCGGCAATATGTCTGCCGCAACCCCTTCTCCGTAGGCCGGATAAGGCGAAGCCGCCATCCGGCAATATGTCCGGTCAGCCTTACCCTTTAATCTTCGGATCCAGCGCGTCGCGCAGGCCGTCGCCGAACAGGTTAAACGCCAGCACCGTCAGAAAGATCGCCAGTGATGGAAACAGCGCTACATGCGGAGCAATCACCATATCCGCACGGGCTTCGTTAAGCATCGCGCCCCACTCCGGCGTCGGCGGCTGTGCACCCATGCCGAGAAACGACAGGCTGGCGGCAGAGATAATTGAGGTGCCGATACGCATGGTGAAATAGACCACAATCGACGACACTGTTCCCGGCAAAATATGGTGGAACAAAATCACCGCATCGCTGGCGCCGATGCTGCGCGCCGACTCGATAAATGTCTGCTGCTTCAGCACCAGCGTATTGCCGCGCACCAGACGGGCAAAAGCGGGCACCGAGAAGACGGCCACGGCGATGATCACGTTCGCCATCCCGCTGCCCATCACCGCCACCACCGCAATCGCCAGCAGAATGCCGGGAAACGCGAACAGCACATCGCAGATGCGCATGATCAGGCGATCCCACCAGCCTTCGTAATAGCCCGCCAGCAGCCCAAGCACCGTACCAATGGCTGCGCCAATCAGCACGGCAAAAAGACCGGCCGCCAGCGAGATCTGCGCGCCAACCAGCACGCGGCTGAAGATATCGCGGCCCAGCGAATCGACGCCGAACCAGTGCACCAGCGACGGCCCTTCATTCAGCCGGTCATAGTCGAAGTAGGTTTCCGCATCGTAGGGGGCAATCCACGGCGCAATCACCGCCAGCAGGATCAGCAGCAACACAAACAGCCCGGCGGCCATAGCCAGCGGCTGGCGGCAAAAACGTCGCCAGAATTCATGCCACGGCGTGCGGACATGTCCCGGTTTCACCACCGGCATGGCGTTCAAAATCGCCTGTCGGCGCCAGTTAAACAATCGCATCCTTACTTGTACCTGATAGCAGGGTTGAGCGCGGCGTAGAGCACATCAACCACCAAGTTGATAAGAATAAATTCCAGCGAAAAGAGCAGCACTTCCGCCTGGATCACCGGGTAGTCGCGCATTTCCACCGAGTCCACCAGCAAACGCCCCAGCCCCGGCCAGTTAAAGACCTTTTCAACCACAATCGAGCCGCCCAGCAGGAAGCCAAATTGCAGCCCCATCATCGTGACGACCGGGATCATCGCATTACGCAGACCGTGCTTAAGGATCACCCAGCGCTCGCTGACGCCTTTGGCGCGCGCGGTGCGCATATAATCTTCATTCAGCACATCGACAAACGAAGCGCGGGTGAAGCGCGCCATCACGGCGGCCACGGCCGCGCCCAGCGTCAGAGAAGGCAAAATATAGTGCTGCCAGCTATCGGCGCCCACGGTCGGCAACCAGCCCAGTTCGACGGAGAAAATTTGCATCAGCAGCATCCCCAGCGCAAAAGCGGGGAACGAGATCCCGGTGACCGCCAGCGCCATGCCCAGATGATCCGGCCAGCGGTTGCGCCATACGGCGGCGGCAATGCCGGCGCCCAGCCCGAATAGCATCGCCCAGAACATGCTGGTGAGGGTTAACAGCAGCGTCGGCATAAAGCGGCTGGCGATCTCATCCACTACCGGGCGGCGGGACGCCATCGAAATGCCGAAATCCCCCTGCAACACGCTGGTGATGTAGTGCCAGAACTGTAACCACAGCGGCTGATCCAGCCCAAGCTGGCGGCGCACCAGTTCAATCACCTGCGCGTCAGCCTCCTGCCCGGCAATCAGCCGCGCCGGATCCCCTGGCAGTAAATGCACAAACAAAAACACCAGCACGGCCACAATCAGCAGCGTCGGGATCAGGCCCAGCAGGCGTTTAATAATATAATTAAGCATCGCTTGTTCCCTCATGCCCCCTTCCGTCCTGCAAAGTGGAATGAGTCAGTTATTTCACCAAATCAGCATTGTCAAAACTGAACCCGGTATCGGGCATGATATAGAAACCGGTCAGCTTCTTGTTATGCGCGGAGACCAGCTTTTCCACCACCAGCGGCACCCATGGCGACTCCTGCCAGATGATGTCCTGCGCCTGCTTATACAAACGCTCTTTCTCTTGCGTGCTGAGGGTTCTTAGCGCATCGGCAAAGTCTTTATCCACCTGCGGGTTGCTGTAAAACGCGGTGTTGAACTGCGTCGGCGGCCAGTTCCATGAAGCAAACAGCGGCGACAGCCCCCAGTCCGCGTCGCCGGTTGACGCCGACCAGCCGGTATAAAACATGCGTACGCCACTCTCTTTCTGCCCTTTGGCTTCCACTTGCGCCGCGCGCTGCCCGGCATCCATTGCGGTCACCTGCACTTTAATTCCCACCTGCGCCAGTTGCTGCTGGGTAAACTGCAACACCTTCTGCGCAGTACTGTGGTTGTGCGACGACCACAGCGTCGTGCTGAAGCCCTGCGGATAACCCGCCTCTTTCAGCAGCTCGCGGGCTTTTGCCGGATCGTAAGGCCACGGCTGATACGCCTGCGAATAGGGGATAGACGGTGGCAACACCCCTGTCGCGGGCGTAGCGAAACCGGCAAAAGCCACCTTCACCAGCGCCGGTCGGTTGATAGCATAGTTAATCGCTTCGCGCACTTTCGGGTTATCAAACGGCTTTTGCGTGACGTTCATGCTGATGTAACGCTGCATAATCGACGGGCTGGCGACCAGTTCAAGCTTGCTGTTTCTCTTCAGCACTTCCGCCTGCTCATAAGGGATCGGAAATGCGAACTGCGCCTCGCCGGTTTGCAGCATCGCCGCACGGGTATTGTTATCCACTACCGGGCGCCAGGTGATGGAATCGAGTTTCGGCAGCCCTTTCTGCCAGTAACCGTCGAACTTCTTCACCTTCACAAAGTCGGTCTGATTCCAGGCTTCCAGTTCATACGGGCCGGTGCCCACCGGATGAAAACCGATATCTTTACCGTACTTTTTCAGCGCCGCCGGGGAGATCATCGCCGTTGCCGGATGCGCCAGAATATTGATAAACGCCGAGAAAGGCTGCTTAAGAATGATTTTTACCGTGTAGCGATCCACCACTTCGGTTAAGTCGATATTTTTATACAGGTTGTAACGCTTCAGGCTGTTATCCGGATCGCTGGCGCGATCGAGATTGGCCTTCACGGCCGCGGCGTCAAAATCGGTTCCATCCTGAAACTTCACGCCCTGACGCAGGAAAATGGTGTAGATCAGCCCGTCGGCAGAAACCGTGTAGCTTTGCGCCAGCACGTTTTCCAGTTTCATATCTTTATCCAGGCCAAACAGCCCCTGATAAAAGGATTTCGCTACCGCCTGCGACAGCGTGTCATTGGCATCATAGGGGTCGAGCGTGGTGAAATTGGAGCCAACCGCGACCACCACGTCTTTCGCGGCAAAGGCCTGCGTGGCGGTCAGCGCGAACAACACGCCTGCAACGAGCCGCCAGTGCCGGTAAACGAATTGTGTCATGTTGCTCTCCTGAATAACCCTGCCACTGCTCAGTTAAAAACGGGACTGCGTACTGCCAGGCGTGGAACGGGCAACATAGTGCCCCGGCCCCACGTTCTGCAACTGCACGCGTTGCATCGACTCGCCGCGCTTGCGGATATTGCTGGGCATGTCATCAGATAACAGCACTCTTTGCGCATGGGTATGCGCAGGATCGGCCACCGGAACCGCCGACATTAATTTGCGCGTATAAGGGTGTTGCGGGTTTTCGAATACCGCGCGGCGCGGGCCAATCTCAACAATCTGCCCAAGGTACATTACCGCCACCCGGTGGCTGATGCGCTCCACCACCGCCATATCATGGGAAATAAACAGGAACGCGATCCCCATGTCACGCTGAAGATCGAGCAATAAATTGATGATCTGCGCGCGGATGGAGACATCCAGCGCCGAGACCGATTCATCCGCTACCACTACGCGCGGGTTCAGCGCCAGCGCGCGGGCAATGCAGATGCGCTGCCGCTGGCCGCCGGAAAATTCATGGGGATAGCGCCAGGCGTGCTCCGGTTTCAGGCCGACGCGTTCCAGCAGCCACTCAATCCGCTGATGCCCCTCTTTTTCCGCCAATAAATTGTGCACCCGCAGCGGCTCAATAATCGAATCGCCCACCGTCTGGCGGGGATCCAGCGAAGCATAAGGATCCTGGAAAATAAACTGAATATCGCGACGCACCTGTTTCAATTTGCTGTCCGGCAGCGTGTCGATCCGCTGGCCGTTAAAGATAATCGAACCGCCCTGACTCTCCACCAGCCGCAGCAGCGCCCGCCCGGTGGTTGACTTTCCGCAGCCGGATTCACCGACCAGCGACAGCGTTTCGCCCGGCCAGAGATCAAAGCTGACGCCTTCCACCGCATGCACCTCTTTGGTCACGCGGTTGAGAATGCCACTGCGCAGCGGAAAGCGCGCTTCCAGATCGCGCACCTGCAAAATCGGCTCGCCCGGCACCACGGTATTCTGCTCGGTTTCCGCTTCCCGATACTGAGGGTTTTTCATGGAAATCAATGGAAAACGGCGCGGCAGGTTGCTGCCGTTCATCGCGCCGAGTTTGGGCACAGCGGCCAGCAGCGCTTTGGTATAAGGATGCGACGGCGCATTGAAAACCTGATCTACCGTGCCGGTCTCCACCGCTTCGCCATCGTTCATTACCAGAACCCGATCGGCGACATCCGCCACCACGCCCATATCGTGAGTGATAAAAATCACGCCCATCGACATCTCTTTTTGCAGCACTGCGATCAGTTGCAGGATCTGCGCCTGGATCGTGACATCCAGCGCGGTGGTCGGCTCGTCGGCGATCAGCACCGCCGGGCGACACGACAGCGCCATGGCAATCATCACCCGCTGGCGCATGCCGCCGGAAAGCTGATGCGGGAAGCTGGATAAAATGGCCTGCGACTCCGGAATGCGCACCAGGTCGAGCATGCGCCGCGCTTCGATCATCGCATCTTCACGCCCCAACCGCTGGTGCAGGCGAATCGACTCGGCAATCTGCTCGCCCACCGGAAAAACCGGGTTGAGCGAGGTCATCGGCTCCTGAAAAATCATCGCAATGTCGGCGCCGCGCACGCTGCGCATCTGCGACGAAGAGAGGCGGGTCAGATCCACTTTCTGGCGATTGCGCCGCGTCAGGCGCATATGATCGCAGCTCACCTCACCGCCCGCCTGTTCAATCAGGCGTAACAGCGACAGCGCCGTCACCGATTTACCGGAGCCGGACTCGCCGACAATCGCCAGCGTTTCGCCACGCTTCAGGGAGAATGAAAGGTGACGTACCGCCGGGGTCAGCTCTTTTTCATCACGAAAACCGATATTCAGGTTGCTGACATCCAGCACCACATCGGCATCTGTCTCAACCCCGTGCACCACCCCGCTCTCCTTATTCACGATAAATGCCTACGCTCGGCGCATCGCCGGCATAGCCCCAGGCGCGGTACATCCCTTCACTGTTAAACGGCAATGCCACATTACCTTCACGATCGATAGCAATCAGCCCACCGCTGCCGCTGAGCGCCGGGAGTTTATCCATCACCACCGCTTCGCAGGCCTCGTGCAGGCTTAACCCGCCGTAGTCCATCAGCGCCGCAATATCGTACGCCGCCAGCGTGCGGATAAAGACTTCGCCGGTGCCGGTACAGGAGACCGCCACGCTGGCGTTATTGGCATAACACCCGGCGCCCGGCAATGGGCTGTCGCCAACGCGCCCCGGCAATTTATTGGTCATACCACCGGTAGAGGTCGCGGCCGCCAGGTTCCCCTGTTTATCGAGCGCCACCGCACCGACAGTACCGAATTTTTTGCTCTCATCGAGCGGCGCAGAGCCATGATCGAGCACCGTTTGCCCGTTTTCCCGCGCCTGCAACAGTTGCTGGAAACGTTCCGGCGTGGAGAAGATCTCCGGCGAAACCTCGGCCATACCGTGCGAAAAGGCGAACTTCTCCGCCCCTTCGCCAATCATTAATACGTGCGGACTTTGCTCCATCACCAGCCGCGCCGCCAGCACCGGGTTACGCAGGCGGCTAACGCCCGCAACGGCCCCGGCGTGCAGCGTGTTGCCATCCATCACGCAGGCATCAAGTTCGTGGGTTTCATCGCGGGTGAACACCGCGCCGATCCCGGCGTTAAATAGCGGGCACTCTTCCAGCAGGCGCACCGCTTCGGTGACCACGTCCAGCGCGCTTTCGCCCGCCTCCAGCATCCGCTGGCCGGTTTCGACAATCGAAGAGAGCGCCTCGACATAACGCAGCTCCTGTTGCTGGCTCATCTGCGCACGGGCGATCGCGCCCGCCCCGCCATGTATTGCGATTACCGCTTTCACCATTTGTGCTGCCTGCGTTCTCTTCGTTTCCGACGATTTCTGAATATAGAAATTCGTTACAACGAAGTAAAGCAATGTGATTACAACGAGGTAGCCGCGAGGCGTGTTGGCGACACGCCTTTTCTGCCATAATGTGCCCCTCAACGCATTGTGCAGGACAGTAAATATGGAATCATCAAATGGCCTGATCTCACTGGAGACGGCCCTGTCACAGATGTTGTCACGCATTTCGCCGCTGACGGAAAGCGAAACCTTGCCGCTCATCGCCTGCTTTGGCCGCGTGGTGGCAGAAGATATTATCTCGCCGCTAAATGTCCCCGGTTTTGATAACTCGGCGATGGACGGTTATGCCGTGCGGATCGCCGATGTCAATAATGGCAGCGCTTTACCGGTGGCGGGCAAAGCCTTTGCCGGGCAGCCTTTCACAGGCGAGTGGCCAGCGGGCACTTGCGTGCGCATTATGACCGGCGCGCCGATTCCAGCCGGTTGCGATGCCGTCGTGATGCAGGAACAAACCGAGCAAACAGACGCCGGTATCCGCTTTACCGCCGGGGTACGCGAAAATCAGAACATCCGCAGGGCCGGTGAAGATATCACCAAAGACGCCGTGGTGTTTCGCGCCGGTACCAAGTTGACCGCTGCCGAGCTGCCGGTGCTGGCGTCGCTGGGCATTGCTGAAGTTTCCGTGCTGCGCAAAGTGCGCGTGGCGCTGTTCTCTACCGGTGACGAACTGCAACTGCCGGGGCAACCTCTGGCCGATGGGCAGATTTACGACACCAACCGCCTGGCTATCCACCTGATGCTGACGCAGCTGGGTTACGAGGTGATTAACCTCGGCATTATTGCGGACGATCCGGAAAAACTGCGCGCGACCTTTATTGCCGCCGATCAGCAGGCCGATGTGGTCATCAGCTCCGGCGGCGTGTCGGTCGGCGAAGCTGATTACACCAAAACCATCCTCGACGAACTGGGCGAAATCGCTTTCTGGAAGCTGGCGATCAAGCCCGGCAAACCGTTCGCCTTCGGCAAGCTGAGCCACAGCTGGTTCTGCGGTCTGCCCGGCAATCCGGTTTCCGCTGTTCTCACCTTCTACCAACTGGTGCAGCCGCTGCTGGCGAAACTGAGCGGCGATACGGCCGCTTTCCAGCCGCTACGTTTTCGTGCCCGCGCCGTGGAACGGTTGAAAAAGACCCCCGGTCGTCTCGATTTCCAGCGCGGCATAGTAAGCCGGGCCGAAGATGGCTTGCTGGAAGTGCGCAGTACCGGGCATCAGGGTTCGCACATTTTCAGCTCCTTCAGCCAGGGCAACTGTTTCGTGGTGCTGGAGCGCGAGCGCGGCAATGTCGAAGCAGGCGAATGGGTGGACGTTGAGCTGTTTACCCCGCTCTTTGGAGGCTAAAGATGGTCGAACTCAGCGACGCGGAGATGATGCGCTACAACCGGCAGATCATTCTGCGCGGTTTTGATTTTGACGGTCAGGAGCGGTTAAAAGCCGCCCGCGTGCTGGTGGTCGGCCTGGGCGGTCTGGGTTGCGCTGCCGCGCAGTATCTGGCGGCGGCGGGCGTTGGGCAGATGACGCTGCTCGACTTCGATAGCGTGGCGCTCTCCAATCTGCAACGCCAGACGCTGCACAGCGATGCAGATATCGGCGTGGCGAAAGTGGATTCCGCCCGCGAATCGCTGCTGCGCATTAACCCGCACGTGCAGTACACCGCCATCAATGCGCTGCTGGATGAAGCGGCGCTGTTCGCGCAGATCGCCGCCCATGACCTGGTGCTGGACTGCACCG
>Ga0268259_10000271_pt1 | contig 20218 bp, 14 predicted proteins | sample AgamicAsMarz_FD_200246 | JGI IMG/M metagenome (GOLD analysis project Ga0268259, IMG submission 200246) | Agave microbial communities from Guanajuato, Mexico - As.Ma.rz (v2) (version 3) | ecosystem: Host-associated > Plants > Phyllosphere > Phylloplane/Leaf | place: Guanajuato, Mexico... | reverse complement strand
CGTGCCGGTGGATCCGCGTCATCGTCTGCTCAGCTCCAAATATAACCCGGCCCGCACTTTTACCGCCGAAGGCACCGTCGGCATCGGCGGCATGTATATGTGCATCTACGGCATGGATTCCCCCGGCGGCTATCAGCTGGTTGGCCGTACGCTGCCGATCTGGAACAAATTCCTGAAAAACGACCAGTTTGCGGCGAATGAACCCTGGCTGCTGCGCTTCTTCGACCAGGTGCGTTTCTATCCGGTCAGCGAGACGGAGCTGGACAGGCTGCGGGAAGACTTCCGCGAAGGCCGGGGCCGCATCGCCATCGAAGAAACCTTCTTTGATTTTGCCGAACATACGCGCTTTTTACAGGAAAACGCCGCCGATATCGCCGATTTCCGCCAGCGCCAGGCCAGCGCCTTCGAAACCGAGGTCGCGCTGTGGGCGCAGGAAGAGGAAGGCGCGCCGCTGACCAGCGAGGAGACGCTGCTGCCGCAGGAAGAGGAGGATGGCCTGCTGGTCAGTGCCGATCTCAACGGCAATATCTGGAAAGTGCTGGTACAGCCGGGCGACGAAGTGGTGGTCGGCCAGCCGCTGATCGTGGTGGAGGCGATGAAGATGGAGCTGACCGTCAACGCGCCGCAGGCGGGCCGCGTCAGGCGTATCGGTTGCCAGCCGGGTCGGCCGGTCAGGCCGGGTGACGCGCTGCTGTGGCTGGAATAAGGCGCGGCGCGATGCAGACACCAAAACCTCGTCCCCTGCCGCTGGCGGACAAAATCTATCAGACGCTGAAAAACGATATTTTCGATTTCCGCCTGATGCCCGGCGATCGCTTCAGCGAAAACGAGATCGCCGGACGGATGGCGGTGAGCCGCACGCCGGTGCGCCAGGCGCTGTTTCGGCTGGCGCGCGAAGGCTATGTCGAGGTCGAATTCCGCAGCGGCTGGCAGGTATGCGAGTTCGACTTCACCCGTTTTGAGGAGCTGTACGATCTGCGCATCGTGCTGGAGTGCGAAGCCGTTAAGCGCCTGTGCGCGATGCCGCTGGCGCAGACCGGCGAGCGGCTGGCCGCGCTGCGGCGCTTCTGGCTGGAGGCGCCGCAGCTGGCCGACGGTAAAGCGGTGTCGCTGCATGACGAAGCGTTTCATATGGCGATAGTGGCGGCGGCGGGCAACGGCGAAATGGCCGCTATCCATGCCGAGCTGACCGAGAAAATCCGCATTATCCGCCGCCTCGATTTTACCCGTGAGGACAGGATTGCCGCGACTTATCAGGAACACGCCCAGATTTTGCTGGCGGTACTTCAGCAGCAAAGCGAAGCGGCCCGGCGCATCCTGACGGCGCATATTGCCGTCAGCAAGGCCGAGGTCAGAAAAATAACGCTGCATCGGTTGCAGCAGGCCAGAACTTTACCCGATCCACTTAACTCTTGAGGTTCACCGGATGAAAAGACGTTCGTTATTAAAAGCTTTTGTGCTTTCGGCTTCGGTCATCGCGATGGGCGCGGCATGGAGCGCGCAGGCGGCGGAGACGATCAAAGTCGGCATCCTCTCGTCGCTGTCCGGCACAATGGCGATTTCCGAAACGCCGCTGAAGGACGTGGCGCTGATGACCATTGACGAAATCAATGCCAAAGGCGGCGTGCTGGGTAAAAAGCTCCAGCCGGTGGTGGTCGATCCGGCGTCCAACTGGCCGCTGTTTGCCGAAAAAGCACGCCAGCTGCTGTCGCAGGACAAAGCCGCCGTGGTCTTCGGCTGCTGGACCTCCGTTTCCCGCAAGTCGGTGCTGCCGGTATTTGAAGAGCTGAACGGCCTGCTGTTTTATCCGGTGCAGTACGAGGGCGAAGAGATGTCGCCGAACGTCTTCTACACCGGCGCGGCGCCGAACCAGCAGGCGATCCCGGCGGTGGAGTATCTGATGAGCGAAGACGGCGGCGGCGCGAAACGCTTTTTCCTGCTCGGCACCGACTATGTCTATCCCCGCACCACCAATAAAATCCTGCGCGCTTTCCTGCACGTCAAGGGCGTGAAGGACAGCGATATAGAGGAGGTCTATACGCCGTTTGGCTACAGCGATTACCAGACCATCGTCGCCAACATTAAAAAGTTCTCTGCGGGCGGAAAAACGGCGGTGATCTCCACCATCAACGGCGACTCTAACGTGCCTTTCTATAAAGAGCTGGCGAATCAGGGCATTAAAGCCACCGACGTGCCGGTAGTGGCGTTCTCGGTTGGCGAAGAGGAGCTGCGCGGCATTGATACCAAACCGCTGGTCGGCAACCTGGCCGCCTGGAACTACTTCCAGTCGGTGGACAATCCGGTCAATAAAAAGTTTGTCGCGGACTATCGCGCTTACGCCAAAGCGCACAATCTGCCGAACGCCGCGACCGCCGTCACCAACGATCCGATGGAGGCCACCTACGTAGGTATTCATATGTGGGCGCAGGCGGTCGAGAAAGCGGGAACCACCGATGTGGACAAGGTGCGGGAAGCGATGGCGAATCAAACCTTTAACGCGCCGGACGGCTTTACGCTGACCATGGATGCCACCAACCACCATCTGCACAAGCCGGTGATGATTGGCGAGATTGAAGAGAACGGCCAGTTCAACGTGGTGTGGCAGACCGACAAGCCGGTGCGCGCGCAGCCGTGGAGCCCTTATCTTCCCGGCAACGATAAAAAGTCCGATCGGCCGGTAAAAACAGCGCAGTAACCTCGTGGCCGGGATGGCAGCCGCCGCCCGGTCATCTTTTTTTCACTGAATGGGCATCGCGATGATTCTACGTCAACTGCTAACGCTCTTTATTACGCTGTGCCTGCTGCCCGCCGCCTTTGCCGGGCCGGCCGCGGATTTCGCCGCCGCCAGCCGTCCGGGCCAGGTCGCGCTGCTTCAGCAGTGGGCAGCCCAGCCGGACGCCTCGCGTCTTGCGCTGCTGACCGCGCTGCATCAGGAAAACGTGGTGCTGGACGCCAGCAAACGGCCGTTCAGCCTCGTTGACGGCAGGCTGACGCCGCTTGATGGCGATGCGCCGCCCGAGGGCAGCACCAAAAAACTCTTTATGAACAACCGGCTGCGCGTGCTGGTCGCCACCACGCTGGCCGCCCATCAGCTGGTCAGCGACAGCGCCGCCACGCGCCTGGCCGCCGCGCGCGAGCTGCAAAACGAAGCGCAGGCCGATCAGCTGCCGCTGCTGACCGGGCGCCTGGCCGCAGAACAGGACGACGACGTACGCGCCGTGCTGGCTCAGGCCGTGGCCGGATTACAGCTTGCCGACGCCGATCCTCAGATACGCCTGAAGGCCGTAAAGCTGCTGGGCGAAACCAGCGACCCGCAAACCCAGGCCGCGCTGACGCGCCTGGCGCAAAACGAGCCGGATGCGCAGGTGCGCGCCGCCGCTGCCGACAGCCTGAAGCAGATCCAACAACGTCTGCGGCTGGGCGAGCTGCTCGGCCAGGCATTCTCCGGCCTGTCGCTGGGATCGGTGCTGCTGCTGGCGGCGCTGGGCCTGGCGATCACCTATGGCCTGCTGGGCGTTATCAATATGGCCCACGGCGAAATGCTGATGCTGGGCGCCTACGCCACCTGGCTGGTGCAGACGCTGTTTCAGCGCTACGCCCCGGAGTGGCTCGCTTTCTATCCGCTGCTGGCGCTGCCAGTGGCCTTTTTCGTCACCGCCGCCATCGGCATGGCGCTGGAGCGCACCATCGTGCGCCATCTTTATGGCCGTCCGCTGGAGACGCTGCTGGCGACCTGGGGCATCAGCCTGATGCTGATCCAGCTGGTGCGCGTGCTGTTCGGCACGCAAAACCTGGAGGTCGCTAACCCGCCGTGGCTGTCCGGCGGCTGGCAGGCTTTGCCGGGGCTGGTGCTGCCTTACAACCGTATCGCGGTGATTTTGTTTGTGATGTTTGTGCTGATCCTGACCTGGCTGTTGCTGAACAAAACCCGTCTTGGGCTGAACGTGCGGGCGGTGACGCAGAACCGCGCCATGGCCGACTGCTGCGGCGTACCGACCGGACGCGTGGATATGCTGGCGTTCGGGCTGGGTTCCGGCATTGCGGGGCTGGGCGGCGTGGCGCTGTCGCAGCTGGGCAACGTCGGGCCGGAGCTGGGCCAGAGCTACATTATCGACTCTTTCCTGGTGGTGGTGACCGGTGGCGTCGGCCAGCTGGCGGGCACGGTGCTGGCCGCGTTCGGTTTAGGCATCCTCAACAAAATCCTGGAGCCGCAAATTGGCGCGGTGCTGGGGAAAATCCTGCTGCTGGCGCTGATCGTGCTGTTTATCCAGAAGCGGCCGCAGGGCCTGTTCGCCATCAAAGGAAGGGTGACTGACTGATGACGCAACCTATTACGCTGACTCTGACGCGAAAAGCGCCGCGCCTGAGCGTCGTCGCCGGTCTGCTGGTGACGGCGGCGCTGCTGATCCTGCCTTTTCTCGCGCTGCTGCCGGCGGACAATCCGCTGGCAATCTCTACCTGGACGCTGACGCTGATCGGCAAAATTCTTTGCTATGCGATCGTCGCCGTGGCGCTGGATCTGGTCTGGGGCTATGCCGGACTGCTGTCGCTCGGCCACGGGCTGTTCTTTGCGCTCGGCGGCTATGCGATGGGCATGTACCTGATGCGCCAGGCCTCGGGCGACAGCCTGCCCGCCTTTATGACCTTTCTCTCCTGGCAGAAAATGCCGTGGTTCTGGGCGGGCACGCAGCACTTTGCCTGGGCGCTCTGCCTGATCGTGCTGGTGCCGGGCCTGCTGGCGCTGATCTTCGGCTGGTTTACCTTTCGCTCGAAAATCAAAGGCGTCTACTTTTCGATTATGACCCAGGCGCTGACCTGGGCCGGGATGCTGCTGTTTTTCCGCAACGAAACCGGCTTTGGCGGCAACAACGGCTTTACCGGCTTCACTACCCTGCTCGGCTTTCCGGTCACGGCGACCGGTACCCGCATCGCCCTGTTTATCGTTACGGTGCTGCTGCTGCTGGCCACGCTCGCTATCGGCTTTGCGCTGGCGCGCAGCAAATTTGGCCGCGTGCTGACGGCGGTGCGCGATGCGGAAAACCGCCTGATATTTTGCGGCTACCATCCGCAGGGCTTTAAGCTGTTTGTCTGGACGCTTTCCGCCGTGCTGTGCGGGCTGGCAGGCGCGCTCTACGTGCCGCAGGTCGGCATTATCAATCCGGGTGAAATGTCGCCGACCAACTCTATCGAGGCGGCTATCTGGGTGGCGCTCGGCGGCCGGGGCACGCTGATCGGCCCGCTGCTCGGCGCGGGCATCGTCAACGGCGCTAAGAGCTGGTTTACCGTCGCCTTTCCCGAATACTGGCTCTTTTTTCTGGGGCTGATGTTTATCCTGGTCACGCTGTTTCTGCCGCACGGCGTGATTGGCCTGCTTCGCCGGAGGAAGCATGACTGAACCGCTTTTTACCCAGCCGCACCCTGCGGATCGCTACCGTGGGCAAACCGATCCGGTGCTGCAACTGGAAAACATTACGGTGGCTTTCGACGGCTTTAAGGCGCTGACCGACCTGTCGCTACAGATTGGCGTGGGCGAGCTGCGCTGCATTATTGGCCCGAACGGCGCCGGGAAAACCACCCTGATGGACGTGATCACCGGCAAAACGCGCCCTACCAGCGGGCGAGTATTTTACGATCAGACCACCGACCTGACGACGCTGTCGCCGGTAGAGATTGCGCGGCAGGGCATTGGCCGTAAATTCCAGAAGCCCACGGTGTTTGCGGCGCTTTCCGTATTTGAAAATCTGGAAATCGCGCTCAAAGGCGACAAATCGGTGTGGGCCTGCCTGCGCGGCAAACTCAACGGCGAGCAGCAGGATCGTATCGACGACGTCCTGAAGCTGCTGCGGCTGGGCGCGGAGCGCGGGCGTCCGGCGGGCCTGCTCTCGCATGGGCAAAAGCAGTTTCTGGAGATTGGCATGCTGCTGGTGCAGGATCCGCATCTGCTGCTGCTGGACGAGCCCGCGGCGGGCATGACCGATGCGGAAACGGAGTACACCGCCGGGCTGTTTAAGGATCTGGCTGGCCGCCATTCGCTGATGGTGGTGGAGCACGATATGGGCTTTGTGGAAGCAATAGCCGACCGCGTAACGGTGCTGCATCAGGGTCAGGTGCTGGCGGAAGGCTCGCTGCGCGAGGTGCAGGCGAATGAGCAGGTTATCGACGTTTATCTGGGGCGCTGAGATGCTGAAAGTCACCGATCTGAATCAATATTATGGCGGCAGCCATATTTTACGCGGCCTCTCTTTTGAGGTCCGTCCGGGCGAAATCACCTGCCTGCTGGGGCGCAACGGCGTGGGGAAAACCACGCTGCTGAAGTGCCTGATGGGCCTGCTGCCAGCTAAGTCAGGCGTCATCAGCTGGCAAGAACAGCGCATCAACGGCCGCAGGCCGCATCAGCGCGTGCAGGCCGGGATGGCCTATGTGCCGCAGGGACGGGAAATTTTCCCGCGCCTGACGGTGGAAGAGAACCTGCTGATGGGGCTGTCGCGCTTTTCCGGCTCGCGGGCAAAACAGGTGCCGGAAGAGATTTATCAGCTTTTCCCGGTGCTGCGGGAAATGCGGCTGCGGCGCGGCGGCGATCTTTCCGGCGGGCAGCAGCAGCAGCTGGCCATTGGCCGCGCGCTGGCCGCCAGTCCGCAGCTGCTGATCCTGGACGAGCCGACGGAAGGCATCCAGCCTTCGGTTATTAAGGAGATTGGCGCAGTGATCCGCCAGCTGGCGCAGCGCGGCGATATGGCTATCCTGCTGGTGGAGCAGTTTTACGATTTTGCCGCCGAGCTTGCCGACAGCTATCTGGTGATGTCGCGCGGCGAAATTGTGCGGCGCGGCCGGGGTGAAACCATGGAAGCGGACGGCGTACGCGGGCTGGTGGCTATTTAATGGCGACGCCTGCGCTGAAAAAGGCCGCAGGCGTTGTTTATTTCCCGACAGGACTTAATATTTATCGATTAATATATTGCCATCTCAATTATATTTCTCGGAGTTTTCGCACAATTAACTTTAAACATTATTCGCAGCGATAAATATACACCCATCCCTAAAATACATTACCATCCCAATAACCACATGCCTGTTCAATCCTGTAAAACCTTTTTTAAATAGCGCTGTACCACCGTCTCTAAAAAAGACCAATATCTCTATTTTTCCTTATTTAACTGTTTATCAAACACTAATTATTTTTACCCCATAAAAAATTAACGGTATATTAATTAAGGTTAATTTACTCATAACGTTTCCTCCAATTTTTCATATCTTCTTTTCGTAAACTTTATATACTTAACCACCTTGTTACTGATTTATTTTTTCCAATTATCCCTCATCGGAGGTATTTGCGTGGCTACTTTTCCTTTGACTACCGTACAGCAAGCCGTCTGGCTCGATCAGCTTCTTACCCCAGAAGCACCCTGCTATAACGTGGGCGCGCTGTGGCACATCGATACAACATTTACCGCAGATCTATTGCATGACGCTATCAGGAAAGTTATGGCGCAGCATGAGGCGTTAAATATCATTCTTGAAGAAGATGAACACGGCATTAATCAGACGACCGTCCATAAAAAAGAACCCGTCCTTGAATACCACGATGTCAGTCAGGCGTCTCTGTCGTTAAATGAAGCCAAAGCATTTATTCGCCGCCAGTTTATTAAACCTTTTAAATTACATGGCGAACTGCTCTGGCGCAGCATGACGGTTAAAGTTAATGATGTCACTACGCTCTGGCTGTTCAGCACGCATCATATCATTGCCGACGGCACCTCAGTTTCGCTGTTAAGTAAAATGATTATGGCCGGTTATAAATCATTACAGGCGCAGGCGCCCTGTGCGCCCGTTCTCTCTGCGGGCTATAGCGATTTTATTATCCGCGACCAGCAATATCTCAGCTCCGAGCGCTATCAGCACGATCGGGCATATTGGATTAACCATTTTGCCGAAGCGCCCGCTTCATTGCTGGAGCGCCGTCAGGGCTTTCAGGAAAACAAAGCCTGGCCCAGCGCGCACGCGGTGCGGCGTATTACGGCGGCACGCTATCAACAGCTGAAAAACTTTGCAGAGCAGCACGGCGGCTCCGCTATGCATTTTTTTAGCGCGCTCCTCGCCTGCTGGTTCGCTCGTCAGTGGCAGACCGATTCGCTTACCCTGGGCATGCCGGTGCATAACCGCAGCGGCGCACGCTATAAGCAAACGCCCGGCATGTTTTCATCGATGATCCCGGCCAGGCTGGCTATCGACGTTAGCCAGCCTTTTGCCCCCTTGATTAAACAGGTCGCTGACGAACTGCGCCGAAGCTACCGTCACCAGCGTTTTCCCATCGCCGAGCTGAATCGCCATCTGCGTCTCAGCCAGCAGGGCCGCCGCCAGCTGTTTGACCTGAGCTTTTCGCTGGAAACGTTTCCGACCGACATCGAGCTGAACGGCCTGCCGCTCAAGGTCGAGGCGATGCGCCATCACCATGAACAAATGCCGCTGGCCGTGTATTTACGGCACTACCATCCCGGCGACGACCCGCTGCTTGAGTGCAACGTCAATCTGGCCTGGTTTAGTGAAGAAGAAGCGCAGCGTATCGCCGATCGCCTGCTGCAAATGATGACGGCAATCCTGGACGGCCCTCAGGATCTGCCCGTGGCGCAGCTGCCTTTGCTGCTGCCCGACGAGCAGAAAAATATTTTTCATCGCTGGAACGCTACGGAGCAAGCCTGGTCTTTTCCCGAAGGTATCCACCGCTATTTTGAACAGCAGGCCGCCGACCGTCCCGACGCCATCGCGCTCTGTGGCTACAGCCAGCAAACCAGCTATCAATCGCTCAACCGCCAGGCTAATCAGCTGGCCTGGCATTTACGCAGGCAGGGCGTTAAGGCGGACGACCGCGTGGCGCTTTGCGTTGAGCGCAGTCGCGAGATGGTGGTAGCGCTGCTGGCGATACTGAAAGCCGGCGGTGCCTATGTGCCGCTTGACCCCGATTACCCGCAGGAGCGCCTGGAACATATGCTTGAAGACTGCGGCGCCGTCGCGCTGCTGGTTGACGATGCCGGGGAGAAAGCCCTGCGGGGGTTGGGATCGGTTCCCCGCCTGCATCTGCTGAACGATAAAATGCACTGGCGGGAAGCGCCAACCGGCAACCTTTCCGCTGCCTGCGACCATCCACAGCGCTCGCTGGCCTATGTTATTTATACTTCAGGCTCGACCGGTAAGCCGAAAGGCGTAATGAATGAACACCTGGCCGTTATGAACAGGCTGAAATGGATGCAGCAGGCTTATCAGCTTCGGCCGGAAGAGACGGTGTTACAAAAAACACCGTTCAGTTTTGACGTCTCGGTCTGGGAGTTTTTCTGGCCGCTGATGACAGGCGCGCGGCTGGCGCTGGCGAAACCTGGCGGTCATCGCGAGCCGGATTACCTCAGCGAGGTTATTCAGCAGTACCAGGTTACCACGCTGCATTTTGTTCCTTCCATGCTGCAACTTTTTTTACGCCACGGCGACATGGTCCAGTGCGGCAGCCTTAAACGCATCGTTTGCAGCGGTGAGGCGTTGCCGCTGGCTACCGTGCAACGCTGCCACCAGCAGCTGCCCCAGGCGGCTTTGCACAATCTTTACGGCCCGACGGAAGCCGCCGTGGATGTTTCTGCCTGGCACTGCTCGCCTGCGGATCCGCGTCCGCTAATCCCTATCGGCAAACCCATTGCCAATACTCGCCTCTATATTCTTGACGCGCAGATGCAACCCGTTCCGCCTGGCGTCAGCGGCGAGCTGCATATTGGCGGCATTCAGGTCGCAAGAGGCTATCTCAACCGTCCTGAACTGAGCAGGGAACGGTTTATCGCCGATCCTTTCAGCGCCTGCGGTGAAGGCCGGCTCTACAAAACCGGCGACCTGGCCCGCTGGCTGGACGACGGCAGCATCGACTATCTGGGGCGCAATGATTTTCAGGTAAAAATTCACGGTTTGCGTATCGAACTGGGCGAAATTGAGCAGCAGCTTGGCCACTGCGCTGGCGTAGAAGGTGCGCTGGTGCAGGCCTGCGATGACGATCGGGGCGATAAGCGGCTGGTCGCCTGGGTAGTGGCTAAACCGGAAGCCCGGCTTGAGCAGCGGCTTCGCGAACAGCTGAAGGAAACGCTGCCAGATTATATGATCCCGTTCGCTATTGTGCGGCTGGATGCCTTCCCGCTCTCGCCCAACGGCAAGCTGGATCGTAAAACGCTGCCGCAGCCCGTTTTACAGGCACGGGAAGAGAAAACCTTTCTGCCGCCGATCGATAACGAGGAGCGTCTGCTGGCCGCGTGCTGGAGCGATCTTCTGGGCGTTTCCCGGATCGGCCGCGACGATGATTTTTTCGAGCTTGGCGGTCATTCAATTCATGCCATCCAGCTGATGATGAAGTTGAAAAACCAGGGGATCGCAATAGAGATGAAGACGCTGCTCTCGCACGCTACGCTGCGTCAACAGGCCAACGCTATTCGCAGCGGTTACCATGCCGAAACCCCGGCCGCCTCGCCGCCGCCGCTGCAAAAACTGCTTCAGCATATGAACAGGTCGCAGACAGAGTTTCGTCTGCTTCAGCCTTTGAATGTTCATACGGCCAGCCGAGAAATGTGGATGGTGCATCCCGCCATTGTCGGCTGCGAGATCTATCAGGATCTGGCGCTAAGCCTGGAAGGCAAAATGAACGTCATCGGGATTAATAACTATAACCTTTTTAATCAGCCTGCCGTGTCTGCCCTGCCCGCGCTGGCTGCTTACTATTTGCAGCATATGCTACAGCGCGGCCTGCCGCAGGATCGGCCGGTTTATCTGCTCGGCTGGTCGTTGGGCGGCATTATTGCGCTGGAAATCGCCGCGCAGCTGGAACGCGCCGGTTATCGGCATATCCACGTTTTTGTGCTGGACAGCCTTTACCAGACGGCCGTTCAGCAGCGCGTTACCCCAGGCATGCTGGGATCGCTGCTGGCGGCTATTGGCTTAGAAGGCGAAGCGGCCCGGCGCGTTATTCGCATTGAAGACACGGAGTTAAAGCTAAACGATCAGCCGCTGAGTTCAGCGCTTCGCCATACCAGGGTGACGCTGTTCAAGGCCACAAAATTTGTGAACCTGATTAATATCGATCGAAACGATGGGCGCGAAATACTGGCGATGACCGATAATGGATTAGGTCAAATTTGTCAGCATCTTAAAATCGTGCCGCTGGCAGCGGATCATCACTCTATTATCTCTTGCCATCAGGACATTATCGCGGCGCTAACCGACAACCACGCGACGAAAAGCTCTACCGCATAACCGCTGCTTTCAGAGCCGTAAACACTGGCGTTTGCGGCGCTTTACCGATGCAGGTAAGATAATCCCTCTGCCTGCATCTTTCCCTGCAACTTATTAAAATCAGAGCGATTTATACGGAAAAGCAGCGCCCGTCCCCGAACAGGAACAACCGTTTATGGAAAGCCGTAGCAGCGAGCGAGTAAAAAAACTGGCCCACGCGCTGAAGCGTACCGACAAGATCCATCTGAAAGAAGCGGCGCTGCTGCTGGGCGTTTCCGAAATGACCATTCGACGCGATCTTGGCGAGCAGCCCTCTTCCGTGGTGCTGCTTGGCGGCTATATCGTCAGCGATCCTAAAGCTACCCAGCGCCACTACTTCGTTTCCGATCAGCAGGCGCACAACGTGGAAAAGAAGCGGCGGCTGGGCCAGCTGGCGGCCACGCTAATTCAGCCCGGCGAAACGGTGTTTTTTGACTGCGGCACCACCATGCCGTGGATTATCGACGCCATTGATAACGAGCTGGAGTTTATCGCCATCTGCTGCGCGGTAAACACCTTCCTGGCGCTGAAAGAAAAACCCCGCTGTAAGGTGATCCTCAACGGCGGCGAGTTTCACGCCGACAACGCCATTTTCACGCCGCTGGGCCAGGGCTCGGTTATCGATAATCTTTGTCCCGGCAAAGCCTTTATCTCTGCGGCGGGCATCGATGCGCATCAGGGCGTGACCTGCTTCAACCTCAATGAACTGCCGATGAAGCATCAGGCCCTACAGCGCGCCAGCCAGAATATCCTGGTGGCGGACAGCAGCAAATTCGGCAAGGTGCTGCCCGCGCGCATCGGCGAGCTCTCGCTGTTCGATACCCTAATCAGCGATAAAGCGGCGCCGGAAGCGCTGGCCCGACAGCTGGAACAGGCAAACGTGACGCAGTACTCAGGATAATCTGCCGCCTGCGTCTGTGATTGCCGGGTGAAACCAGCTAAACTTCGCTATCTGAGTGGGCAGCGACTGCCCCGATTATTACACAGACACCAAGAGGCTCATCCTACGTGGCTCAATTCGTCTATAGCATGCATCGCGTCGGCAAAGTGGTTCCGCCGAAGCGTCATATCCTGAAAAATATTTCCCTGAGCTTTTTCCCCGGCGCAAAAATCGGCGTGCTGGGCTTAAACGGCGCGGGTAAATCTACGCTGCTGCGCATTATGGCCGGCATTGATAAAGATATCGAAGGGGAAGCTCGCCCGCAGCCCGGCATCAAGATCGGCTATCTGCCGCAGGAGCCGCAGCTCAACCTGGAGCATACCGTTCGTGAATCGGTAGAAGAGGCGCTGGCCGACGTCGTGGGCGCGCTGAAGCGTCTGGACGAAGTTTACGCGCTGTACGCGGAAGAAGACGCGGACTTCGATAAGCTGGCCGCCGAGCAGGGTCGTCTGGAAGAGATTATCCAGGCGCACGACGGCCACAATCTGAATACCCAGCTGGAACGCGCCGCCGACGCGCTGCGCCTGCCGGACTGGGATGCGAAAGTCGCTAATCTTTCCGGTGGTGAGCGTCGCCGCGTCGCGCTGTGCCGTCTACTGCTGGAAAAGCCGGACATGCTGCTGCTGGACGAACCGACCAACCACCTGGATGCCGAATCCGTGGCCTGGCTGGAGCGCTTCCTGCATGACTTCGAAGGCACCGTAGTGGCGATTACCCACGACCGTTACTTCCTGGACAACGTCGCGGGCTGGATCCTGGAGCTGGACCGTGGCGAAGGTATTCCGTGGGAAGGCAACTACTCCTCCTGGCTGGAGCAGAAAGATGCCCGCCTGGCGCAGGAAGCCTCCAGCGAAGCGGCCCGCCGTAAATCGATCGAGAAAGAGCTGGAGTGGGTGCGTGCCGGTACCAAAGGCCGTCAGTCTAAAGGCAAAGCGCGTTTGGCCCGCTTTGAAGAGCTGAACAGCACCGACTATCAGAAGCGTAACGAAACCAACGAACTCTTTATTCCACCTGGCGCGCGCCTGGGCGATAAAGTGCTGGAAGTCAGCAACCTGCGCAAATCCTATGGCGACCGCCTGCTGATTGACGACCTGTCATTCTCCGTGCCGAAAGGCGCCATTGTCGGCATCATCGGCCCGAACGGCGCGGGTAAATCAACGCTGTTCCGCATGATGTCCGGTCAGGAACAGCCGGATTCCGGCAGCATCGTGCTGGGCGATACCGTCAAGCTGGCCTCGGTCGATCAGTTCCGCGACAGCATGGATAACTCGAAAACCGTCTGGGAAGAAGTATCCGGCGGCCAGGACATCATGCGCATCGGCAATACCGAAATGCCAAGCCGCGCCTATGTCGGCCGCTTTAACTTTAAGGGCGTCGATCAGGGCAAACGCGTAGGCGAACTGTCCGGCGGCGAGCGCGGTCGTCTTCACCTGGCCAAGCTGTTGCAGGTCGGCGGCAATATGCTGCTGCTCGATGAGCCAACCAACGACCTGGACATCGAAACCCTGCGCGCGCTGGAAAACGCCCTGCTGGAGTTCCCTGGCTGCGCAATGGTTATCTCGCATGACCGCTGGTTCCTGGACCGTATTGCCACGCACATCCTGGACTATCAGGATGAAGGCAAGATCGAGTTCTTTGAGGGTAACTTTACCGAATACGAAGAGTACAAGAAGCGTACGCTGGGTGCGGAAGCACTGGAGCCGAAACGCATCAAGTACAAGCGTATGGCGAAGTAATCTCGCTACGCCGTGCCCGGCTGTCTGCCGGCACGGCGTGTCACCTTTTTCTGCCGTTGAAATCCCCGTAGTTCGCCTGAACGCACCACGCTCTGACGATAAAATTCCCGTAGTTCGCCTGAGCGCGCCAGGTCCTGACGATAAAATCCCCGCAGTTCGCCTGAGCACACCGAGCCCTAACGATAAAACTCCCGGAAAATCTCCGACTCCAGCGCGAAATCGACAAAGCGCACCAGCGCGGGCGAGTTCAGCTTACGGCTGGGATAAACCAGCCACAGCTCGCTGCCCAACGCTTTCCAGTCCTGGAGCACCTCTACCAGCTTTCCTTCAGCCAGCATGTCTTTAGCCAGCATTTCCGGCAGCAGCGTAATACCCGCATCGGCCAGGGCGCATTCTCGCGCGTACAGCAGATTATTGGCGGTATGCACCGGCGGCAGCTGCCAGCGATAATACTCATCCTCTTTTCTTAACGGCCACTCGTTCCATACCTGATGGGCAATGCAGCGGTGATCCGCCAGCTGCTGAGGATGGGTAAGCGCTTCGTAGCGCGCCAGATAGGCAGGTGAAGCGACCAGTAAGCGCCTGGTGTAGCCAACCCGCCTGCCGATAAGCGAAGAATCCTGCGGCTGGCCGGTACGTAGCGCAATGTCATAGCCTTCCTGCACGATATCGTGCATCCGATCCGATACTGACACCTCCAGCATGACATCCGGCCAGGCCTGCTGAAAAGCGGCGTTAAACCGCGCCAGCAGCGTGGCTCCGATGCCGGCCGGCGACGTGATACGTAAGCGTCCGCTGGGATTGTCCCGCAGGCGATCGATGGTCATGCTGGCCCTTTCGCTGGCCTGTAGCATCTCGCGGCAGTGCACCAGATAACGCTCGCCAGCAAAAGTCAGATTAAGCTGGCGGGTCGTACGGTTAATCAGGCGCAATCCCAGCGCCTGTTCAAGTTGACTGATACGTTGGCTGACGCTGGATTTCGGCAACCCTGCGCGCTTTGCTGCCCCGGTAAAACTGCCGCACTCGGCTACCATTGCAAAGAGAGCCATATCCTGCAGCTGTTTAAACATTATTGTTCACCTGAAACGAACGCTGAGTTAGTGATTGTGCGACTTATCATTAGTCTGCTTAGCTTCTACACTCAATAGCATAAATCAAAGGAGAGGTGTTATGACAATCAGAGCTATTGCCGTTAATCCAGAAAAACCGGATCAATTTATTGAAATACAAACAGATAAGCGTGGCCCTGAGGGTTACGACCTGCTGGTCGAAGTGAAAGCCGCCTCGGTGAATCCGGTGGATACCAAAGTCCATAAGGGCGCGCAGAAAAACGGCCTTAAGGAGCCGCGCATTCTGGGCTGGGACGCCAGCGGCGTGGTGCTGGAAGTCGGCAGCAAGGTCAGCAATTTTAAAGTCGGCGACGAAGTCTATTATGCGGGCGATCTCACCCGTCCGGGCAGCAACGCCACGCAGCAGCTGATCGATTCCCGCATCGTCGGCCACAAGCCCACCTCGCTGAACTGGGCCGAAGCCGCCGCGATCCCGCTGACCGCCCTGACCGCCTGGGAAGGTCTCTTTGACCGCCTGCTGATTGATAAGGCTGAAGAAGGCAAAACGCTGCTGATTGTTGGCGGCGCAGGCGGCGTAGGCTCGCTGGCTATTCCTTTCGCTAAGCTGCACAGCAAGGTCACCATTATCGCCACCGCTTCTCGTCCTGACTCGGCGCAGTGGTGTAAAGATCGCGGCGCGGATCTGGTTATCGATTATAAAGATATGCCTGCGGAACTGGAAAAACATGGCCTGAAGCAGGTCGACTATATTTTCTGCCTGAACGATACCGACGGCCACTGGGAGACGCTGGCACAGCTGATCGCGCCGCAGGGGCAAATCTGCACCATCGTGGAAAACGAAAAGCCGCTCAATATGGATCAGCTGAAGCTGAAAAGCGCCGCGCTGCACTGGGAGTTTATGTATACCCGCAGCATGTATAACACGCCGGATATCGCTCGCCAGGGTGAAATTCTGGACGCCACGGCGAAACTGCTGGACGACGGAAAAGTCACCACGTCGCTGAGCAAAACGTTGCAGGGACTGAGCGTGGAAACGCTGACGGAAGCGCACCGTCTGGTGCTGGAAGGCCATATGCGCGGTAAAGTGGTGATGGTTTATTAATCGAACTCCCGAGACGGCTCGCAATCCGCCAGGGGGAGAAACGGTATGATTGCGTCGGCGCTTGAGGCTTTTTGCCTCATGTCGTTGGCAGCGATGCTGATGGAGAGTGTGGCAGAAAGAAGAAAGCCCCGAAGGTCATTTTTCAATTAACCAACGAGGCGTTCTGCATGACCAACAGCATCAGAATAGCCTCTTGCCCGCCGCAAGGCAAGGAGAAGGCAGCCATGAAAATACCGCATAACACGCTTATCCTGTGCATATTAATAGTGTGTCTCACGCTGTTACTATTCACCGGCCTGGTAAGGAAATCGCTCTGCGAGATCCGCTACAGGGACGGTAACAGGGAGGTGGCGGCGCTCATGGCTTACGAATCCGGCAAGTAGCTACCCGAAGGCGGGGGAAACCCTGCCTTTTTGGAGATGATGAAAGCTGGCGTGCCGCAAGCGCCTTTTACAGGGCCGTCGGGTAACGCTGGCGGCCCTTTCCGATCTTTTTATCCGCCGCTTCTGTGAGCTGTCCCGCAGCCGCTTAGCCAGATGCCAAAATTTCCCTCGCCTTGCCCCGCCATCCTTGTGCGGCTGTACGATGCCGCCGCCTGGACGCTTTTTTATACTGAAACGGCAACAGGCAGCCGGCGCTCATAAATCTGATTACAAGCCGCTGTCTCCCTCCCTACCCGATGAGGTTTATGGCATGAAAATCAGTCACATTGAGGCGATCCGCCTCGCTATTCCTTTTGAAAGCGATCGCAGTACGCCAGAGGAGCAGACAACGGCCTGGAACGCCGCTTCGCCTGCGTTAAAGAAAATGGAAACGCTGCTGGTGCGCATTACCACGGACGATGGCCGCCAGGGCTGGGGTGAAGGCTTCGGCCATTTATGCAATCCGGTGACGCTTCAGGCGCTGGAATCGCTGGTCATCCCGCTTTTTCTGGGAAAAACGGCGCCCGCAAGCCGCGAGGCGCTGACGGCGCTGGTTAGCGAGGCGGAGCAGGCGCTGCACGCTTTTGGCCGCAGCGGGCCGGTACGCTATGCGCTGTCGGCTATCGATATCGCGCTATGGGATCTGCTGGGTCAGCATCTTGGCCAGCCTTTATGGCAGCTGCTGGGCGCGACGCGCAGCGAGATCGGCCTCTACGCCAGCCTGGTCAGCTACAACAACCAGCCGGAAGAGGTCGCTCGTCAGGTACGGCGCGCCTGGCAGGCGGGCTTTCGCACGATGAAACTGCATGAAACTGATTACGCCGCCATTGCCGCCGCCAGAGCCGCGCTGCCGCAGGAAGCGACCCTGATGGTGGACGTAAACTGCCCGTGGACGGTAGCAGAAGCCACCGCCCGCGCTCGCCAGCTGGCGGAATTAAAGCTGGGCTGGCTGGAAGAGCCGATCTGGCCGCCGGATGATATTGCAGGCCTGGCGGCGGTACGCCGCGCGGGTACGCCGATAGCCGCCGGGGAAAATGTTTGCGGTGACTGGGGATTCGAGCCGTTTTACTCTGCGGCGGCGGTGGACGTGCTGCAGCCCAGCGTGGCAAAAGTAGGCGGCATCACGGCCATGCTGCGCGTGATAGCCCAGGCGGCCGGGCACGGCATTAAAGTGGTGCCGCACTGTTTCTACTACGGCGCAGGTTTGCTGGCGACGGCGCACCTGGTGGCCGCCTTGCCGCAGGATATCCTGCTGGAAGTGCCCTGGATCCGCTTCACGCCGCAGCTCTATCCGCAGCTCGATTTTTCCCCGACGCTTACCCTCTCCACTACGCCAGGCCTGGGTTTCTCGCCCGATCTGACCGTGCTGAAAGCTCATACCATCAGCCATATCACCTTAAGCGCGGAGGCCAGTCATGTTTAAAAACTATCGCAGCGTTGTGGCGCTGCTGCTGTTTTTCGCGGGCGTGCTCAACTATCTGGATCGCGCCGCGCTGTCGGTGATGGCGCCGCTGGTGAAAAAGGATTTGCAGATTGACGACGCGCAGATGGGCATCCTGTTCAGCTGCTTTTTTATCGGCTACTGCCTGTTCTGCTTTTTGGGCGGCTGGGGCGCCGATCGCTACGGCCCGCGCAAGGTATTTGGCTGGGCGGCGGCCGTCTGGTCGCTGTTCTGCGGCGCGACGGCGCTGGCGGGCAGCTTTACGCACCTGCTGATCGTCCGCGTGCTGTTTGGCATCGGCGAAGGGCCGATGGGCACCACCACCAATAAATCGATCTCCAACTGGTTCCCGCGCAAGGAAGTCGGCCGCGCCGTCGGCTTCACCAATGCCGGTCAGCCGCTGGGCGCCGCTATCGCCGCGCCCGTGGTAGGATTGGTCGGGCTGCACTTCGGCTGGCGCGTTTCTTTTATCGTGATTGCCGCGCTGGGCTTTGTCTGGCTGGCTTTCTGGCTGTGGCTGTTTCGCGACAGGCCGGAACATCATCCGCGCGTCAGCGAGCCGGAAAGACAGATGATCGCCGCTCAGCGCCCCGCCACTCGCGTTACTCCGACGGGCCAGGCTAAGACGCCGCTCTGGCACTACGTGCTGTCGCTGCCGGTACTGGGCGTCGCGGCGGCCTTCTTTTGCTTTAACTACATCCAGTTTTTCTTTCTGTCATGGCTGCCCAGCTACCTGACCGACTTTCAGCATCTGGATATTAAAAGCATGAGCCTGATCGGCATTCTGCCGTGGATGGGCGCGACCATCGGCTTTATCGGCGGCGGCATGATTTCCGATGCGCTGTTCCGCCGTACCGGCAATTTTTTGCTGTCGCGCAAGCTGGTGATCTTCTCTGGGCTGGCGGTAGCCGCCGTCTGCGTGATGCTGACGGCCTGGGCCAGCAGCGTTACGCTGGCGGTTTCGCTGATTACGCTGGCCAGCGTGTTCGCCTATATGACGCCACAGGCGTGCTGGTCGCTATTACAGGATATCGTGCCCGCCGAGCGCATCGGCACCGCCGGCGGCTTTGTGCATCTGCTGGCGAACCTGGCGGGTATCCTGTCGCCGGGCATCACCGGGTTTCTGATCCAGTATGGCGGCGGCTATTCGTCGGCCTTTTTACTGGCCAGCGTACTGGCGCTGACCGGAATGGCGCTGCTGGGTATCTTTGTACGTGAGCGCAGCGTCAACGCGCTGCGGGCGCTGGCTTAACGAACAAAAAGGGAGCGTGCTTCGCTCCCTTTATTTTATTCGCTCAGCCGCCGGTTGAACGCGCGCCCAGCATCTCCTGTACCAGCTCCACGCAGCGCAGAAAGCGCTCGTCGTAGCTATCCTGCTCGACGTGCACAAAATCGATATTGTTCGCCTCCAGCATGGAAACCAGCAGCGCCTGGAACTCTTTGCGATCCACCGAGCTGCCGAGGCTACGCAGCCCGTCCGCTACCCAGGGGACGTTGTTCTCGACCAGGATCACCAAATCAAAGCGGTACTCATCAATCAGCGCCTGCACAAAAGGATGCTCGCGCCCCTCATACTTCTTACAGAAGGCCTGGGTCGTCACAAAGTCGGTATCGATAAAGGCGACCTTGTTCGCATATTTCACCGCAAAATCGATGTACTGTGCCTGGCCCAGCGCGATCTTATCGTAGTCAGAATATTGCAGCGCCATCTCGTCGCCGCCCAGGTGTGAGAACACGTAGTCGCGGCCAAATTCCCAGGCGCTGGTGGTGTTAAAAATATTTGCCAGCTTGTTAACCAGCGTCGATTTACCGCTCGACTCGCCGCCCAGGATAGCCACCGTGCGCACAAAGAACGGTTTTACTTCCGTCGGAATATATTCCCAGTAGCGGAAAGGATCCTGGCGGATCTGCGCGCCGCTGATGTTCATAAAGGATCGTTTAGGATCGATCAGCACCGCCTCAATGCCCAAATGCTGCTGATACTGCGGCGCATCCGGCTCTTCGCTGGTATAAACCCGATTGGGGACAATACCGTGGTTTTCCATAAAGTCATTGATGCCCCGGCTCCAGACGTCCCAGCCGTGCGGATAAGGCTCCATGCCCTCTTCGTTAAACGAATGGATACGGATATTTTTCTGGTACTTAAAAGTTTGCAGCAGCCAGCGCAGGCGATCGCTGACGGTCGGCTGCTGCGACATGGCGCTGGCCTCGAACAGCT
>Ga0268259_10000266_pt1 | contig 20624 bp, 19 predicted proteins | sample AgamicAsMarz_FD_200246 | JGI IMG/M metagenome (GOLD analysis project Ga0268259, IMG submission 200246) | Agave microbial communities from Guanajuato, Mexico - As.Ma.rz (v2) (version 3) | ecosystem: Host-associated > Plants > Phyllosphere > Phylloplane/Leaf | place: Guanajuato, Mexico... | reverse complement strand
CGGAAGATCGGGCGCTGGCGGAACTGCTGTCGGCGCTGCTGACCCAGGCGGAAGCGATAGCGCTGCGGCGCGGCTTAAGCTTCAGCGCCGAAGAGTATTACCAGATCCCGGCGACGCGCTGTAACGAAAAACTTCAGGCGGCGCTGAGCCAGGCGGTAACGGCGGTGCAGGGCCGCTCGCTTTCGCTGCCCAGCGGCGCGGGTCACGACGCCATTGCCATGGCGGAGCGCTGGCCGGTCGGCATGTTGTTTGTCCGCTGCGATCGCGGCATCAGCCACCATCCGGCGGAATCGGTCAGGGTGGAAGACGTGGCGCTGGCGGTTCGCGCCTGGACGAAAGCGGTGAGCGAGATAGCGCTGTCAGCAGACAGCACAGGAGGTCAGCGTGTCGCCTGAACAGTTTAATCAGGCCCCGGTCGCCGAGGCCAGAAAGCACATCGCCCACTGCGTTGCGCTGGCAAGCTGGGTGGAAGAATTGGTGTCCGCACGCCCTTTCGCCTCGCTGGACGAGCTGCTGCAAACCGGCGAGCAGCTGGCGAGCGGCTGGGACGGTCAGGCGCTGGACAAGGCGCTTTCCGCGCATCCACGCATCGGTGAAAAGGCGCAGGGCAGCGACAAAGAGGCCGCGCTTTCCAGCGGCGAGCAGGGCAGCGTTAAGGAGGCGGATGCCGCGCTGAAAGAGGCGCTACGGGCAGGAAACGCCGCTTACGAACAGCGCTTTGGCCGGGTGTTTTTAATCCGCGCCAAAGGGCGAAGCGCCGGAGAGATGCTGGCCGAACTGCATCGACGCCTCGCCAACGACCCGCAACAGGAGCAGCAGGAAGCGCTGGATCAGCTACGGGAAATCACTCTGCTGCGTTTAAAAGAGACGTTTCGCTAACCCAGCTACATTTGCACAGGAGAGTTCAATGAGCACCATCACTACGCATATTCTGGATACCGCGCTGGGCAAACCGGCGATTGGCGTCGCCGTTTCGCTGGAGCAGAACAGCAGTCAGGGCTGGCTGCCGGTGGCGCAGGGCGATACCGATGCGGATGGCCGCATCACAGACTTAACGCCCGAGCCGCTGGCGCCGGGCCATTACCGCTTAATTGCTGAGATCGGCGACTATTTTGCCGCCGACGGCCGCGACGCGCTCTACGTCAGCGCCCAAATTGATTTCGTGCTGCCGGAAGCGGGCAGCCACTATCACCTGCCTTTCCTGATTTCGCCGTGGTCGTGGTCTACCTATCGCGGCAGCTGATCCTTTTATCCTTCGGGCCGCAGCCTGAATGATGTTGGGGAGAGATTAATAACCAGCACCGCCTTTGCGGCGAGTGCAGCAGTGAGGGGTAAACATGAGCGCCAGGCCAGAAGATACGCGTTACCCGGCAGGCAAATCTTTTGCCTGGGGATTGCAGCATGTATTGACGATGTACGGCGGCATTATCGCGCCGCCGTTGATTATCGGCTCGGCCGCCGGGCTGCACGCCGCCGAACTGGGGATGCTGGTGACGGCGGCGCTATTTGTCAGCGGCTGCGCCACGCTGCTCCAGGCGCTGGGCGTGCCCGGTTTCGGCTCACATCTGCCGCTGGTGCAGGGCGTCTCTTTCGCGGGCGTGGCGACCATGGTGACGTTAGTGACCAGCGGCGGCGGCTTGCCGGTGGTGTTCGGCGCGGTGATCGCCTCTTCGCTGATTGGTCTGCTTATTGCTCCTTTGTTTGCCCATATCATCCGCTTTTTTCCTCCGGTGGTGACCGGCACCGTGATTACGGTGATCGGCCTGTCGCTGATGCCGGTCGCCGCGCGCTGGGCGATGGGCGGCAATCCACACGCGCCGGAATGGGGCTCGCCGGGCAATATCGGGCTGGCCGCGCTGACGCTGGGGATGGTGCTGCTGTTTCATCGCGTAGGCAACGCCGCGATAAAAAGGCTGGCCGTGCTGGCGGCTATGGTGTTGGGCACGCTGTTTGCTGTGGCAGGCGGTAAAACGCAGTTTTCGGGCGTGCTGCATGGCGACGTGGTGGCGCTGCCCGGCATCCTCAGCTTTGGACTGCCGGTTTTCGACGTGGCGGCCATCCTGTCGATGACGCTGATCGTGCTGGTGCTGCTTACCGAAACCACTGCCGGGCTGATCGCTATCGGCGACATTGTCGGTACGGAGGTTGACGGTAAACGCATCGCCAGCGGGCTGCGGGCCGATATGCTGACCAGCGCGCTCGCGCCGCTGTTTAACTCCTTTCCGCAGAGCGCCTTCGCCCAGAACATTGGTCTGGTCGCTATTACCGGCATCAAAAGCCGCTATGTAGTGGCGGCGGGCGGCGCGATCCTGGTGCTGCTTGGCTGTCTGCCCGTGCTGGGCCGGATAGTCGCGGCCGTTCCCGCTCCGGTGCTGGGCGGCGCGGGCGTGGTATTGTTCGGCACCGTCGCCGCATCCGGTATCCGCACGCTGGCAAAGGTCGATTACAAAGAGAATATGAACCTGGTGGTGGTGGCGACGGCCATTGCGTTTGGCATGATCCCCATCGTGATGCCGACCTTTTACGATCGCTTCCCTGACTGGGTCAGAACGATTTTCCATTCCGGCATCAGCGCCGCCTGTGTCGTAGCCGTGCTGCTGAATATTGTGTTTAACAGCGTTACAGCAAAGGTAAGCGTGCAGGAAAGCCGATCGGGCTGAAGCATTCAGCCAGCAGGCTATGCAATGCCGGGCAGCAACGGCTTATAAACTAAACTCATCCGCATCGCGCCAGGCCGGAAAACGCTCCCGATATTCGCGCAGCGAATCCAGCGACAGCTCGGCGCTCAGTACCGCTGGCTGATGCGGTTCGCCAGCCGCCAGGATTTCGCCCTGCGGGCTGATAATCCGGCTGTCGCCGCTGTAGCTATGGCCGTTGGCATCATGGCCGGTGCGATTGCAACCGGCTACGTAAGCCTGATTTTCAATCGCCCGCGCCAGCAGCAACGCCTGCCAGTGCGCCGCACGCGCTGCCGGCCAGTTGGCGACATACAGCGCCAGATCGTAATCGTTGCGGCTGCGGGAAAACACCGGAAAGCGCAGGTCATAGCAAATCTGCGGCAGAATGCGCCAGCCGCGGAACGCTATGATTTCCCGCTTTTCGCCCGCCAGATAATGCTGGTGCTCGCCAGCCATGCGGAACAGATGACGCTTGTCATAGCGATATACCGTGCCGTCCGGCTCCGCCAGCAGGAAGCGATTGACCGCGCCCGCGGGCGTCTGAACGGCGACGCTGCCGCCGATCATGGCATCAGCCGCGCGGGCTTTCTCCTGTAGCCAGCCCACCACGCGCGCTTCCGGCAGCGAGCTTTTCGCCGCCTCCATCGCAAAGCCGGTGGTAAACATTTCCGGCAGTACAATCAGGTCGCGGCCCGTTAATCCGGCTAACAGCTCGTCAAAAAAACGCAGATTGGCTTCGCCGTCCATCCAGACCAGCGGCTGCTGTAGCACGCTCAGGTTTAAAGCTGACATAGCCGCTCCGCTGCCGCATCCAGCGTGGCTTCCTGTTTGGCAAAGCACAGACGGATGAGTTTATGAGGGAAAGGCCCGGCGCAGAAAACCGACAGCGGGATCGCCGCCACGCCCGCTTCTTTGGTCAGCCACTGGCAAAAGGCGACGTCATCCAAATCGGAAACGGCGCTGTAGTCGGCCAGCAGAAAGTAGGTGCCTTCACACGGCAGGATTTCCAGGCGACTTTTCGCCAGCGCCTGCACAAAACGGTCACGGCGGGCACGATAAAACGCCGGCAGCTCGCGATAGTGCTCTGGTTCGGCGTTCAGCATATCGGCCAATGCCAGCTGTGCGGGCGTGTTGACGGCAAAGGTCAGATACTGATGCACCTTGCGCACTTCCGCCGTTAGGGCTGGCGGCGCCACGCAGTAACCGACCTTCCAGCCGGTCATATGAAAGGTTTTGCCAAACGAGGAAACGGCAATAGCGCGCTCACGCAGCTGCGGATGGGCGAGCACGCTGGCGTGGCCCTCTTTGGCAAAGCAGATATGCTCGTAAACCTCGTCGCTCAGCACATAGATTTCCTGTGCTTTCACCGCCTGCCACAGCGAGGCAAAATCGCTTTTTTGCCAGACGGTAGCGGAAGGATTGTGTGGCGTATTGAGGATAACCAGACGGGTACGAGGCGACAGCAGCGCGGTAAATTCCTGCCAGTCGACGCGAAAAGCCGGCGGCTGCAAAGCGATGCGCTTCATCACGCCGCCAGCCAGCATCACCGCTGGCGCATAGCTGTCGTAGCTGGGATCGAAACAGATCACCTCATCGCCCGGCCGCACCAGCGCGGTAATGGCGGCATACAGCGCTTCGGTCGCGCCTGCCGTCACCGTGATTTCGCTGTCGACGTCGGGTTTATGCCCGTAAAGCTCCGCCGTTTTAGCCGCAATCGCCTGCCGCAGCGGCTGCACGCCGGTCATCGGCGCATACTGGTTGGCGCCAGCGCTGACGTGATGCGCCAGGCGCGCTTTCAGATAGTCCGGGCCGTCGAAATCCGGGAAGCCCTGAGAAAGATTAATGGCGTTATGCTGCTGCGCCAGCGCGCTCATTTGCGAAAAAATAGTGGTGCCCAGAGCGGGGAGTTTGCTCTCAGGCTTAATCGGCGTCTGGCTCATGATTAGTCACCCTTGCGGAACGCTATGGATATGTTTTAGCCCGTTGCTGCCACTATAACGTCAGTGCTAATATTTGGCAATCAAGACGCTTAGACGTCTAAACGATAAGAATATGCCGTGCTTAGCGGTTGAAAAGGAAGGTTATGACAACATCGCAATTAGATCGGCTGGTGGCGGCCTGCCACTGGATCGGTGCCAAAGGCTGGGCGCCCGCCACCGGCGGCAATATGTCGGTGCGGCAGGACAGCGAGTTTTGCCTGCTGAGCGAATCCGGCAAAGACAAAGGTTCGCTAACCCGCGAGGACTTTATTCAGGTCGCCATCGCCACTAACCATGCGCCTTCCGGCCGCAGGCCTTCCGCAGAAACGGGCCTGCATACGCTAATCTATCGTCTGTTTCCCGAAGCGGGTGCCGTACTGCACGTTCATACGGTGAACGCGACCGTACTCTCAAGAGTTGAGAAACGCGCCGCATTAGTATTGCAAGGCTATGAAATGCAGAAAACGCTGGCCGGACAAAGCTCGCATCTGGAAGAGGTGGCTATTGCGCTGTTCGATAACGATCAGGATATTGAGGCGCTGGCGAAACGTATTGAGCAGTACGCGGAAGGCCATCCGCTGCGCTACGGTTTCCTGTTGCGCGGCCACGGCCTGACCTGCTGGGGAAGAGACGTGAACGAAGCGCGTCGCCATCTTGAAGGGCTGGAGTTCCTTTTCCAGTGTGAATTACAACGTCGGCTTCTGGAGGCCCAATGATCCGCGCTATTGTCACCGATATTGAAGGCACCACCAGCGATATTCGCTTCGTACACAACGTGCTTTTCCCGTATGCGCGCGAAAATCTGGCGGGCTTTATTGCCGCTTTTCAGCACCGGGAAGAGGTGGCGCAGGCGCTGAGCGATCTGCGTGATGAAATCGCGCAGCCGCAGGCCACGGTAGAGGATTTAATCACCGTGCTGTTCGGTTTTATGGATGAAGACCGCAAATCCACCGCGCTGAAAGCGTTACAGGGCATGATCTGGCGCGACGGCTATCTTAACGGCAGCTTTACCGGCCATCTCTATCCGGACGTGCTGCCCGCGCTGAAAGCCTGGCACCAGGCTGGCATTGGGCTGTATGTTTATTCATCCGGCTCGGTAGCTGCGCAGAAATTGTTATTTGGCTACAGCGACGAGGGTGATATTACCTCGTTGTTCAGCGGCTATTTCGATACGCACGTCGGGGCCAAGCGCGAAACGGACTCTTACCGCAATATTGCCGCAGATATCGGGCTGGCACCGGGCGAGCTGCTGTTTTTATCCGATATTCGTCAGGAGCTGGACGCCGCTCGGGAAGCGGGCTGGCATACCGTGCAGCTAATTCGCGATGAAGCGGATGACGTCAGCCGTCATCCTCAGGTCAACCGGTTCGATCACCTTACTCTGGAGTCGTTTGTATGAGCGCACTGACCATTTTTACCGACAGCGAAGCGAAAACGCCGATCTGGCAAAGTACCGATGAAGAAGCGATCCGTCAGAAACTGAGTGACAAAAACGTGCGTTTTGAGCGCTGGCAGGCGGATCGCGATTTAGGCGTGGATCCGCAGCCGGAAACGGTTATAAACGCTTATCAGCACGCTATCGATCGGCTGGTCGCGGAAAAAGGCTACCAGAGCTGGGACGTAATCAGTATGCGCGCGGACAATCCGCAGAAAGAGACGCTGCGGGAAAAGTTTCTTTCCGAACATACGCATGGCGAGGACGAAGTGCGGTTCTTCGTGGAGGGGGCGGGGCTGTTCTGCCTGCATCTGGACGGGTATATTTACCAAATCCTGTGTGAAAAGAACGATCTAATCTCCGTGCCTGCGGGAACGCCGCACTGGTTTGATATGGGATCGTCACCGCACTTTACCGCTATCCGTATTTTCGACAATCAGGAAGGCTGGATTGCGAATTTTACCGGCGACAGGATTGCCGATGCCTATCCGCGACTGCCGTAAGCAAATCTCTGAGCCATGATGAAAATGGCCGTTTTACAAAACGGGCGGACAGACTGGCCGCCCGGGTTTATCTCAATCAGGTAACCGGAGCGCCAATAAAATAAGACAGTTACTCATTAGCAACTGGGCCACCTGTTTTCAATGGTGCTTTAAAAGTAGTTCTTTTCGTTTATTATGTGCTTCTGCTGGAAATAATTAATGCAGTGGTTTTGGAAGGTCTTTTAAATATTTAAATATATAACTTAATATTATGATGCTAATTAATAGCCGGGAAAGGATGGTAGATAAATCGATAATAAAGATTTTTGGTTTTCATCTTAAAATATTGATTTTTAATATTTAAAATTTAATGCTTAATGTCAGGGTTTGCGGTCAGGGTTTGCGGTCAGGGTTTGCGGTCAGGGTTTGCAGTCAGGGTTTGCGGTCAGGGTTTGCAGTCAGGGTTTGCAGTCAGGGTTTGCAGTCAGGGTTTGCAGTCAGGGTTTGCAGTCAGGGTTTGCAGTCAGGGTTTGCAGTCAGGGTTTGCAGTCAGGGTTTGCAGTCAGGATTTGTGGTTAGGGTTTGCGGTTAGGGTTTGCAGTTAAGCGGGGCTGAAAGTTTTATTCGTTCTGATGGGGCGCTTTAAACACTTACCTTTCTCGATTTTTCATGTAGTGGCGTGAAATTACCATGTTTAAGCCTCTTTTGATTGGTTATTTTCTTATTGTTAATGAATCTTGCCTGTTTTTTTTGTTTTTTCACTGCAGGGTGAATATTTATTTTGACGGGGATGTTTTATCAGACGTAGTATGATTTTGCTCTGTCAGAAGGGGATATACTATTTTCAGGTGATAAGTCGTGCCTCACGCTGCTATTTCTGTGTGGCACCGCTCAATTTTAAAAGGAAATTAAAATGAGAGAAATAACCCGAACAGAAGCCACCCGCGTCAGCGGCGGAAGCTTTTTATGCGATCTCAGTCAGGCCAACCTGGCGTTAACCGCCAACCTGTTCAAAGTAGGTTTCTTTTTGCTGGGCGGGCTGGTATTGATGAACTATCTGTGTTCAGGGGCACCAACACCACCAACACCAGCACCACCAACACCAGCACCAACAACACCAGCACCAACAATAGCACCAGAACCCCCCCTGTAGTCACGATCTTTCATGGCCCATAAAATGATGCCGTTATTTTAACCTGCGGGCGCTGCTATAACGCGGCGTCCGGGCCAGTTTGCCTTCCGTCAGTTTGTTACACGGCACTTCCGGTTCTCCGTCCGCCTGAAAGCTTTGCCAGACGCGCGCTGTCCTGTGTTTTTTAGTGGCGCGGCGCTTAAGGTGTCGTTAACCTGTCTTCGTTTTGTATGCACAGACTTAAGGGAAACATTATGAATGAGGCACAGGTCCGTCTGGCTATTGTTGGCGCAGCGGGACGCATGGGGCGTCAGTTAATTCAGGCCGCTCACGAAGCGGAAGGCGTTTGCGTGGGAGCCGCGCTGGTGCGTAACGGCTCTTCTTTGGTCGGCATTGACGCGGGCGAGCTGGCCGGAACCGGTACGCTGGGCGTGAAGGTCAGCGATCGGCTGGTTGCCGATGAGTTTGATGTTCTGATCGACTTTACCCGTCCCGAAGGCACGCTGGAATATCTGGCGTTTTGTCGTCAGCACAAAAAAGCGATGGTCATCGGCACCACCGGCTTTGACGAGGCCGGTAAGGCGGCGATCGGCGCGGCTGCGCAAGAGATAGCCATCGTTTTTGCCGCCAACTTCAGCGTGGGCGTCAATCTGGTGCTGAAGCTGCTGGAGCAGGCCGCGCAGGTGATGGGCGATTATGCGGACATCGAAATTATCGAAGCGCACCATCGCCATAAGGTTGATGCGCCTTCCGGCACCGCGCTGGCGATGGGCGAAGCGATAGCGGACGCCATGGACTGGGATCTTAAAGAGCATGCGGTCTATAGTCGGGAAGGGCACACCGGCGAACGTAAGCCACAAACCATTGGTTTTGCTACCGTGCGGGCAGGCGATATCGTCGGCGAGCATACCGCGATGTTTGCGGATATTGGCGAGCGTATAGAGATAACGCACAAGGCTTCAAGCCGTATGACCTTTGCAAAAGGCGCTGTTCGTGCTGCATCCTGGGTTTTTTCGAGTAAAGAAGGTCTTTTTGATATGAGAAATGTGCTTAATATTGATAAGAATTGATAAGTACGAATCTGGATGTTTTTTTAAGTTGCTGTTTTAAATGGGTGGTTTTGCTGCCCTTTTTTATTTCTGCATATAAATAATATTTAGATGGTATTTTTAACAAAAAGTTGTTTTTAGGTGTTTTTCTGCATTTTTACAGGGTTGATTTGTTAATTTTGACCATTTGGTCCACTATTTTTCGGGCTATTTGGATTTTTCCCATTCATTTCGTCAGGCAACCGTTTTTATCACCACGATAGTTGCTGTTTTTGGTGGCTATCATCATCTTTTTACGCCAGTGGCACAAAAAACAATGAAAAACTCCGCTTCAGGGTAGACATCAGCCGGGGCGATCATTAGAATGCGCGCAATTTGCCAAAAATCGAGCAGGCAGGCAGGTTTTGCATTGATTTAAAGGTGTATCCTGAATTAATATGCAAATAATGTGACTGTTTATTCTCTGGAGGATGTTTTGATTAAGTCAGCGCTATTGGTTCTGGAAGACGGAACCCAATTCCACGGTCGGGCCATCGGGGCAACAGGAACGGCAGTGGGTGAAGTTGTTTTCAACACTTCAATGACCGGTTATCAAGAAATCCTCACTGATCCTTCCTATTCCCGCCAGATTGTTACTCTCACTTATCCTCATATCGGCAATGTCGGCACCAATATCGCCGATGAAGAATCCGCCCAGGTTCATGCTGAAGGCCTGGTTATCCGCGACCTGCCGTTGATCGCCAGCAACTTCCGTAATGAAGAGGGGCTTTCCGCTTACCTGAAGCGTCTGAATATTGTCGCCATTGCCGATATCGACACGCGTAAGCTGACCCGTCTGCTGCGTGAAAAAGGCGCGCAGAACGGCTGCATCATCGCGGGCGACGCGCCGGATGCCGAGCTGGCGCTGCAAAAAGCAAAAGCTTTTCCAGGCCTGAAGGGGATGGATCTGGCGAAGGAAGTCACTACGCAAGAAACCTACAAGTGGCTACAGGGCAGCTGGACGCTGGATGGCCTGCCTGCACCGAAGAAAGAAGAGGAGCTGCCTTTCCACGTGGTGGCCTACGATTACGGCGTGAAGCGAAATATCCTGCGGATGCTGGTGGATCGCGGCTGTCGCCTGACGGTTGTCCCGGCGCAAACGCCTGCGGAAGAGGTAATGAAGATGAACCCGGACGGGATCTTCCTCTCTAACGGCCCTGGCGATCCGGAACCCTGCGACTACGCTATCGCCGCGATTAAGACTTTCCTGGAAACGGAGATCCCGGTATTCGGCATCTGCCTGGGCCATCAGCTGCTGGCGCTGGCCAGCGATGTGAAAACGGTGAAGATGAAGCTGGGCCACCACGGCGGCAACCATCCGGTGAAAGATCACGACAACAATACCGTGATGATCACCGCGCAAAACCACGGTTTTGCCGTAGACAACAACAACCTGCCAGCGAACCTGCGTATTACCCATACCTCGCTGTTTGACCACACGGTGCAGGGCATTCACCGCACGGATAAGCCGGCGTTCAGTTTCCAGGGCCATCCCGAAGCCAGCCCTGGCCCACACGACGCCGCACCGCTGTTCGATCACTTTATCGAACTGATCGAAGCCTACCGTTCAAATAAATAATCAGGAGCGAAAGAATGCCAAAACGTACCGACATAAAAAGTATCCTGATCCTGGGCGCGGGTCCGATCGTTATCGGCCAGGCCTGTGAATTTGACTACTCTGGCGCGCAGGCCTGTAAAGCGCTGCGCGAAGAGGGCTATCGCGTTATCCTGGTGAACTCCAACCCGGCGACCATCATGACCGACCCGGAAATGGCCGATGCCACCTACATCGAACCGATTCACTGGGAAGTGGTGCGCAAAATTATTGAGAAAGAGCGTCCGGATGCCGTGCTGCCGACCATGGGCGGCCAGACCGCGCTGAACTGCGCGCTGGAGCTGGAGCGTCAGGGCGTGCTGGAAGAGTTCAACGTCACCATGATTGGCGCGACGGCGGATGCAATTGATAAAGCGGAAGACCGCCAGCGTTTCGATAAGGCGATGAAGAAAATCGGCCTTGAAACCGCACGTTCCGGTATCGCCCATAATATGGAAGAAGCGCTGAAAGTTGCTGAAGACGTTGGCTTCCCGTGCATTATCCGTCCCTCCTTTACCATGGGCGGCAGCGGCGGCGGTATCGCTTACAACCGCGAAGAATTTGAAGAGATTTGCGAGCGCGGCCTGGATCTGTCGCCAACCAACGAGCTGCTGATTGATGAATCGCTGATCGGCTGGAAAGAGTATGAAATGGAAGTGGTGCGTGACAAAAACGACAACTGCATCATTGTCTGCTCCATTGAAAACTTTGACGCGATGGGCATCCATACCGGTGACTCCATCACCGTAGCGCCTGCGCAGACGCTGACCGACAAAGAGTACCAGATCATGCGTAACGCCTCGATGGCGGTACTGCGTGAAATCGGCGTGGAAACCGGCGGCTCCAACGTGCAGTTCTCGGTGAACCCGGAAAACGGTCGTCTGATCATTATCGAAATGAACCCGCGCGTTTCCCGCTCTTCGGCGCTGGCTTCCAAAGCGACCGGCTTCCCGATTGCGAAAATCGCCGCCAAGCTGGCCGTCGGCTATACGCTGGACGAGCTGATGAACGATATCACCGGCGGCCGCACGCCGGCCTCGTTTGAGCCTTCCATCGACTATGTCGTCACCAAAATCCCTCGCTTCAACTTTGAAAAGTTTGCGGGCACCAACGATCGTCTGACCACGCAGATGAAGTCCGTGGGCGAAGTGATGGCGATTGGCCGCACCTTGCAGGAATCAATGCAGAAAGCACTGCGCGGCCTGGAAGTAGGCGCGCACGGTTTCGACCCGAAAGTTGACCTGAACGATGCGGAAGCGCTGACCACCATTCGCCGCGAGCTGAAAGATGCCGGCTGTGACCGTATCTGGTATGTGGCCGATGCGTTCCGCGCGGGCATGTCCGTGGACGGCGTCTTCAATCTGACCAATATTGACCGCTGGTTCCTGGTGCAGATCGAAGAGCTGGTGCGGCTGGAAGAGCAGGTTGCCCGCGAAGGCATCAACGGCCTGACCGCCGATTTCCTGCGTACCCTGAAGCGTAAAGGCTTTGCCGACGCGCGCCTGGCCGTGCTGGCTGGTGTGGCGGAATCAGAAGTGCGCAAGCTGCGTCAGCAGTATAATCTGCACCCGGTTTACAAGCGCGTGGATACCTGTGCGGCGGAGTTCTCTACCGATACCGCCTATATGTACTCCACCTATGAAGAAGAGTGCGAAGCCAATCCCAACCAGGATCGCGACAAGATCATGGTGCTGGGCGGCGGGCCAAACCGTATCGGTCAGGGCATTGAGTTTGACTACTGCTGCGTGCACGCCGCGCTGGCGCTGCGTGAAGACGGCTATGAAACCATTATGGTTAACTGCAACCCGGAAACCGTCTCTACCGATTACGATACCTCTGACCGCCTCTACTTTGAGCCGGTCACGCTGGAAGACGTGCTGGAAATTGTGCGCATCGAGAAGCCAAAAGGCGTGATCGTGCAGTACGGCGGCCAGACGCCGCTGAAGCTGGCGCGCGCGCTGGAAGCCGCAGGCGTGCCGGTTATCGGCACCAGCCCGGATGCGATTGACCGTGCCGAAGACCGCGAGCGTTTTCAACAGGCGGTGGACCGCCTGGGCCTGAAGCAGCCGGCCAACGCAACGGTCACGGCGCTGGAGCAGGCGGTGGAAAAAGCGGTGGCTATCGGCTATCCGCTGGTGGTGCGTCCTTCTTACGTGCTGGGCGGCCGGGCAATGGAAATCGTCTATGACGAAATTGACCTGAAGCGCTATTTCCAGACGGCGGTTTCCGTTTCCAACGATGCACCGGTGCTGCTGGATCGCTTCCTGGACGACGCGGTTGAAGTGGACGTTGACGCCATCTGCGACGGCGAGCGCGTGCTGATAGGCGGCATCATGGAACATATCGAGCAGGCTGGCGTGCACTCCGGCGACTCGGCCTGTTCACTGCCGGCCTATACGCTGAGCAAAGAGATCCAGAACGTAATGCGTCAGCAGGTCGAAAAACTGGCCTTTGAGCTTTGCGTGCGCGGGCTGATGAACGTGCAGTTCGCGGTAAAAGATAACGAAGTCTATCTGATTGAGGTTAACCCTCGCGCCGCGCGTACCGTGCCGTTTGTCTCTAAAGCGACCGGCGTGCCGCTGGCGAAAGTCGCCGCGCGCGTGATGGCGGGCAAAACGCTGGCAGAGCAGGGCGTAACGGAAGAGGTGATCCCGCCTTATTATTCGGTGAAGGAAGTGGTACTGCCGTTTAATAAATTCCAGGGTGTCGATCCTATCCTTGGCCCGGAAATGCGCTCCACCGGCGAAGTCATGGGCGTTGGCCGCACCTTTGCCGAAGCTTTCTCTAAAGCGATGCTGGGCGCGCAAAGCAATATGAAGAAAAGCGGCCGCGCGCTGCTCTCCGTTCGCGAAGGCGACAAAAAGCGTATTGTGGATCTGGCCGCCAAGCTGCAAAAGCTGGGCTTTGAGCTGGACGCCACCCACGGCACGGCGGTAGTGCTGGGCGAAGCGGGCATCAATCCGCGTCTGGTTAACAAGGTGCATGAAGGCCGCCCGCATATTCAGGATCGCCTGAAGAACGGGGAATATGCCTACATTGTTAACACCACGGCCGGACGCCAGGCGATTGAGGATTCCAAACTGATCCGCCGCAGCGCGTTGCAGTATAAGGTGCACTATGACACCACGCTGAACGGCGGTTTCGCGACGGCTATGTCGCTGAATGCCGATCCGACTGAGCAGGTGATCTCCGTGCAGGAAATGCACGCGCAGATCAAACAGGCTTAAAGCGTTTTCTCTGCCCATCCCCGCTACGGCGGGGATTTTTTTATCTCCGCCGCGTTCCCGCCCCAATAACCCGTTTTGTGACGCCTTTAAAATTGATGCGCCAAAAAATGCTATAGGCTTGTCCCGTTGCCGAACCGTCGGCGCTTTTACTCAACATCAGGGATGAAACAATGAAAAAACGCTTAATAGCTCTGGCCTGCATGGCCTTTTTTTCGCAGGCCTTTGCGGCGAAAGACGTTACCACGCAACCTGACTTTTATTTCCTGCAGGAGGCGCAATCCCCCGACAGCCTGACGCTGTTGCCGCCGCCGCCCGCGACGGACAGCATCGAATTTCTTAACGACAAAGCGCAGTACGAGCTGGGCAAAAGCCTGCGCGATACGCCCCGGGGCAAGCAGGCGTGGCAAGATGCGCATGTCGCAGGCGATGGCGTGGCCGCGGCTTTTTCCGGCGCGTTTGGACGAGAAATCAGCAAGAGTAAAACGCCGGAGCTTTATCGGCTGGTGATGAAAATGCGTGAGGATGCCGGCGATTTGGCCACCCGCAGCGCCAAAATTCGCTATATGCGCATTCGTCCTTTTGCTTTTTATCAGGAACCGACCTGCCGCACCGATCAGCAGCAGGAGCTGTCTACCAACGGCGCTTATCCTTCCGGGCATACAACAATTGGCTGGGCTACGGCGCTGGTGCTGACCGAAATAAACCCCGCCAGACAGAATGAAATCCTCAAGCGCGGCTATGAAATGGGCCAGAGCCGGGTAATTTGCGGCTATCACTGGCAGAGCGATGTTAACGCCGCCCGCATCGTCGGCGGGGCTGTCGTGGCTCGTTTGCATGCCGATGAAAGCTTTATGCAACAGCTACAAAAAGCGAAGGACGAGTTTAAACGTCAGACGACGCTGGCCGGAAACCTCGACAGATAACCCACCGCAGAATAACCCTGTGGTTTTACCCCGTCCGCGCGTGGGAAGTAGGTATTGCTGCTGCCGTATAGTCGCTAAAGCCGCAAAGTAAAAAGGCCCGGTTGGCAACAATGCCAACCGGGCCTTCGCTTATCCCCCGCTAATCAGGAGAGCGCGACTTTGATACCGAAAGCGATCAGCACGGTGCCCAGCAGCCTGTCGATCAGCTTCTGCGCGCGGGCCAGGCCACGGCGTACGGGCGGGCTTTGGATCAGCACCACCAGCGTCGGCCACCAGATGGAAGAGAGCGTGATAATAATGCCTGCATACCAAATCTTCTCGCCCAGGCTGGAATGCACGTTCAGCACCTGCGTAAACATCGACAGGAAAAACAGCGTGGCCTTAGGATTCAGCAGATTGCAAAGGTAGCCCTGCATAAAGGCTTTCTTTAACGAGGTGCTTTCCGCCGCGACGTTGCTGAGGTCCATCTTGCTGCCGCCGCGTGAAAGCAGCGCCTGGATGCCGACGTAGATCAGATAAGCCGCCCCGGCATACTTCAGCAGCATAAACAGCCACGGCGTGGTGGTGATCACCACCGCCAGCCCGGCGACGCAATAGGTCATATGCGTTGCCACGGCGCAGTTAACGCCAAGCGCCGTCATCAGCGCGGCGCGGCGTGGATAGCGCGCGGCATTTTTGATAATCAGAAAAAAATCGGGGCCGGGCGAAAGCATGCCCAGCGTCGCAATAGTGACGATAAGTAAACTGGTTTCTAACATGGTGTTCTCAGAATTCAGCAGAAGAGAGAAACCCCAAAGGGTTTGCCGTGGCTATTTTAGCCTGAAGCGCTAATAAATAACACGGCGCCGCTAAACCTTTACTTAATTCGCCAGGTTTTGCTATCGACGAAACTTTCGCCTTTCCGTATGATGGCGCCAATTTTACACCTTGTGAGTATTCTCAGATGATAAGCCTGATTGCAGCCATGGCGACCGACCGCGTTATCGGGATGGAAAATGCCATGCCGTGGCATCTGCCAGCCGATTTGGCCTGGTTTAAAAAGCACACCCTGAACAAACCGGTCATTATGGGACGCCGCACTTTTGAGTCGATCGGCCGTCCGCTGCCGGACAGGCTGAATATTGTGATCAGCAGCCAGCAGGGCGATGCGGAAGGCGTGCGCTGGGTCACTTCCATTGAGGAAGCGCTGAAAGCGGCGGGCGACGTGGCAGAGATCATGGTGATTGGCGGCGGGCGCGTCTATGAACAGCTGCTGCCGCGCGCGGATCGCCTGTATCTGACGCATATTGATGCGGAAGTCGAAGGCGACACGATTTTCCCGGACTACGAGCCGGACGAGTGGCAGTCGACCTTTAGCGAATTTCACGACGCTGACGAGAAAAACACGCACAGCTACTGCTTTGAAATTCTGGACCGTCGACAGTAAGTAACTTTACATTCCTTTCGAACATTTTGTAACCTAAGTGTAACAAAATATCTCTAGCATTGCTTCATTTTACAAACCGTAAAGGAAGCAATGCGCTATGAATAATCAATCGCCGTTACCGAACGAAGCCGTCACGCCCAATCCTGGTCGTCGTAAATTCCTTGCAGGAACCGGGGCATTGAGTCTGGCAGGCTTTATTGGCGGCGGTCTCTCTGTTCCCTCTCTGGCGCTGGCGAAGCCCGTGTCGGGCGGCAGTCAATTGCTGGGCTTTGACGGTATTCCGGCTTCCACAGCGGATGAAATTGCCATTGCCGACGGTTATCAGGCTGATGTGCTGATTTCATGGGGCGATCCGCTGGTCGATGGCGCCCCGGCATTTGACGCGGAAGGAAAAAACAGCGCAGCCGATCAGGAAAAACAGTTTGGCGATAACAATGATGGCATGAGCTTTTTTGCCATGGAGGGAAGCCGGGATCGCGGCTTAATTGCGGTTAACAATGAATATGTTAATGAGCAATATCTCTATGCTCACGGCGACAGCAAGGCGCACGATGCTGAAGATGTAAAAAAATCGCAGGCGGGGCACGGCGTATCGGTGATGGAAGTCCGTCGTGGCCAGGGAAACCGCTGGGAAGTTGTCCGTCCTTCACGCTATAACCGCCGCATCACTGCCAATACGCCAATGCGTTTTTCCGGCCCTGCCGCTGGCGATGCGGCGCTGCGTACCGCAGCCGATCCGCAAGGAATGAACGTGCTCGGCACCTTTGGCAACTGCGCTAACGGCAAAACGCCCTGGGGTACTTATCTCACCTGTGAAGAAAATTTCGATACCTATTTCGGCACTAAAAAGGCGAATTTCAGCCTGACGGCGGCGCAAAAGCGCTACACGCTGAGCCCCGCCGATCCCGAGCGCAACTGGTCCGATTTCGATCCGCGTTTTGATGTGGCGAAAAACCCTAACGAATTTAATCGTCACGGCTGGATTGTCGAGATCGATCCCTTCGCCCCCGATTCCGTGCCGGTCAAGCGCACCGCGCTGGGCCGATTTAAGCATGAAAACGCGGCCGTTACGGTAGCGAAAAGCGGCGAGCTGGTGGTGTATATGGGGGACGATGAACGCGGCGAGTATATCTACAAATATGTTTCCAAAGGCAAGGTCGATCGCGCTAATCCGGCGGCAAATAGCAGGCTGTTGGATGAGGGAACGCTCTATGTTGCCATCTTTGACGGCGACAGAAACGGTACGCCGCTGAAGGGAACCGGGCACTGGGTGGCGCTGGTTCAGGGGCAGCACGGCCTGACCGCCGACAACGGTTTCCGCACCCAGGCAGATATTTTGATTAACACGCGCGGCGCGGCGGATGTGGTGAAAGCCACACGTATGGATCGCCCTGAGTGGATTGCCGTTAATCCTCATGATGGCCGCGCCTACTGCACCCTGACCAATAACAGCAAGCGAGGCGATGCGGGAATGCCGATCAACGCGGCTAATCCTCGGCCGGATAACATTTATGGGCAGATTATTCGCTGGGATGAGAAAGGGGACGCTACGGCCCAGGCGTTTGACTGGGATATTTTTGTGCTGTGCGGTAATCCAATTGCGCATCCGCAGGGCATATATCGCGGTACGCCGAACATCACCGAGCAGAACACCTTTAACAGCCCTGATGGTCTGGGCTTTGATGAAGGCGGACGCCTGTGGATCCTGACGGATGGTAAATACAGTAATAAAGGCGACTATGAAGGGCAGGGGAACAATCAGATGCTGGTGGGCGATCCGCAGAACGGAGAAATTCGTCGCTTTATGGTGGGGCCCAAATCCTGTGAGCTGACCGGGATCACTTTTACACCGGACTACAAAACGATGTTTGTGAATGTGCAACATCCGGGAGAAGAGAAAGACTCGCACTTTCCTGACAATAGCCCGCGTCCCCGCTCTTCCGTGATAATGATTACGCGCAAGGATGGCGGCGTATTGGGTGCCTGAAAGCGGACGGATACGTTTATCGGCTGAGTAAAGCCACGCCTTTAAGGGCGTGGCGCTCACTCTTTATCGGATAGCAAAAAGCCTGTCGCGAAAGCAATTGACGCTTATGAGTCAGCAGACGGCGCCGCTATAGCGTTCTCATGTTCGTTTGACAACCGTTTTGACGGCTGAGTAAACCAGGTTTTATCTTCCCAGCGCAGCATCGTCAGCGTGCCGCCCCAGCAGCAGCCGGTATCCAGCGCCAGGATATTTTCCGGCGTGCCTTTTCCTTCCAGCGAAGCCCAGTGACCAAACGCAATGGTGTAGTCGCGCGACACCGGCCCCGGAATAGCAAACCACGGCTTTAACGGCGCGGGCGCCGAATCAGGCGTATCTTTGCAGATCATATCCAGCTGGCCGTTAGGAAAGCAGAAGCGCATCCGGGTTAGCGCATTGGTGCTGAAGCGCAGACGAGCCAGCCCGGTCAGCTCCGGCGTCCAGTTGTTGGGCATATCGCCATACATCGCATCCAGAAACAGCGGATAGGTATCGCTGGAGAGCACCGCCTCGACCTCGCGGGCGCAGCTTTGCGCCGTAGCCAAATCCCACTGCGGCGTGATGCCCGCGTGCGCCATCACCAGCTTCTTCTCTTCATCGACCTGGATCAGCGGCTGGCGGCGCAGCCAGTTAATCAGATCGTCGGCGTCTTCCGCTTCCAGCAGCGGCGTCAGCCTGTCCTTTGGCTTGTTGCGGCTGATACCTGCAAACACGGCCAGTAAATGCAGATCGTGATTGCCCAGCACCACTTTTATCGCATCGCCCAATGAACGAACGTAGCGCAGGACTTCCAGCGAAGCGGGGCCGCGCGCGACCAGATCGCCCGTCAGCCACAGGCTGTCCCGGGCAGGATCGAAAGCCACCTGGTCCAGCAGTGACCGAAGCTCATCGTAGCAGCCGTGAATATCGCCAATCAGGTAAGTGCTCATCAACAATCCGAACCTCAGCGCCGGACCAGCGCCCGGATCGCAATCAGAATTAGTGTATGTGGCTGGGGATGGCCAGCCGGAACACCGGGATCGCCACGCGGAAAGCTTCGCCTTCGCTGTCGATCATTTCATAGTGTCCCTGCATGGTGCCCATAGGGGTTTCCAGTACCGCGCCGCTGGTGTACTGAAATTCGCCAGCGGGTGCGATGTGCGGCTGTTCGCCGATAACGCCTTCGCCCTGAACTTCCGTTTCGCGGCCGTTGCCGTTGGTAATCAGCCAGTAGCGGCCCAGCAGTTGAACGGCGTGACGCCCCAAATTACGAATGGTAATGGTGTAGGCAAAAACGTAGCGGTTCTCTTCCGGCGCGGACTGCGACGCAATATAAGCGCTTTGTACATGCACACAAACTCGGGGCGTATCCATGTTTAACTCTCCTGCGGCGTCTGTTGAGGATGCGCAGACAGCCAGTTCGCCAGCTGGCAGTACTGGGCTACGGAGATGTTTTCCGCGCGCAGCGTCGGATCGATATTCATCTCCTGCAGCGCTTCCAGCGTAAACAGATGGCCAAGGCTGTTGCGCAACGTTTTACGGCGTTTGCCGAACGCTTCGGTGGTGATCCTGCTGAGGACTTTAAGATCCTGCACCGGATTCATAATCGTGGCGTGTGGGACCAGACGAACCACGGCGGAATCCACTTTCGGCGCAGGCGTAAAGGATTCCGGCGGCACTTCCAGCACCGGGATCACCTGGCAGTAATATTGCGCCATTACCGTCAGACGACCATAGGCTTTGCTGCCCGGCCCGGCAACCAGTCGGTTGACCACCTCTTTCTGCAACATAAAGTGCATGTCGCGGATCGCATCAGTATAGCTGAAAAGGTGGAACATCAACGGGGTAGAGATGTTATAGGGCAGGTTGCCGAAGACGCGCAGAGACTGGCCTTTTTCACGGGCGTAGGCCGCGAAATCAAAGGTCATGGCATCCTGCTGGAAAATCGTCAGCTTTGGCCCTAAAAACGGATGGGTCTGCAAACGAGCCGCCAGATCGCGGTCGAGTTCGATCACCGTCATCGCTTCCAGCCTGTCGCCAACCGGTTCGGTTAACGCGCCCAGACCGGGGCCGATTTCGACTACCGCCTCGCCGGGCTGAGGGTGGATGGCGGAAACGATGCTGTCAATAATATACTGATCGTTAAGGAAGTTCTGGCCAAAACGTTTGCGGGCGAAGTGGCCCTGATGGACGCGATTATTCATTACTGCTCTTAATCATGGTAATGGCGAGGTTAAGCGCCGTAATAAAGCTGCCCGCATCCGCGTTGCCCTGGCCGGCCAGCTCTAAAGCGGTGCCGTGGTCAACGGAGGTGCGGATAAAGGGCAGGCCGAGCGTGATATTCACCGCTCGCCCGAAGCCCTGGTATTTCAGTACCGGCAGGCCCTGGTCATGATACATCGCCAGAACCGCGTCGGCATGTTGAAGATATTTAGGCTGAAACAGCGTGTCCGCCGGCAGCGGGCCGGTCAGCTGGATGCCGCTGCGCCGCAGCTCGTCAAGCGCCGGAATGATAACGTCAATTTCTTCACGTCCCATATGGCCGCCTTCGCCCGCGTGCGGATTCAGGCCGCAGACAAAAATATGCGGCTGCGCCAGACCGAACTTGCTTTGCAGATCGGCATGCAGGATGTTGATCACTTCATGCAGGCTGTCGCG
>Ga0268259_10000263_pt1 | contig 20797 bp, 20 predicted proteins | sample AgamicAsMarz_FD_200246 | JGI IMG/M metagenome (GOLD analysis project Ga0268259, IMG submission 200246) | Agave microbial communities from Guanajuato, Mexico - As.Ma.rz (v2) (version 3) | ecosystem: Host-associated > Plants > Phyllosphere > Phylloplane/Leaf | place: Guanajuato, Mexico... | reverse complement strand
GGGTCGTTAGCTCAGTTGGTAGAGCAGTTGACTTTTAATCAATTGGTCGCAGGTTCGAATCCTGCACGACCCACCAATGTAAAAAAGCGCCCTAAAGGCGCTTTTTTGCTTTCTGCGATTAGAGAAGATTCGACAAAATTGTCGGGAACAATTTTGAACAACGCGCAGCGTTGGCCCGAAGGGCGAGTCTCAGGATGAGACGAGTATACCTGCGGCAGGTTCGGGTCGAACGCAGTGAGACAACGGAGCCGCTTGCGGCGACGGCCCGAAGGGCGAGCGAAGCGAGTCATCCTGCACGACCCACCAATGTAAAAATGGCACTGGCGGCGCTTTTTTGCTATCTGCCATTCCTTAAAAATTCCTCACGACATTTTTTACGCAATCAGCTATCTTGTTTAGTATATAAAACATCTCTGCCGTATTACCCGCTTCCCCGGCGGCTAACCCGGTTGTTAAGTTCAGCAAGAAAAACGAGTAAGCATGATGAGCGTAATGTTTGATCCTGAAACCGCAATCTATCCTTTTCCGCCAAAACCCCTGCCGCTGAATCAGCAAGACAAGCAATTTTACCGCGAGAAAATCAAACGCTTGCTGAAAGAGCGGGATGCGGTGATGGTTGCGCACTACTATACTGACCCGGAAATCCAGCAACTGGCAGAAGAGACCGGTGGCTGTATCGCTGATTCGCTGGAGATGGCGCGCTTTGGCGCCAGGCATCCAGCCTCCACGCTGCTGGTTGCGGGCGTTCGTTTTATGGGCGAGACGGCCAAGATTCTCAGCCCGGAAAAAACCATTCTGATGCCAACACTGCACGCGGAATGTTCGCTCGATCTGGGCTGCCCGATTGAGGAGTTTACCGCTTTCTGCGACGCTCACCCGGATCGTACAGTGGTGGTCTACGCGAATACCTCGGCAGCAGTGAAAGCGCGCGCCGACTGGGTTGTAACATCCAGTATTGCCGTGGAGTTGATTGAACATCTCGATAGCCTCGGCGAGAAAATTATCTGGGCGCCGGACAAACATCTGGGAAGCTACGTGCAGAAACAGACCGGTGCAGATGTGCTGTGCTGGCAGGGCGCCTGTATTGTTCATGATGAATTTAAAACCCAGGCGCTGATGCGTATGAAAGCGCTCTACCCGCAAGCCGCTATTCTGGTGCATCCGGAATCGCCGCAATCGGTCGTGCAACTGGCGGATGCTGTGGGATCCACCAGTCAATTGATTGCCGCGGCGAAAACGCTGCCGCATCAACAGCTTATTGTCGCTACCGATCGGGGGATCTTTTATAAGATGCAGCAAGCTGTACCGGAAAAAGAGCTGTTTGAAGCGCCGACGGCGGGCGAAGGGGCGACTTGCCGCAGTTGCGCGCATTGTCCGTGGATGGCGATGAATGGCCTGAAAGCGATTGCTGAAGGGCTGGAGCATGCCGGTGCTGAGCATGAGATCCATGTTGATGCGGCACTACGCGAAGGCGCGTTGGTATCGCTGAACCGCATGCTGGATTTTGCGGCTACACTACGACCTTAATACTGTTTAACGCGTAACAATACGCTGTGGGGAAAGAATGGATTTTTTTAGTACACAGAACATCCTGGTGCACATACCGCTGGGGGCCGGTGGGTACGATCTCTCATGGATTGAAGCCGCGGGCACGCTGGCGGGCTTATTGTGTATCTGGCTGGCGAGCCTGGAGAAAATCAGTAATTACGCGTTTGGTCTGATAAACGTCACGCTGTTCGCCATTATCTTTTTCCAGATCCAGCTCTACGCCAGCCTGTTACTCCAGCTCTTTTTCTTTGCTGCCAATATTTACGGCTGGTATGCCTGGTCACGCCAGACATCGCAAAACGAGGCCGAGTTACAAATTCGCTGGCTGCCATTACCGAAAGCGCTGGCGTGGCTGGCCGTGTGCATGGTCGCGATTGGCCTGATGACTGCATTTATTGATCCTGTCTTTGCGTTTCTGACGACAATTGCCGTCTCAGTCATGCAAACGCTGGGGCTGAATGTGGCGATGCCGCAACTGCAACCCGATGCTTTCCCGTTCTGGGATTCCTCCATGATGGTGTTGTCGATTGTGGCGATGATCCTGATGACCCGCAAATACGTGGAAAACTGGCTGCTTTGGGTGATCATCAACGTCATCAGCGTGGTGATTTTCGCGTTACAAGGCGTGTGGGCGATGTCGCTTGAATATCTGATCCTGACATTCATTGCGCTTAATGGCAGCCGGATGTGGATGAACAGCGCGCGTGAGCGGGGTTCTCACGCGTTTTCACATTAATGGTGATGCTGATGGTGATGGTCAGGCTGTGATTCTCCCAGCGTGCAGTCTGGCCCGTTACAAGGCTGATACTCCATCTGCACGGTGGAGTGCTCAATCTGGTAATGGTGGGTGAGGAAATGCTGGATCTCACCGAGTAGCTTATCGTGATCCCGCGGTGGAATAACCTGTACATGCAACGTCATTAATGGTTTTTCACCAACCAGCCAGACATGAACATGGTGTACGTCGCGCACTTCCGGAATGGCGCGGCGCAAATGGCGTTTTAGCGCGCCAATATCGAAAGTTGACGGCGCCCCTTCCAGCAGTTCATTAACGCTTTCTTTCAATAAGCGCCAGGCGCTGCGCAACACCAGCGCGGAAACCAGCACGGAAAGTATCGGATCGACCGGCGTCCATCCGGTCAGCATAATCACCAGCGCGGCGGCGATCGCCCCAACGGAACCGAGCAGATCACCCAGTACATGCAGCGCCGCAGCACGCACATTGAGGTTCTTCTCTTCGCTACCGCGATGCAGCAACCAGAACGCGAGTATGTTTGCCAGCAGACCGGCAATAGCGATCACCATCATGGTTAACCCGGCCACCGGCTGCGGATGGTAAAAGCGCTGAAGGGCTTCCCAGACAATCCACACGGTAATCAGCACCAGCGCCAGTGCATTCACAAAGGCGGCCAGCGTCGTCAGCCGCAGCCAGCCAAAGGTGCGATGCGCGCTGGGCGGCTGGCGAGCAAACCAGACAGCTAATAGCGCGAAGAGCAGGGCGGCGGCATCGGTAAGCATGTGACCCGCATCAGCCAGCAGCGCCAGCGAGCCGGAAATAATCCCGCCTGCCACCTCCACCAACATAAAAACGGCGGTGACAATAAAAGCCAGCAACAAACGCCGGGCGTTGGCATCGGCGGGGGCGTGCGAATGTGAATGCGCCATGAATGGCTCCTTCCTTTTAACCAGGCTTAACGCCTTACATCATTACAGATTTTTCACCGGTGAGAAGAAAAAAATAAGGAGAGCCGAAGCTCTCCTCATGTGTCATGGCGTCACTCTTTACTGGGTTGTGCCATCGGTTTTGGTATTGACGTCATTATTAGTGCCATTACCGGTTTCGACTTTTTTGTTTACGTCCGGGCAACGCCCATCCTTACACATCGTGTTTTTGTGCACTTCATCTTTGCTCATATGCTGCGATGAGTGAGTCTGATGCGTACCGGTAGCGGAATTCGTGCTGCCGTTGTTAATTTTGCTGTTATCAACCCCGTTCGGTGCAAGGTTCTGCTGCGCGTCCGGGGCGGTCTGCCCCGCGGCTGCCGAGGAGTTGGCCTGGCCGTTATTGGTCGAGGCGTCAGATGCCGAATCGGCAGCCCATGCTGCGCCGCCTGCAAGGGTCAGCGTCGATGTCAGTAAAAGCGTCGCTAATTTATTCATTTTCATCATAAAGCTCCTGTTCTGGTCGTTTTCATCACCGGTAAAGGCGATAAAAGCAGCGCGAACGAGTCATCACGCTCAGTGGTGAAAGATGCCGCTTTAATGATTAACGGCAGAATGTAATATTGATAAAATCAAATTTAACGGTGTTTACAGTTAAAAAGTGTAGCCTCTATCTAACGGTCTGCGACTTTTGCATGGCTTTTGGCGCCATTCCAGGAATTATCCGCCCGCAGTGTAAAAGGGCGTTTACACTTCGGGCCTGACAAGATAGATTGGAAAGATTGCATTCATTACAAAAAGTATGGCCACACTGGAAAGATCATGAATTATCAGAACGACGATTTACGTATTAAAGAGATCAACGAGTTATTACCTCCTGTAGCGCTCCTTGAAAAATTCCCCGCCACTGAAACTGCCGCCCAGACGGTATCCAGCGCCCGCAAAGCGATCCACAGCATCCTGCGCGGCAATGACGATCGTCTGCTGGTGGTGATTGGCCCGTGTTCCATTCATGATCCTGCGGCGGCGAAAGAGTACGCTTCGCGCCTGCTGGCATTGCGTGAAGAGCTCAGCGGCGAGCTGGAAGTGGTGATGCGCGTCTATTTTGAAAAACCGCGTACTACCGTTGGCTGGAAAGGGCTGATCAACGATCCGCATATGGATAACAGCTTCCAGATCAACGACGGCCTGCGCATTGCCCGCAAGTTACTGCTGGAAATCAATGACAGCGGCCTGCCGGCTGCGGGTGAATTCCTCGATATGATCACGCCGCAATATCTGGCGGATCTGATGAGCTGGGGGGCGATCGGCGCCCGTACTACGGAATCACAGGTACACCGCGAGCTGGCTTCTGGTCTCTCCTGCCCGGTTGGATTCAAAAACGGCACCGACGGCACCATCAAAGTGGCGATCGATGCCATTAACGCCGCCAGCGCGCCGCACTGCTTCCTGTCCGTCACCAAATGGGGCCACTCTGCCATTGTGAATACCGCCGGTAATGGCGACTGTCACATCATTCTGCGCGGCGGCAAAGAGCCGAACTACAGTGCAAAACACGTGGCAGAAGTGAAAGTTGGCCTGACCAAAGCGGGCCTGGAACCGCAGGTGATGATCGATTTCAGCCATGCGAACTCCAGCAAGCAGTTCAAAAAGCAAATGGACGTTGGCAGCGACGTCTGCCAGCAGATCGCCAACGGTGAAAAAGCGATTATTGGCGTGATGATTGAAAGCCACCTGGTGGAAGGTAATCAGAGCCTGGAGAGCGGCGAACCGCTGGCCTACGGTAAGAGCATCACCGATGCGTGCATCGGCTGGGAAGATACGGACACGATCCTGCGTCAGTTAGCGGCAGCGGTAAAAGCACGTCGCGCCTGATTCGAGCCGCAGAGGCGTTGGCTTTCCTCGCTAACCCTGGCCGCTTACTTGTGTTAGCAGCCGGGGATTAGCTTCGCCGCTGCCTTATTTTATGAATCTGATTGCGTGTGAAGTGCAAAAAAAAAGCGTGGAGTAATCCACGCTTTTTTTTATGGGGGAAAACTTACTTCGCTTTACCCTGGTTTGCTACCGCAGCGGCTTTAGCAGCAATCTCTTCCGCATTGCCCAGGTAGTAGTGTTTCAGCGGTTTGAAGTTTTCATCGAACTCATAAACCAACGGTACGCCGGTCGGGATGTTCAGTTCGAGGATCTCTTCTTCGCTCATGTTGTCGAGGTATTTCACCAGCGCGCGCAGGGAGTTACCGTGCGCAGCGATGATCACGCGCTCACCGCTTTTCAGGCGCGGCAGAATGGTTTCATTCCAGTAAGGAATAACGCGATCGATGGTCAGCGCCAGGCTTTCGGTCTGCGGCAGCTCGGCTTCGGTCAGTTTGGCGTAGCGCGGATCGTGGCCCGGGAAACGCTCGTCATCTTTGGTCAGCGCCGGCGGGGTAACGGCAAAGCCACGACGCCACTGTTTAACCTGCTCGTCACCGTATTTTTCTGCGGTTTCGGCTTTGTTCAGACCCTGCAACGCACCGTAGTGACGCTCGTTCAGTTTCCAGCTTTTTTCTACCGGCAACCACGCCTGATCCAGTTCGTCCAGCACGTTCCACAGTGTGTGGATGGCACGTTTCAGCACGGAAGTGTAAGCAAAATCGAAGGAGTAGCCTTCCTCTTTCAGCAGTTTGCCTGCTGCTTTCGCTTCACCCACGCCTTTCTCTGACAGATCGACATCGTACCAACCGGTGAAGCGGTTTTCGTTGTTCCACTGGCTTTCGCCATGACGAACCAGAACCAGCTTAGTAACAGCCATACTCTTACTCCTGTAAGCCTGATTGAATGATAACAATTCTCATTATATTGCCGGGGAGCGATCCCCGGCAACGATTACCCATAACCATAGCGAAAATAGCCGCGCAGTGTAAGGTGCTTGTGAACCAGGGGTTATAGTTTTGTCGATAAGTGGCGCTTATTTCAGCAAAATGAGCAAAAAAAAGCCCTCCGGGAGGAGGGCTGAGATTAAAGCGCAATAAAGTGATATTCCGTCAGGCTGACATATTCGCTGCCGGGGCGTAAAACACAGTCCGGCTGTGGATAGTCCGGGCGATTCGGGCTGTCGGGCAAAAATTCGCTCTCCAGCGCCAGGCCCTGCCATGCAGCGTAGGTTTTCCCCCCGCGCGCTGGCGTACCGTCGAGATAATTGCCGGAATAGAACTGGAGCGCAGGGGCGCTGGTATAAACCGTCATTTGCAGTTGATTATCCGCCGACCACAACTGTGCGGCAGGCAGGCTGGCATCGCCCTTCGCCTGCAACAAAAACGCATGATCGTAGCCTTTTACCACGCGCTGATCGTCATCGCTGAGAAACTCTTCCGCCACGGTTTTGGGCGTACGGAAATCAAAACTGGTCAGCGCGACTTTTTTCAACCCGCCGGTCGGCAGCCCCATCTCATCCACAGGCAGATATTCATCTGCCAGCAGTTGCAGCGAGTGGCTACGCACATCAGACTGATGCCCATCGAGGTTGAAATAGGCGTGGTTGGTCAGGTTGACCGGGCAGGGTTTGTCGGTCGTAGCGCGATATTCAATGGCCAGACGGTTATCCTCGCCGAGGCGAAAATGCGCCGTAGCGTTTACGTTGCCCGGAAAACCCTGATCGCCATCCGGCGAAGTCAGCGAAAACAGCACCTCATTTCCATTCTGACGCTCAATCCGCCAGCGACGCTTGTCGAAACCTTCCGGGCCGCCGTGCAACTGATTTTCGCCCTGGCTGGGCGTAAGCGTATATGTCTGGCCATCAAGCTGAAAACAGCTTTTGCTGATACGGTTGGCGTAACGGCCCACCGAGGCGCCGAGAAACGCGGATTGTTGCAGATAGTATTCCGGTGACGCACAGCCGAGTAACGCTTCACGCACGGTGCCATCTTTCAGTGGCACACGTGCCGAGAGCAGCGTCGCGCCCCAGTCCATGAGTGTTACCACCATTCCGGCGCTGTTGCGCAGAGTGATGAGACGAAAAGGCAGCCCGTCCGGAGCCGCCGTCGCAGATTCGTTTAGCACTGTCCTGCTCCCTGTGAAGGTTTGCACACATAAAAGGTTTCTTTGATGCCGGTTTTGGCTTCGTACTGGTTTTCCACGGCCTGTTTCACCGCAGGAACCAGCGCTTCCGGCACCAGCGCGACAACGCAGCCGCCAAAGCCGCCGCCGGTCATGCGCACGCCGCCTTTATCACCGATGGTGGCTTTCACAATCTCGACCAGCGTATCGATTTGCGGCACGGTGATTTCAAAATCATCGCGCATCGACGCGTGGGATTCGGCCATCAGCACGCTCATGCGTTGCAGATCGCCTTTCTCCAGCGCGGCGGCCGCTTCCACGGTGCGCGCGTTTTCTGTCAGCACATGACGTACGCGTTTGCTGACCAGCGGATCCAGCTCGTGCGCTACCGCATTGAACTGGTCGATGCTGACATCACGCAGCGCTTTCTGCTGGAAGAAACGCGCGCCGGTTTCGCACTGCTGACGACGCGTGTTGTATTCACTGCCAACCAGCGTGCGTTTGAAGTTACTGTTAATGATGACAATTGCCACGCCTTCCGGCATAGACACCGCTTTGGTGCCGAGCGAGCGGCAGTCGATCAGCAACGCGCTGCCTTTTTTGCCCAGCGCCGAAATCAACTGATCCATAATGCCGCAGTTACAGCCGACGAACTGGTTTTCCGCTTCCTGGCCGTTAAGGGCAATCTGCGCGCCATCCAGCGGCAGATGGTAAAGCTGCTGGAAAACGGTGCCGACCGCCACTTCCAGCGATGCTGAGGAGCTTAACCCCGCGCCTTGCGGTACGTTGCCGCTGATCACCAGATCGGCGCCGCCAAAGCCCGCGTTGCGTTTTTGCAGGTGTTTCACTACGCCACGCACATAGTTGGACCACTGCTGGCTGTCGTGAGTAACAATCGGGGCGTCGAGGGAAAATTCATCCGTCTGGTTATCGTAATCGGCGGCAATCACCCGCACGAGGCGATCGGTGCGCGCTGCGCAGCTAATCACCGTCTGGTAATTAATAGCGCAGGGCAGCACAAAACCGTCGTTATAGTCAGTATGTTCGCCAATCAGATTCACACGGCCCGGAGCCTGAATGGTATGGGTGGCAGGGTAGCCAAATTTCTCAGCAAACAGGGATTGTGTTTTTTCTTTCAGACTCATTGTTATTCTCCGGATTCGCGAAAATGGACATCGCTCAGCGCACGCAGGCGTTCAGCGGCTTGTTCTGCCGTCAGATCGCGCTGGGTTTCCGCCAGCATTTCGTATCCCACCATAAATTTACGTACGGTAGCGGAACGCAGCAGCGGCGGATAGAAATGCGCGTGCAACTGCCAGTGATCATTCTCTTCGCCGTTAAACGGCGCGCCGTGCCAGCCCATCGAGTAGGGGAAAGAGCACTGGAACAGGTTGTCGTAACGGCTGGTCAGTTTTTTCAGCGCCAGCGCCAGATCGCTGCGCTGCGCTGCGGTTAAGTCGGTAATGCGCTGGATATGCGCTTTCGGCAACAGCAGCGTTTCGAACGGCCAGGCCGCCCAGTAAGGCACCACGGCCAGCCAGTGGTCGGTTTCCACGACCGTACGGCTGCCGTCATTCAGCTCGCGCTGCGCATAATCGACCAGCATTGGCGAGTGATGTTCAGCAAAGTAAGCTTTTTGCAGGCGGTCTTCGCGTTCCACTTCGTTGGGCAGGAAACTGTTCGCCCACACCTGGCCATGCGGATGCGGGTTGGAGCAGCCCATTGCCGCGCCTTTGTTCTCAAATACCTGCACCCATGGATACTGCTGGCCCAGCTCGGCGGTTTGCTGTTGCCAGGTTTTCACCACCTCTTCCAGCGCGCTCAGGCTCAGTTCCGGCAGCGTTTTGCTGTGATCCGGCGAGAAGCAAATAACCCGGCTGGTCCCGCGCGCGCTCTGGCTGCGCATCAGCGGATCGCTGCTTTCCGGCGCCTGCGGCGTATCGGTCATCAGCGCTGCAAAATCATTGGTGAACACGTAAGTACTGGTGTAATCCGGGTTTTTATCGCCCGTTACGCGAGTATTGCCCGGACACAGGAAGCAATCCGGATCGTGTGCAGGCAATGTTTGCTTCGCAGGCGTTTCCTGCGCCCCTTGCCAGGGACGCTTTGCGCGATGCGGAGAAACCAGGATCCACTGATCGGTCAGCGGGTTGTAGCGGCGATGCGGATGATCGACCGGGTTAAATTGCGTCATTACTGCTCCTTCAATCCGGATAACCCTGCGGATGGCGTGACTGCCAGCGCCAGGTATCCTCTGCCATTTCGTCAAGCGTACGGGTCACGCGCCAGTTCAGCTCTTTATCGGCTTTGGTCGCGTCGGCCCAGTAGGCCGGTAAATCGCCCTCGCGGCGCGGCGCATAGTGCCATGCCACCGGTTTGCCGCAGGCTTTGCTGAAGGCGTTAACCACATCCAGTACGCTGCTGCCGACGCCGGCGCCGAGGTTGTAAATATGGACGCCCGGTTTGCCAGCCAGCTGTTGCATCGCCGCAACGTGACCGTCAGCCAGGTCCATCACATGAATGTAATCACGCACGCCCGTGCCATCCGGCGTTGGATAATCGCTGCCGAAGATCGCCAGAGAATCACGACGGCCAACGGCAACCTGCGCGATGTAAGGCATCAGGTTATTCGGGATACCCTGCGGATCTTCGCCCATATCTCCTGACGGATGCGCGCCAACCGGGTTGAAGTAGCGCAGCAGCGCGATGCTCCACTCTGGCTGTGCTTTTTGCAGGTCGGTGAGGATCTGTTCCACCATCAACTTGCTTTTGCCGTACGGACTTTGCGGCGTCCCGGTGGGGAAGCTTTCGACATACGGGATTTTCGGTTGATCGCCGTAGACCGTCGCGGAGGAGCTGAAAATCAGGTTTTTGACGTTGGCGGCGCGCATGGCGTCGATCAGGCGCAGCGTACCGTTGACGTTGTTGTCGTAGTACTCCAGCGGCTTCGCCACGGATTCGCCCACGGCCTTCAGCCCGGCAAAGTGAATGACCGCTTCAATGGCATGATCGTGCAGGATTTCGGCCAGCAGCGCTTCATCGCGAATATCGCCTTCAACGAACAGTGCGGATTTTCCGCCAAAGCGCTCGATTTCATTGAGCACACTGCGCTTACTGTTACAGAGGTTATCCAGAATGATGACGTCATGGCCGTTTTGCAGCAGTTGTACGCAGGTGTGGCTTCCTATGTAACCGCTACCACCAGTAACCAGAACTCGCATATTTCACTCCATAAAGCATTTGATATGAACAAACCTTAGCATAACAGAGAGGTGAAAACTGTGACATGGGATAAATTAGTGGAATCGTTTACACTGAATTTTCTGTCGTCAGGTTTGTCGCGTAACCGCCGGAAAACCCTGCTTTAGCGGCGCTTATCCGGCGAATATGAATAGTCTTAAAATGACTGCATTGCGTTACAGCAAAGCAGACGCTGCCGGCAAAAGCCGGACAACGTCCCGAGGAGGTTATAAGTCATTGATGGCAGTCAGGCAATCGGCGTACAGGATAAAAGACTATATTCCAGATGTTCGCCAGAGTGATGCTGCTCAGGAAGCGTGCGTTTCGAGTTGGTAGCGATAGCTGTTACCTTCCGGCACAAAGGTCAGCCGGTGAGTAATGCAGGCTGGCGCATCGTCGGCATGGTGCGAAACAAACAGCAATTGGGTTTGCCCTTCACTGATTAACACGTCAACAAAGCGGCGGATCAGCTGGCGGTTCAGCGGATCCAGCCCTTGCAGCGGCTCGTCGAGGATCAGTAATGTCGGATGTTTCACCAGCGCACGGACAATCAGCGCCAGACGCTGTTGTCCCCATGAAAGGCTGTGGAAGGGCGCATCGGCGGTGCGGGCGTCGAAACCTAAAATATCCAGCCAGCGCTGCGCCAGTTTGTGCTGCTTATCTGACACCGCCTGATAGATGCCAATCGAGTCAAAGTAGCCGGAGAGGATCACATTACGCACATTGGTGCTGACGCGGTAATCGAGATGCAGGCTGCTGCTGACGTAACCAATATGTTTTTTGATATCCCAGATCGTTTCACCGCTGCCGCGACGGCGGCCAAACAGCGTCAGATCGTTGCTGTAACCCTGCGGGTGATCGCCGGTGATCAGGCTCAATAGCGTCGATTTCCCCGCGCCGTTCGGGCCGACGATCTGCCAGTGTTCGCCGGGATTTACCGTCCAGGAGAGCTGGTTGATGATCGGCCTGTCGTCATAAGAAACGACGCCATCGTTCAGCACAATCAGCGGTTCGCCCACGCGTAACGTTTCCCGGGCCGGGGGCGCATCGGGTTCCGGCAGGGCAATACCGGCCAGTTTTTCACTGTGCGCCAGTTGCGCAATCAGCGCCTGTTGCAGCAGGGCGGACTTTTCACCGGTTTCTGTCAGGGTGCAATCCACCAGTACGCCAGCATGCTGTACAAAATCCGGGATTTCATCGAAGCGGTTAAGCACCAGCACTACGGTGTAACCCTCACCATTCAACCTTGCCAGCAGTTCCGCCAGTTGCTGGCGGGAGTTCACATCCAGCCCGTCGAACGGTTCATCCAGCACCAACAGTTCCGGCTCGGACATCAGCGCCTGGCACAGCAGCGTTTTGCGCGTTTCGCCGGTCGAAAGGTATTTAAAGCGGCGTGTCAGCAGATGCGCGATGCCGAACTGCGCCGCCAGCTGTTCACAGCGCTGTGGGTTTTTAACCTCATCCTGAATGATGTCGGCCGTGGTGCGCCCGGTATCTTCTTCGCCCGGGCTGAGCATATCGGTGTTATTGCGCTGCCACTCATCGCTGACCAGTTTTTGTAACTGCTCAAAAGAGAGACGCGTCAGGCGGGTAAACTGACACTGACGTTCACCGTTCAGCAGCGTCAGTTCGCCCGAAAGCGCGCGGGCCAGCGCGGATTTCCCGCTGCCGTTCGCGCCAACGAAGGCCCAGCTTTCGCCCGCCCGCAGGATTAACTGTTCAAGGTGCAGCGTGCGTGTATCGCTAAGACGAAACGTACCTTGCGAAATTTGCAATGATGACATGATATATCCCGTTTTTTGCAGCAATGAAGTTCAGGGATACGTGCAATGCACTCACTTGTCAATGCGATTAGCACAACGTGGCGAGAATGACGCGATCGGCATTAAAATATGCCGTCACTTCGCGCTGTTCCTGCAAATTATCCACGTCATGCGTTGGCACCGTGGCGCAGAGTTGCTGTCCGTCAGGCAGTGTCATCAGCACTTCGCTTTGCTGTTCGCCACGCTCAATATGGCTGATGAAACCTTTAAGCTGGTTATCGGCAAGCGCTGCGCGCTGCGCATCCTGCGTGATATTGACCCACGGCGCTTTCAGCAATACCAGCACCTCTTTTCCGGCCTCAAGGCCAAGCCGTTCGCCGCTTTGTGCGGTGATAGCGACTTTCAGGCGCGTTTCACCGTCGGCCAGCAGCACTTCAATATGCTGTTGCACCTGCTGATGATCGCGGGCGGTTACGGTGCCAAACCACTGGTTGCGGGCGCTGGTTTGCAGGGAAAAGCGGGAAATGGCCGCCAGCAGGCTATTCAGCGGCAGCGCGTCGTCGTCGCTTAGCACGTCAAACGCTTTCTGCTGAATCTGCGCCAGCAGATCGTAAAGCTGAATCAGGCGCTGCCCGTAACGGGTCACTACCGCGCCACCGCCGCCTTTACCGCCTGTCGCACGATCAACCAGCGTATGTTCGCTCAGTTGGTTCATTTCATTGATGGCATCCCAGGCGCTTTTGTAACTGATGCCTGCGTTCTTCGCGCCCTGGCTAATCGAACCCGTTTGTTCGATCTGCTTCAGCAGAGAAATACGGCGCGGATCGGCAAAAAGGCGTTCCTGGAGTTTGAGGGTTAAGAGAATTTCAGCCTGCATTACGCAATGTCCTGGCAAAAAGAGTATTGTGAAGGAAAAGCGGTATTACGCCTAGCCTGAGCCCTGATATTGATAGCAAAGCGGCTCAGGCAATCGCACAAAAGGCGAGTGTTTTTCTGTGGAATCGGGCTAAAATGCCTGCTTCACAATATCCGGAGTCGATCATGTTAGAGTTGTTGAAAAGCCTGGTTTTTGCCGTGATCATGGTTCCTGTGGTGATGGCTATCATCCTGGGGCTGATTTATGGCCTGGGTGAAGTGTTTAACGTCTTTTCCGCCGTTGGTCGTCGCGACCGTTCCAGCCAGCAGCGCTGATCCTTTCGAAAACGCCCACTTCGGTGGGCGTTTTACTGTTCAAGATTTTGTGACATCCTGCCGATATATTTACTGAAGTTACTCATTCTTTATGGGTATTACCTGCCGTCATGAAAACTCTGATAACATCGTTATGTTTCAATGTATATAACGATACTCAGAGGAGCTACAAATGGCAGGTACATGGTTACGCCTTTTTGCTGGGGCGACTTTATCGCTTTCTGTTGCCGGGCATGCGCTGGCGGAAGAGGGCAAAATTACCGTTTTTGCAGCAGCGTCGCTGACCAATGCGCTGCAGGATATTGCAGCGGCGTATAAAAAAGAGAAAAACGTTGAGGTAGTTTCTTCGTTCGCCTCTTCGTCAACGCTGGCGCGGCAGATTGAAGCAGGCGCGCCGGCCGATCTGTTTATTTCTGCCGATCAGAAATGGATGGATTACGCCGTTGAGAAAAAATCCATTGATACGGCGACGCGTGAAACCCTGCTGGGCAACAGCCTGGTGGTTGTGGCACCGAAAAGCAGCGCTCAGGGCGATATTACCGTTAATGCCAAAACGAACTGGACCAGCCTGCTGAAAGGCGGCCGCCTTGCCGTTGGCGACCCGGACCACGTTCCGGCAGGGATTTACGCCAAAGAGGCGCTGCAAAAACTGGGAGCATGGGAAACCCTGTCACCGAAGCTGGCTCCTGCGGAAGATGTCCGTGGCGCGCTGGCGCTGGTAGAGCGTGGAGAAGCGCCGCTGGGTATCGTTTACGGTTCTGACGCGGTGGTCAGCAAAGGGGTGAAAGTGGTGGGGACCTTCCCGGAAGATTCGCACCAAAAAGTGGAATACCCGCTGGCTATTATCGACGGGCATAAAAACGCAACGGTAACGGCGTTTTATGATTACCTGAAAGGCCCGCAGGCTTCTGAAATTTTCAAACGTTACGGATTTACGACGCACTAATGATATTGACGGATCCCGAATGGCAGGCGGTACTGCTGAGCCTAAAAGTCTCATCCCTCGCGGTATTATTCAGTTTGCCCTTTGGGATCTTCTTCGCCTGGCTGCTGGTGCGTTGCACATTTCCGGGCAAAGCTCTCCTTGATAGCGTACTGCATCTGCCGCTGGTTTTACCGCCGGTGGTGGTGGGTTATCTGTTGCTGGTGGCGATGGGCAGACGCGGTTTTATCGGTCAGTGGCTGTATGACTGGTTCGGTATCACCTTTGCGTTTAGCTGGCGCGGCGCGGTGTTAGCCGCCGCGGTGATGTCTTTTCCGTTGATGGTGCGCGCGATCCGTCTGGCGCTGGAAGGCGTGGACAGAAAGCTCGAACAGGCAGCACGTACGCTTGGCGCAGGGCGCTGGCGCGTCTTTGCCACCATCACGCTGCCGCTGACGTTGCCGGGAATTATTGTCGGTACGGTGCTGGCCTTCGCCCGCTCGCTCGGCGAGTTTGGCGCGACCATCACCTTCGTCTCGAATATTCCGGGGGAAACGCGCACCATTCCCTCGGCGATGTACACCCTGATCCAGATGCCTGGCGGCGAAGGCGCAGCGGCGCGGCTGTGTGTGATCTCGATTGTGCTGGCGCTGATCTCGTTGCTGGTATCGGAATGGCTGGCGCGCATCAGCCGTGAACGGACAGGGAGATAACCGATGCTGGAGCTCGATTTCACCCAGACGCTGGGAACACATCAACTGCGTGTCGCCGAATCGCTGCCTGCCAGCGGAATTACGGCGATTTTTGGTGTTTCCGGTGCCGGGAAAACCTCGCTGATTAACGCGATCGGCGGCCTGACGCACCCGCAAGAAGGGCGTATTACCCTGAACAATCGCGTACTTCTCGATACCTCGCGCAAAATTTGTCTGCCGCCGGAAAAACGTCGTGTCGGCTACGTTTTTCAGGATGCGCGCCTGTTCCCGCACTATAAAGTGCTCGGTAACCTGCGTTACGGCATGGCGAAATCAATGGCCGGGCAATTCGACAAGCTGGTGGCGCTACTGGGCATTGAGCCTTTGCTGGAGCGGCTTCCGGGTACGCTCTCCGGCGGCGAAAAACAGCGCGTCGCCATTGGCCGCGCGTTATTAACCGCGCCGGAACTGATGCTGCTGGATGAGCCGCTGGCGTCGCTGGATATTCCCCGTAAACGTGAGCTTTTGCCTTATTTGCAGCGGCTGGCGCAGGAGATCAACATTCCGATGTTGTATGTCAGCCACTCGCTGGATGAGATCCTGCATCTGGCCGATAAAGTGATGGTGCTGGAAGCGGGTGAAGTGAAAGCGTTCGGCAGCCTGGAAGATGTCTGGGGCAGCCGCGTGATGAACCCCTGGCTGCCGCCTGAGCAGCAAAGCAGCGTGCTAAAAGTGGTGGTGCTGGAACACCATCCGCACTACGCCATGACCGCGCTGGCGCTTGGCGATCAGCATATCTGGGTGAACAAAGTCGATCGCCCGCTGCAAAACACGCTGCGCATTCGCGTGCAGGCGACGGATGTTTCCCTGGTGCTGCAACCGCCGGTGAATACCAGTATCCGTAATATTCTGCGCGCCAAAGTGGCGCAGTGCTTCGATGTTGATGGGCAGGTAGAAGTTCAACTTGAGGTGGGTAGCCGCACGCTGTGGGCGCGCATCAGCCCCTGGGCGAGAGATGAATTGGGTATCAAAGCGGGCCAGTGGCTGTATGCGCAGATTAAGAGCGTGTCGATTACTGCCTGATCACAGCAGTTCCTTGTAGATATAGCTGGCGATACTGTCGGTCGTGTTATCGCCAATTACCACGTTGGCGTGCGCTTTGACCGCATCGTCAGCGTTGCCCATCGCCACGCCGACGCCTGCCGCTTCCAGCATGCTGATATCGTTATAATTATCGCCAAACGCCACCACGTCCTGCATCGACAAACCTTGTGATGCCACCCATTCGGCGAGGCGCTTGCCTTTGCTGTTTCCGGCGCGGGCGATATCGACCTGATCGTGCCACGACCATTCACATTCCAGCCCCAGCGTCTGCTCGATATGGTGGGCGAAATTCTTCAGTTTTTGCGTATCTTCGTCGGTGAGCGCGAACTTCCAGATGGCTTGCACTTCCTGCGCCGCGCTGCTCAGCGATGCCACTTGTTCAAACACCGGACGTTGTTCCGGCGGCAGCGATTGCGCCCAGTTGTTGGTGCGCAGCACATGGCCGGTGGGTTTCTCGTACAGCATGGCGTTATCGACATACATCAGGCCATGAATCTCATGCTCGTTAAGCTGAGTAATCAGTTGTTGCGCTTGCGGTACCGGTAGTGGATCGGCAGAGAGTACTTTTTTTGCACGATAATCATACAAATAAGTGCCATTACAACAAATTGCAGGTGTATCCAGCGCCAGTGCCTGATAAAAAGGGTGGATGGCGACATGATGCCGACCGGTGACGATGATGAGTTGATGTCCTGCCGCTTTTGCGCGGGCCAACGCTTCAAGGGATGAGGGCAAAAGCGTTTTTTTCGGTGTCAGTAGCGTACCGTCTAAATCCAGAGCAATAACTCGCGAAGTCATAACATATTCCGTGGTCGATGTTGAAATTTTTGCGTCCGGGCATGGTACACCGCGTCGCCGGATGCGCAAAATCTGGCGCAGAAAATCAGCAGCAAGCCAGAAAAAAGGCTATCCTGGTTACTTAACGCAAATAAGAATTAGAGGAAAGGAGTGTTCATGAAACAAACCGTTTATACCGCAAGTCCGGAAAGTCAGCAGATCCACGTCTGGCGTTTGAATTCTGAAGGCTCACTGACGCTGGTTCAGGTCGTTGATGTGCCTGGTCAGGTTCAGCCGATGGTGGTCAGCCCGGACAAACGTTACCTCTACGTGGGCGTTCGCCCTGAATTTCGCGTTATCGCTTACCGTATCGCCCCTGACGACGGTGCGCTGACGCTTGCGGCGGAAGCGCCGTTGCCGGGCAGCCCGACGCATATTTCCACCGATCGCAGCGGCCGCTTCCTGTTCAGCGCCTCTTACAATGCGGGCAGCGTCAGCGTGACGCGCCTGGAAGACGGTATTCCGACGCAGAACGTCGATGTCGTGGAAGGGCTGGAAGGGTGCCACTCGGCGAACATCTCTCCGGACAACCATACGCTGTGGGTTCCGGCGCTGAAGCAGGATCGTATCTGCCTGTTCACGCTGGCGGATGACGGTAATCTGACGGCGCAAAACCCGGCGGAAGTGACCACCGTGGAAGGCGCAGGTCCGCGTCATATGGCGTTCCATCCGAACGCGCGTTTCGCCTATTGCGTGAATGAGCTGAACAGCTCCGTTGATGTCTGGCAGTTGAGCGATGCGCACGGCAAAATCGAGTGCGTACAGACGCTGGATATCATGCCGCCAGATTTTACCGATACCCGCTGGGCGGCGGATATCCATATCACGCCGGATGGGCGCCATCTTTATACCTGCGATCGTACCGCCAGCCTGCTGACGATTTTCAGTGTCTCGGAAGATGGCAGCGTGCTGTCGCTGGAAGGTTTCCAGCCGACGGAAACACAGCCGCGCGGTTTCAACATCGATAAGAGCGGTAAGTATCTGATCGCGGCCGGGCAGAAATCGCATCACATCGCGCTGTATGAAATCAGCGGCGAGCAGGGGTTGCTGACCGAGAAAGCGCGCTATGCGGTAGGTCAGGGGCCGATGTGGGTGGTGGTTAACGCTTTCTGATACCGAACGTCAGCCATAAAAAAACCTCGCCGCGGCGAGGTTTTCTATTATTACCGCTGAATTACTTCTTCGGCTCAGCGACAACCTGGCTGCCCACGCCGCGGTTGTTAAACTCCCACATGCGGTTGAACTGCGGGTTGTTCAGCTCGCGCTGTACATTGCCTTTATCATCCACCGCGCCGACATTGCCTGCGTACGCACGGCCAGAAACAGCGGCATCTGCCCACGGTTTAGCGACGTTAAAGCCTTCATTAATCACGCTGTCGCGGATAACGACCTGACCGTTGGTGTTGCCATCAACGTCCAGAGAACGGCCGAGCTGCGCCACGCCGTTGCCGGTAAAGCGGCTGTTCACGGCGAGGAAGCCGTAGTACAGGTTAGAGAGCGTCGCCGGGGCGAAGACGTAGCCTTCTTTCTGCGTGCGGGAGTTCACTACGCGGAAATCGGTGTTATCAAACACCACCGCGCCGCGACCGGAAACGATATCCACATCCCCTTCGAGGTAGCTGTTGGTCACCAGCGTACGGGTCTGGCGATCGTTACGCAGAGTATTGTCCACGCTGCTGTTGGTGACGAAGAAGGTGTTCTGGCGACCCAGAATGTTGACGTTGTTGATCTGTACTTTATCGCCGTCGCTGCGCAGCGCCACCGCCTGGTGGTTGCCCGCATCAACACTGTCGCCCAGCGTGTTCTGGATGGTCAGGTTCTGCAATTGCAGGCCATTGTTCTGTGACCAGAAAACCGCAGAACACATCATACCAACCGTTGCGGCGCGTTTGCTCTGGCAGTTATCGAACATATACCACGCGGGTTTACCCGGCATATATTTGCCTGATGGATTGACCAGGCGACGCCAGGTGTTTGGATCGATTTCAGAGTCAATCGCCATACCAATTTTTACGTCCAGCGCTTTCTCGCCGGTCCCGTAAATGGTCACGCTGCCAGAAGCGGCAGGCACATACACCGTGCCTTCATACTCGCCCGGCATCACGGCGATATATTGACGATCGCTGGCATGCTTGTTGATTGCCGCATCTACCGCAGCCTGAATGGTGGTGTGCGTTACGCCTGGAGTACCTGCCGGGCCAACCACGAAATCCGCTTTTTCCGGCAGACGAATCGACACCGGTTTCCATACCGCGCCGTCCGGCGTCAGCGAGGTGAAGTAGCGATCCGCCACGAAGTTTTTCGCTTCGCCCGCGCTGAGGACAGGGCGCGACGTCGTGCCCGGTGCTTTCTGTTCAGAGGGACGTTCAGCCGGCGGGGTTGAGCTACAGGCGGTCAGTGTCACGCCAAAAGCGAGCGCCAGCGCCAGACGGGAAACCGATGATGTGTTCAAAGCGTGCTCCAGACTATGCAAAGTTGAAAGGGTTACGTCAAAGCCTGCTTTTTTATACTAAGTTGAGCGAAACGGGAAGCCAAAATCGAAAAAAGTCAGCGGTAAGTGAACGAAAATGCCCGTTATTTGGCGGATAGGGGAATTCCCGCCGTGCAAAGGCGTCGGCGGGAAGGGTAATTAAGGATGCAGGGCGAGACCTTTGATCACTTTATCGATGGCTTTTTTCGGCCCGCGCAGGGCAATGCCGACCAGGTTCATCGCCTCCGCATCTTCCTGCTGAAACACGGCGCGGTTAGCGCCATCATTGCCGGTAGAGAACATCGCTTCCACATACGGCACAACCGTCACTTCCCGCTCCAGCCCTTTGCGGTGGGTACGCTGCAAATCGGCCAGCGTACCGGCGAAAATCAGCATCGGCTGCCCGGCAATGCGCTCATAGCGACGCCCGGCGGCATCCACGTAGGGTTCACCCAGCACTTCCGGCGCGGCAGAAACCACGCCGGTGGCGAGAAACGCCACCACATTCAACCGTTGCCAGCTTTCCAGATCGTCACGTACCACAAGGGCAACTTTGGTATCGAACATGCGTTTTTCTTCTCCGTCTGTCGTAAAAAGCCCATCTTCGAAGAAGCGCGTTCAGCGGGATAGAACGTTTGTGCACTGGCGCTGGAAGGCGGCGGGAGAGAGGCGATACGCGCGCTGGAACCAGCGGCCAAGGTGGCTTTGATCGGCAAAACCCACCTGCGCCGCCACCTGCGCGGGTTCCAGCCCGTGCGCCAGCAAGGCTCTGGCAGTGCGTAAACGCAGGCGAACCAGATACGCATGCGGCGTCTGGCCAAAGGCTTTCTGAAATTGTCTGCTCAGACGAAAACGGTCAATACCGCAGTGCGCCGAAAGCGCGTCCAGCCCGATATCGTCTGCCATGCGGTCATGCAATATCTCTTTCACCTGCTGCATACGCAGCACGGTTTCATCCGGCGGCAGGGCGGTTTTGCCATCAATATGGCGGGTGAGCAGCTTCATGAGATGATCCAGACTCTGATCGCGGGCGAGGCGGCCTTCATGATGATGAATGGCAAAAAATGCCTGCTGAATGGCGTGGATCAGCATGTTGTCATCGGTCAGGGTGTTACGAAAAGCCGCTTCGATTTGCGATACGTCTCTGTGCCCGCGCTGTTGCAGCATGGCGGTGACCCACTGTTGCGGCAGGTAAAGCATCACATAGGTAAAGCCATTTTCGTCCGGCGCATGTCCGTCATGCACCGCGCCCGGTTCAATCAAAATCGCGCGGCCTGGGTGGCTGGTATGCAACGCGCGGTGGCAGTTAAAACGCTGCACGCCTTGCTGGGTC
>Ga0268259_10000262_pt1 | contig 20814 bp, 26 predicted proteins | sample AgamicAsMarz_FD_200246 | JGI IMG/M metagenome (GOLD analysis project Ga0268259, IMG submission 200246) | Agave microbial communities from Guanajuato, Mexico - As.Ma.rz (v2) (version 3) | ecosystem: Host-associated > Plants > Phyllosphere > Phylloplane/Leaf | place: Guanajuato, Mexico... | reverse complement strand
TTGCAGCTGATCTAGTTCGTGAAATGAAAAGTAATATTAATGTAGATTTTATTTCTGTTTCCAGCTATAGTAACCAAACTGAATCAACTGGAAAAGTAAGACTGTTAAAAGATTTAGATGAGAATATCACAGATAAAAACGTGGTGGTAATTGAAGATATCATTGATAGTGGTCTAACATTGCACTTTTTACGTGACCATCTTCAAATGCATAAGCCAAAATCGATTAAGATTTGTACTTTATTAGATAAACCTGAAAGAAGAAAAATCGATCTACCAGTTGATTATGTAGGTTTTGTCATTCCTGATGAGTTTATCGTTGGCTATGGAATTGATTATGCACAGCAGTATCGAAACCTACCATATATCGCAACTGTAGAAGAATATTAATTTAATCTAAACCATGCCGTTTGATTTTTTATCAAACGGTTTTTTTTATTTCCTGTTAACTTTTTTATTGATTAAGTCGATTAATAAGTTTCGATCCTCTGGAAAACTAAGCTCTATTTCAAGAATTTCATCTGCAGATTTCCAAGCAATATCATATATTAGTTGATCAGGGTCTTGAATTTTAGCATTACCACCAATCATTCTAACTTCGAAATAATGTACTTCTACCTGAAAACCATATGAAATACCTTCTTTTATAAACAATTGCTTAATTACTTCAACTTCATATCCTGTTTCTTCGAATATCTCTCTTTTACAACACTCTTCAATCGATTCATTTTGTTCTAAACCGCCTGAAGGAGTAGCCCAAAGCTTTTGTTCATCAGGCTTGCCTTGAAGTACCATTAAAACCTGCCCTTTACGATTGATACAAATACCAGTTGCCCCAATCCATTTCTCCATGAAAAGCCACCTCTTTTAGTTACTTTATCTAATCTAGCTATTCGATCATTTAATGTTTTATCCTGTTGAAAATGTTCCTTTTGATATTTATATAATTTCTTGGGAAAAATAACTCAAAATTAGTAAACGGGGTGAATTTATGAATCGCAAATTACTACTCATTTTCTTGGTCGTTGTTTGTTTAATTTTTCCGAACTTTAGTTACGCCGAAACTACTGCCAACCCATTAAAAATTGCGTTTGTTCGCGATGGATTCGTTTGGATAAAAATAAATAATAAAGAGAAAAAAATAACAAAAGCAAAAGGGGTTTATTCGAATCAGCCTGAGTGGTCTTTTGATGGGAACTATTTAATGTATCAAAAAGAAATACCAACTGGTCCTACAGCATCATATCCCACTCGCTCAGAAATATGGATTTATAATATGAAAACCAAAAAAGAACAAAGGATCATTTCCGATGGCGAGAATCCTAAATGGTCCCCTACTAAAAATATTTTTGCTTTTCTAGATAGTGGTGTGTTGAATGTTTCTGATTTTAAAAATTTTTACAATATTGCACTAGGTGTGGATGATTATAATTGGATTCCAAACGGTAAAGGCTTTATAGCTTCATCAGCGGCAGCACTAAATCCGGACGGATGGACAAATCCAGTTTTATATAAAATCACCTTACCAAATGATTTAAAAAATATTACTAGCGCAACAAATACTGTAAAACAATTTTTTGTTATTCCTAAAACCTTAACAAAAGGCAATACTTCCATTCCGTCCATAAATGCATCAACATTTCAATTTTCGCCTGATCAAAAATGGATTTCTTTTATAGTTAACCCAACAGCTTCCTGGTCTATGGATAGCGATATGCTTTGTATCATTTCTTCAGATGGAAAGGTTTTTGAAGTTCAAGATGAAATTATTTTACATTTAGATAATCCAAAATGGGCTCAAACTAAAAATATATTAGGATACATTGCAGGTGGGGGCAGATTAGTTTTCGGATACAAAAATAAAAAAATGAATATTACTGAAATGCCGGCATTTACATCTACAAATTTAACACCACCACATTATGCTGAATTAGGATTTACATGGTGTGATGATACATCGATTGTTGTTTCAAGAGTAAAAGAAAGTGAGTGGTCAAATGATGAAAAGAAACGACCAAAACCATCATTAAATGTGATTAATCTTTCTACTCATAAACAATTAAAAATAACGAATCCACCAACTGGAATAGGAGATTATAACCCAGTCTATTCTAAGTCTACCAATAAAATAACGTGGACTAGAAAAGGCGAATTAGATGTTGTTGGTAATGTATGGATCGCCAATTTAGATGGTAGTAAACCTAAAATTTTATTAAAAAATGTTAGTTCATATTCTATTTTTGAACGATAAAAAAAGGATGAGTTTAGTTTCATCCTTTTTCCATTTCAAGACCATTAACAAAAGAATCATTTTGTAAAACTGGTACTACTTTAAAATGGTTTAATTGACTACAGTGCATAACATCATCTTCAAAGCCCTTCATTCTCAGCTCTCTTCCACTTCCACATTCCCAAATCAATTCTTTAATTTTATGTTTCGAGTAAAGAAACGCGCCAATACAAACTTCCGCTTCTGGTGACTTTGTTCCTTCTAACTCTGCTAAAATTGCTCCTGCTCCTAAATAATCTTCAATAGAAGGTCGCAGTGCATCCTCATTTTCATGTAAATCATTCCAAACCTCACCGCATGGAATGACTGTTATATTGACATTTTTTTCTTTTTTTAGGCGATTAGCCAAACTTGCAACCGAAGACGCATTAAGTAAAGAGCCAATCAATAACGCTGGTACCTTTGAAGCAATCCATGAACAAAATGCCCCATTTAGTGAACATAAAACAAATTTATTATTGGCATGACGTTCATTAAACGATACCGGCGAAAGAGTTGCCTTCCCTAAAACTGCCGCTTCATTTCTTCCTAAAATATACTCTGCTCCAATCTTTTTAGCATAATCTTTCCCATCTAAATTTGGTGGATATGGATAGACAATTGCGTTTTGAACTACAGCTGAAACAACAGTCGATGAAAAACTAAGAACATCAACAATAATCGTAATATCCCCTCGTTCCGCTGCTTCCCTTGCACCCCTTTTTCCCCACTCTACGCGGCATTCATAATTAGATTGATCGAACATGTTCTAAATCCCCTTTATTAATCTTTTAAAATCGTCATACATAGAAAAAGCAATACTCTTTAAAAGTATTGCATCCGTGTGTAGACAAGTTTAAGATTTTTAGATTGACTAACGATATGTAACTTCTGTATACCCTAAACTATTTTTAGTTGTCTTCATCGGCTTATTAGGATAATAGAACACTAAATCTTTATAATTCATCTTATATTTACTTGTTTTAAAGTACTTGTTCAGATACACCGTTCTCATTTTTTCACCATCTACATAGATTGCTTTTCCTTTAGGGCGATCCTTATCAAATCCATAAATTAGTTGATCATTTAAAAAATGCATCCCCTTTCCATCTCCTACATACAAATGCTCTGCACCTGAAATGGAAGCAAAATTCATATTTAAAAACGATGATGTTTTAAATATATAAATACTATGCGGTATATCAGTAATACAAAGAATGTATGGACTATTCGGGATCTTAACCCAAACTCATAAATAGTTCATTAGTAAACAATCTTAAAGCCACCCTAAAGGTGGCTTTGTTTTATAATATAGATCGATTTAATTTGCTTTGAAATTATAAAGTGGTTTAATCACTTTAATAACTTCGATTGCATCCTTAGTATTTTCAATGATTTCTTTCATTTCCTTATAAGCCATTGGACTTTCGTCAAGTGTACTCTCTAAGACTGATGTACTCCAAACATCCTTCATTGTTTCTTTAAACTCATCAAGTGAGAGAGTTGCTTTTGCTTTTGAACGACTGAGAATTCGACCTGCTCCATGAGGGGCTGAATAATTCCAATCTGGATTTCCTTTTCCGATTGCAATTAAACTACCATCTCGCATGTTGATCGGAATTAATACTTTCTCACCTTTTTTAGCGGAAATCGCTCCTTTACGAAGAATCATATTTTCGATATCAATATAATTATGAACAGTCGTAAATTGTTCAACAACTGTTAAGTCCATATTCTTTACTATTTCATCCATCATTGCCTTCCGGTTCCATAAAGCATATTCTTGGGCAATTGCCATATCATGCATATATCGATCAAACCAAACTCCTTCCAAATAAGCTAGATCCTTTGGAATATATTGTGAAGGAAGATTTTTTAATACTGCCTCTATTTCTTTTTCACGGCCTTCATCCCTTAATTGCTGAATGACTTTTGAACGATTTTCTGACTGGCTCTTTAACAATTCATACGCTTTTTTCTGATAAAATTCCGCTACAACTTTACCTAAATTTCGGCTTCCAGAGTGAATGACGAAATAAATATTCCCTTCTTCGTCAGCATTACATTCTATAAAATGATTTCCACCACCAAGCGATCCTAAGCTTAGTTTTGTTCTTGTTTCATTTAATTCTTTAAAACAGTACAGCTTTGAAAAATCAATTTTCTTCACAAATTCATGCTTATTATTTCGAATTGAAAACCCTGATGGAACATGTTTACGAATGACAGCATCTAGTTTTTGAAAATCGATTTCTTTTTGTGAAACTCTTATTGTTTCCATTCCGCAACCTATATCGTACTTTAACCTCTAATTTCTTAGAGAGTGGACTATACCTTCTCTACAATCATCGGAGTTTGCAGCTCCTTCTGTAGGCTCGCCGTGTTAATCATTCCATCCGACATTAGGAATTAGAATAATTCTGCACAATCGTCTGCTAACAACGTGCAAGTCTCTGAACCATTTGACTATGTCACCATAGCCTCTGGCTGCTGATTGCCCTCGACTATATTTTACGTTAGGGTTTCCAGCAATTGAGCGAGTTTTTTAACGTTGGAGCCGTTTTAGTTAACCCCAACGAGATTTGGAACGATTTTATCTTGAATCGTCATTGTCGTTCCAATTGTACACCCCTTACCTGCATGAGTATCAGGCATAATTCTAATTTTAGAACTTTTCACGAACTCTTGATTACATAGTTCAATAATTTGCCCAATTGCTCCTTGTTCCACATTATCTGTAAATATTTTAGCTTCATTAAATGAGCCTTTAACTGTAAGCATCATCTTCTCCTTCAAGTTAGTTTTATTTTAAGGTTTAACATTTTTTAAAGCATTTGATAATAGTTCTAGATTTTCATATATTTTATCAACTACAATTTATTTGAAGATCACTTTAGATTTTCTAAATTTAATGAATACGATAGAAATTCTTTATCAACCTGATAGCCATTTTTTTCATACAATGCTTGTGCCGATTTATTATCAATCGCAGTTTGTAAATCTAGTGCCTTTGCTTTCGATTCGATTGCAAATTTCTTTGCTGCATTTAACAACAATTGAGCTACTCCTTTTTGCCTTGCCGTTTCAGTTACATATAAATCATTTAAAATCCATAACTTTTTCATTGATACTGAAGAAAATGAAGGATATAACTGGGTAAATCCCATAGATTGATTTTCTTCTTTCACAAGAAAAATAACAGAATCTTTGTTATTGATTCGTTCCGTTATGAAATCAATCGCTCCATTTAAATTACTTTCTTGTTTATAAAACATTCTGTACTGATTAAATAAATTTGCTACTTCTGTAATATGCTCTGATTTTGCACGAACGACTTCCATCATGTCACCTCTTCTAACTATTAATTAATCTATTAGTTAGTTCGGTACATTTCTTTAATTTCCTCTAACCGCTATAAAGGATACAAAACCCACGAAAAATAGTAATTTTTAATTGTAAAGTTAATAATAAAAAAATGATCTATTAAATTTCCAAAATTTAGGTTTTCATATGAATTAACTTATAATAAGATTGAAGATGAAAAACTAATTTAATTTTTTCTATTATGTGAAGAAATTAACATTCTTACACTTGAGGTGATTAATAATGGATAAAAAAGCGCTCATTATTATTGATTATACGAATGACTTTGTAGCAGATGCTGGTTCATTAACTTGTGGTAAACCAGCACAGGAAATTGAGCAAAGTATTCTTCAAATAACTAAAAGTTTCATTGAAAATCGAGATTATCTTGTATTTGCAGTAGACGTTCATGATGAGAATGATCCGTTTCATCCCGAAACAAAATTATTTCCACCTCATAATATTAGACATACTAAAGGAAGAGATTTATATGGTGGATTAATGGATTTATACAATTCAACAAAAGGCAATTCAACTATTCAATGGCTCGATAAAACTCGTTACTCTGCTTTTGCAGGAACAGACCTTGAGATAAAACTAAATGAAAGAGGCATTAATGAAATTCATTTAATAGGAGTTTGCACGGATATTTGTGTATTACATACCGCGGTCGATGCTTATAATAAGGGTTATAAAATAGTCGTTCACGAGCAGGCTGTTGCAAGCTTTAATGCAGCTGGGCATGAATGGGCATTAAGTCATTTCAAAAACACTTTAGGGGCGGAAATAAGATGAATTATAACTTCCAAGATGATAGCCTTGCACTTCATACAGACCTTTATCAAATTAATATGGCAGAAACTTATTGGGGAGATAATATTCACAATAAAAACGCTATTTTTGAACTTTATTTTCGTAAACTCCCATTTGGAAATGGATATGCAATCTTTGCGGGTTTAGAAAAAATAATCAGTTATCTACAGAACTTTAAATTTAGTCGTTCAGATCTTGACTATTTAAAAGAAGAACTCGGATATATAGATGAATTCATTCAATTTCTGTCTAATGTAAAATTCACAGGTTCAGTTAGAGCAATTCAAGAAGGTGAATTAGTATTTGGTAATGAGCCAATCTTAAGAATTGAGGCCCCGCTATTAGAGGCACAATTAATTGAAACTGCCTTATTAAACATTGTCAATTATCAAACATTAATTGCTACTAAAGCTTCACGAATTAAGCATATCGTTGGTAATGATACGTTAATGGAATTTGGAACAAGACGTGCTCAAGAATTTGATGCTGCCATTTGGGGAGCAAGAGCCGCTTATATTGGTGGATTTCATGCTACTAGTAATGTTCGTGCTGGTAAACTATTTAATATTCCTGTTTCAGGTACACATGCTCATGCGCTAGTGCAAGCATATCGAGATGAATACATAGCTTTCAAAAAATATGCGGATCGTCATTACAACTGTACATTTCTAGTTGATACATACGATACACTAAAAAGTGGAGTGCCTAATGCGATAAAAGTCGCAAAAGAACTAGGTGATAAAATTAATTTTGCAGCTATCCGACTAGATAGTGGAGACTTAGCTTATTTATCGAAAGAAGCTAGAAAAATGCTCGATGAAGCTGGTTTCGTAAATACAAAAATTGTTGCTTCGAATGATTTAGATGAATATACAATTTTAAATTTAAAATCGCAAGGAGCAAAAATTGATTCGTGGGGAATTGGAACAAAGCTTATTACTGCATATGATCAACCGGCTCTTGGCGCTGTTTATAAATTAGTAAGTATTGAAGATGAAGATGGGAAAATGATTGATACAATAAAAATTTCTCAAAACCCTGAAAAAGTAACAACTCCTGGACTTAAGAAATTGTATCGAATTATTAATACAGTTAACCACCACGCCGAGGCTGATTATATTGCCCTTGAAGACGAAGATCCAGGGTCTGAAGAAAAAATAAAGTTATTCCATCCAGTCCATCCATATATCAGTAAGTTTGTAACTAATTTTGAAGCTAGAGAACTTCATCACCAAATCTTTACTAAAGGTGAATTAGTCTACAAAGTGCCTGGAATTAAAGACATTCGGGATTTTGCTGAAAACAACTTAAGTGTACTTTGGGAAGAATACAAGCGTGCATTAAACCCTGAAGAATATCCTGTAGACTTAAGTCAAAAATGTTGGGATAACAAAATGGAAAAAATAGCAGAAGCTAGAAAGAAAACAGAGGAAATGAAAAATGGCTAAAATTGGGATTTATGGCAGTTCGTTTGATCCGATTACAAACGTACATTTATGGACTGCAAGTACGATTGCTCATCGTTGTCAATTAGACAAAGTTATCTTTTTACCATGCTCTTCAAAAAGAAGAGATAAACAATTACATAATACTGATGAACATCGTTGGAATATGTTAAAATTGGCAATTCAAAACAACTCAAAGTTTATTGCAGACGATTATGAAATGAGCAAAGAGGCTTGGGAAGTTTTCACTTACTATACAATGAACCATTTTAAAGCGAAATATAGTGAAGATGAAGTTTATTTCATAATGGGTGCTGATTTACTAGAAGATATTGCAGAAGGAAAATGGAAATATGGGGATCAATTAGTTTCCGAAAATAAATTCATTGTAATGGCTCGTGATGGAATTGACATGTTAAAAACCATCTCTCGTTCTCCACTATTACGAAACAATGATAATGGTTCAAGATTTCATCTAATTGATAAAGGACTTGCGATGGAAATTAGTTCAACATATATCCGTGAAGAGTTTGCTAAAGGCGGCGAGCCGAGATATTTATTACCTGAGGATTGCTACGCTTATATTAAAAAATACAATCTGTACCAAAAGGAGAATGAAGATTGAACAGTTTACAAAAAGAAATCGTCGAAGAAATGAAAGTAAAACCAGTTATCGATCCTAAAGAGGAAGTAAGAATTAGTGTTGATTTCCTAAAAAGCTATCTTAAAAAACATCCATTTTTAAATGGTTTTGTATTAGGTATTTCAGGTGGTCAAGATTCAACTTTAACTGGTAAACTTGCACAAATGGCAATAGATGAATTAAATAGTGAGCAATCAGAAAAAAATTATCAATTTATCGCAATTCGATTACCATATGGCGTTCAAATGGACGAAGAGGACTGCCAAGAAGCGTTAAAGTTTATCCAACCAACTAAGACCTACACAGTAAATATTAAAGCTGCTGTAGATGCTAGTGTTAAAACATTAAAGGATATTGGCGTTGAACTTACTGATTTTGCAAAAGGTAATGAAAAGGCTCGTGAAAGAATGAAAGCTCAATATAGCATTGCTGCTATGAATGGATGTGTTGTCTTAGGTACTGACCATTCCGCTGAGGCTATTACTGGCTTTTACACTAAATATGGCGATGGTGGGTCAGACCTTTGTCCAATTTTCCGTCTAAATAAGCGTCAAGGAAAGATGCTACTAAAAGAATTAAATTGCCCACCTAAACTTTATGAAAAAGTTCCGACTGCTGACCTTGAAGAAGATCGCCCACAATTAGCAGATGAAGTCGCTCTTGGAGTTACATATGATGACATCGATGATTATTTAGAAGGTAAAGAAATTAATAGTGACTCTCAAGCAAAAATCGAGTCATGGTTTAATAAATCTAGACATAAGAGACAAATGCCATACACTGTTTTTGATAAATTTTAATACAAAAAAGCTACCTATTCTAGATTTGGTAGCTTTTTCACTTTTGTATTCAATAAATGGATATGAAAATTAAAATTGGACAAGGTAATAATACAGTCATTAAGAAAGGAATGTTCATATTATGTGGATTTTATTTTTTATTCTTTTAATCTTATGGGTATTAGGTTATTTTACTTTCCATATCGCAGGCGGACTAATTCATATTCTATTAATTATCGCAATTATTGTATTTATCGTTAACTTATTTAGACGTAAAAAGTAGCAAATCTTTAAACAACTTTTCTACAAACAGAGAGCTTGATTATTCAAGCTCTTTTTCTTATGCCATTTCTATTCCTAATCCTGCTTTTAAACTCTTCTATATTCCTCTATTTTTGAATAAACTTCTATGAATGTCATAAATAAAGAGGAGCGAAATTATGCCGGTTAGTATGGAGCCTCCTATATCTATGGAACAAATGCTTCAAACAATTCGTACAGGACTTCCAAAAACACTTGAACCTAAAAATATAATCATTGTTGGTGCTGGGATATCAGGTTTAGTAGCTGCTTCACTTTTAAAAGGAGCAGGACATGAAGTAACAATTCTAGAAGGAAATAATCGAATTGGTGGTCGAATTTTTACTAATCGTAATTTTTATGCAGGACAGTATATGGAAAATGGTGCTATGAGAATACCATCTATTCACTTGCTTGTTTTAGAATATATTAAGAAATTTAGCCTTCCTTTAGAAGAATTCATAAATAGCACCCCAAACGATATTATATTCGTAAACAATGTAAGAACTATTCAAAAGCTTTATGAAGAAAATCCAGACATTCTTAACTTCCCTACATCACCATCTGAAAAAGGCAAAACAGCTGAATATTTGGCTCAATATGCCATGCAACCTGTAACAGACTTCATTAAAAAGAATCCAAAAAAAAATTGGGAAATCGTTATTAAATTACTTGATCGTTTTTCGATGGAATATTATTTAAAATACAATCCATATGGTAGAACATTATCAGTTGGAGCCATTGATATGATTAAGGTTATGCTTGGGATGGAAGGCTTCCCTGAGCTTTCATTCACTGCCTTACTTCGAGAAGTAATGATTCTATTTACTCCTGGATTAAAGTTTTATGAAATAAAAGGTGGAAATGATCACTTACCGTATTCATTCCTACCTGAATTACAAGAAAATATTTTTTACCATCAAAAAATGAAAAAAATTGAACAACACGACTCTTCCGTTACGATTCATACAGAGGATACACAAACCTCGCAGGCATATTCGGTAACAGGAGACTTAGCCATTATTACCATACCTTTTTCTTTACTAAACTTCGTTGAAATCATTCCACGCGATTTATTTTCTTATAACAAATATAAAGCAATTCGACAATTACATTATGTTCCTTCGACTAAAATTGGTTTACAATTTAAAACTAGATTTTGGGAGAAAGCTGGTTTTATTGGAGGAAAAATAACTTCTGACCTACCTGTTCGTTATTCCTATTTCCCAAGCCAATCTGTTGGTTCAGAAGGCCCAGGTGTCATATTAGCAAGCTATACATGGGAAGATAACGCATCAATTTGGGATAGCTTAACTGAAAAAGAACAAATTGAGAATGCGCTAGAGGATTTATCTAAAATTTACGGGAAAGAAATATATAATGAGTTTATTACCGGTAATACATTTAGTTGGGCAGAAAATCCTTTTTCAGGTGGAGCTTTTGCTATTTTCAAACCTGACCAGCAAACAGAGATTGCCCCCTATATATCAACTCCAGAAGGACTAATTCATTTTGCTGGTGATCACACCTCTACAGCCCCAGGTTGGATACAAGGTGCAATTGAATCCGGAATAAGGGTAGCATATGAGGTTAACGATTTACCTAAATCAAAAGCAAATGAGAATTTTGAAACACATGATCAAGCTTAAAAATTAGGTTTTGGATTTCTAACCCTAAATAATATGCCACGGAATTCAAGAAAAACATAAACCCCACAAGGAACAACTTGTGGGGTTTCATCATGATTTTATCCAATTTTTAAATACCCTACAGAAGGAACAAAAGAGTATCCTTGATTAATGACCATATCTGTTATTTCTGTCGTTTCAGTATCTCTGACTTGATGAAACAATTTATATTTTATTGATTTTACTTTCTTTCCTCTTAATACATTATTTAAATAAATTAACTCAATTTCTAAAAAAGGTATTCTGTACTTTAAATTATTCGTGATTCTATTTGTGATTAGTTCATTAAACTCAATATCGGCATTATTAACTGAAATTTTTTTCATATCATCTACCAATTTATTCTGTTTATCAGTAAATTCACTAATAATATATTCGATTTCCTCTTTTGAAAGGGAACGAGTTTCTTTTAATGGCAATGTAACTTGATTTGTTTTTTCTTTACTAAATAGTCGTTTAAAAAATTTAATCATAGTCCCGTCCTCTTCAATTTTTCATATTTATATTTTGTCATGATTAAACAAGATTGTAAAAATAATTTTTTTAGGCACTAATACTATTCTATTATTAAATCGAAATTCCTTTGTAGAATTGCCTCTCTTTTAAAATTTTTAGAACAAAATTTAATAATTCCAAGAGTCAGGGATTGAATTCGAAAATAAAAGACTTAATCAGATAAAAAACACCTAATATTAGGTGTTTTCACTCCGTTTCACATGCATAATTATCATGATCACGATCCATTTGTGCTTGGTAAGCTTTATTCCCTTTTGGTACTCCATTTGGATAGACTTTTCTTAAGTCTGCGCAGTTTTTAAAATACTGTTTATTATTGTTAGACGAATTATTCGTTTTTGTTTGATTGGTTTTATTTTTGCTCTATAACACAACATTTTAACAATAAAAACCAATTATGTATCGAAATATAGGGGGATTTTTCAATTTTATTGGACTTTGCTTTGCTATACTTTTTTAGGAATATAATGATCTCCATAAATAAAACGTTACGTAAGCTTCCCAGCCCTTCCATTTTGTAGCTATTTTCTTAATTTCTTCAATTGATGGTTTTTTCTCTAATGATAGTTGATTTTTTAATGCATTATGTATTCCTACATCGGCAATTGGAAACGCAGATTTCTCTTGTAAACATTTCATCAAGACGTAATCAGCCGTCCAGTTCCCAACTCCTCGAATTTCCAATAGTTTATTTAACTTTTTCTCGTATGATTCTAAACGACTTAGAGATTCTTTTGAAATGAGTCCATCTGTCATTAATTTTGCAATCCCAATCACGTATTCAGCTTTTCGTGTAGTAAATTTCATACTAGTTAAATCGGAAACCTCAAGTTTGGATATTACATCTGGAGTTGGAAATAGCCAAAATATTTCATCCTTCCATCTAAAGCTTTCTCCATATTTTTCAACAAAGCTTCTTTTTAAAGAAAATGCAAATGACAGATTGATTTGTTGACCCATAATTGCCCATGTAAATGCTTCAAACAAATCCGGAATTCCAATTACGCGAAGTCCAAAATGCTGTTCAATTAGCAATTGTAGCATTTGATGATCTTTACTTAATTGATAGAACTCGGTTAGGTCTCTACCTAAATCAAATAAATCCCATATAAATGCTGCTGCAGCTACTTTTATTTCTTCACTTGGATTTTGGTCTGGAAATTCAATTAATAATTCGTTCTGATCACTACTTACTTTTATTAAAATTAATCTATTTTCTATTTTAATAAGTTTTAAAAAATATTCCTCTTTAACTTGATGAAGTACCTCATTTTTAGATCGTGCTAGGAATACTAAGCATTCTTTAAAACTAAAATCTTTTGGTGTTAAGATGGATATGGAATTCTTATTTTTATCTAATACTAGTGATGCATTGAATTCTTTATACATATTAATCACCTCTTTCCACATTCATAAATTAACAGTTTCCTTATCTTGCTGTACGGACTTTCCCCTCTGTGATAGATAGCTATGTAAGATCATGCCGATCATGATAATAATCATTCCAATCCAAGAAATAATAGATGGAGATGCCGATGATAAGAAAACCATTTCACCAATTACTGTGAATAATACTTCCATGGATTGGGTTGCTTCTACTGCGCCTAATTTTTGCATATTTCCCCTTACTAAATCAGTAGCTTGAAAAAATAATACAGTAGCAATTACACCTGATGAGATCGCTACAATTAATGATTGTGATACTTGGTTTTGACTTGGTAGTCCATCAGTATATAAACCATAGATTGATAGAATAATCCAAAACGGTAAACTGGCTAAGGTCATTCCTAAAACACGTTGATATACATCCAGCTTTCCATCACATAATTCCATCATTTTTCGATTGCCAAGTGGATATGCAAAGGAGGCAATAATAACTGGTAAAATACCTGTTAAAACTGTTGAAATAGCTATTTTTGTAGCTAACTCAATCTGCATTAATAAAATACCAAATATAATTAATAAAGACATACCTAATCCTTTAAAAGGAATTTTCCCACGTACCTTCCGAATTCCATTTGATGTTTGAATTGAAATGAAGAAAAATGGTGCTAAAAGTGACCCAGATAAAATTGTGATCTGCCATGAACTTGCTATTAGCCATCCTGGAGAATAAACTGCAGCAAGGCAAATAGGGGCATAAAATAAACCGAATCCAATTGTTGACCATAAAATCCAACTTTTTAATTTGCCTTTCATTTCTTTCAATAGATCATACAAATTTCTTCTAGAGATTACGATGATTAATAAAAAAGGTACCATAAAAAAGTATCTTAATGATGCGCTCCAAATCCAACTTCCACCAGATAGTTCCATCGAGCGGTTTAAAATAAATGTGATCGAAAAGAAAAATGCCGCTAATATTCCTAATAATATCGGGCGCATATTACCACCTCTATAACAATTTCAATTATCTTTTACGAAAAAAGATTTTCGGTTGAAACTTCCTTTAATTTTTTCCGCAAAAATTCAGGGTATAATTCAATTTCCTCAAGATTCTCTATACTTAATAGTTAAAAATTAATTACCTGTCCTTATATGTTATTAATTATTAGAGGCTTTTTCAACTAAATGAACTCCTCCAACCCACCAGTCTATTCCATTTAAATTCAGTCGATTTGCTTTTCCCGTTAGTACGTCTAATCCCCATTTAGTTAATTCAATTTTTGCTTTTGGGTTATGTTGCTTATAACTTGGTAATTCACTGTCACTACTTATTAATGGGTAATCACCTTTCATTAATTCATTTAGAATTGCTGCGAAATATAAATCGCTTAATCCATCATTTGTTTTTTGTCTTACGAGTTTATTAAATAGTTCTGCAAAGGAGTTAATTCCTTCATTGATCATTGATAATGCTAAAAATTCTACTTCATTTAATCCATTCTGTTTAGAAGGAAAATATGATTTGTGACTTACTAAAGCTTGTTTTAGAAACGGAAGCGCATGACATTTTAGAATAAAATCATCAAGTTCATCTAGATTATTTGAACAATAAGCTTTCCATCCAGCACACGCTTCTTCTATTTGTTCGTCTGAAACTTCTTGTTTAGTTGGGAGTAATCCAATTAATTGTTCTGAAGATAATTGACCTAATCCGTGAAATGGTTCAATTCCTTCATATTCATTTATCGTAACCATCGAAATTTTTTGAAATCCAAGTGCCGAAAATTCCGATATTAAATAAAGTATTGTCACCTGATCGTATCGGTCATGTTCGAACCATAGAACAACTTCCTCAGAACGAGATAGTTCATTTAATAATCGATATTGGCTTCGGCAATTTTCAATAAAAAAACTCGAAGGAATTTGTAGCTTTTGTTCAAAAAATTCTGCTCTTCTTTTATATGTTTCTTCTAAATTCCAATCTCGACTCAGTGGCCCAAAATCATACATTTCTCGCCATACAACAATCTTATCATTTAAAGACTTTATTTTTCCTCCAACCACATCACCATTTACAATATGATTCATCTATTCCTCTACTTTCTCCATTGGTTTAATTAAAAAGAAAATACAGTTCTTAATTCTTCTTAACGATCGTAGATTCCTCTTACATAATATTATTATTTTTTTTCAAAATAAAACCACCTATTTAAATAGGTGGCAAGACATTTTCTTAATAGGTTTTTGTCAGATTCAATTGAATGTCACTGACAAATTCCCAACATTTGAATTCTGACAAATAGTCTTTATTTAATCTCTCTTTTTTGTTTTTTTCTACTAGAAGACATCTCAACACCAGTTTCCGATGTTGTAGTCCCTTGACCTTGTACATTTGGTGATCCTAAGCCAACTCTAGATGGATCTTTTTTAATTTTTCCCATTTTAAACACCTCCATCTTTACTTTTTCTAAACTTAAACTTCTTTATTCAAAGAATATTTTTCCTGTAAATTGCAAATCTTATATTTCTGAGGAGGTGTTTTTTATGGCTAGAATCGGAGTAGAACAATCTTTAACAAATGTTCAAGAAGCATTACGTTCAGCGGGACATGATGTTGTTGAATTAAAACAAGAATCAGATGCAAATGGTTGCGATTGCTGCGTAGTAACAGGACTTGATTCAAATGTAATGGGAATGCAAAATGTAGCTACACAAGGATCAGTAATCGAGGCAAGTGGCTTAACAGCTGATCAAGTTTGTCAACAAGTTGAAAGTAAATTACAATAACAAATTACAAACTAAAGTTATATTAAACATTCTACAGAAAACCCGCCGATTGGCGAACTTTAAAGCGAAGACAAAGACTCAGTTGCACTTCTCCAATTCCTAATTATGCGACTACGTCAAATCCCCTTCGCTGCTAGAATATTTTTACTTACTAATTTGCAAAAAAGGGTAAGCAAAATTCAATGAAATTTGCTTACCCTTTTTTCAAATTATAAATTTAATCCACCATATAGCAAAGCTCCCATTACAATAAAAGCCGGATGTAGCTTTACTTTCTCCATTAATATGTAACTGATTACTCCTAAAAATAAAAACTGTCCAATACCAATTTGAGAATATGAATCATGAAACGAATTATAAGCCATCACGCCAAGTAAAACTGCAATTGTTGGCTTGACGTATAGTGTCATTCGCTTAACTTGAATCGAATGACGATATTTATACAAAATTCCCATTAAGGTCAACATGAGGATTAGGGACGGTGCAACTGTAGCGAATACAGCCAAAATTGAACCTAGTATACCACCTTCATGAAATCCGATATACCCTGCCATTTTCGTAGCAATCGGCCCAGGTAGGGAGTTTCCCATAGCAAGAGCCTCATTAAATTCTTGATGTGTAAGCCAACCTCTTGTGACAACTTCTTTTTGAATAAGAGGAATGGTTGCAGGGCCTCCTCCATACCCTAAAATATTAGTTACAAAAAACGCCCAGAAAATGTTCCAATATACCATTATGCAGACAGTCCTTTTGATTTTTTACCTTCAACTGATTTGGTTGGCTTAACGACCGCAAATAACAGTAGCCCTCCAATAATAAATCCTGGATGTATATGAAAATATTGCATTAAAACAATCCCTACTAAAATATGTCCAATTGTAAAGGGCCATTTTAACCCCTTAACGGATGCTTCTATAAATTGCCAAGTTAGTACACCAAGCATGACACCAACTACTGGTACAATTGCTTTAGTCATTCCTTGCACCCATTTTAAATCTTTAAATGTCACTAGTGTGGTCAATAAAACAACCATTAAAATAATCGTCGGCAGGATCGTTGCAACTATTGCATTGATCATCCCAATTTTACCGCCTACTTTGAACCCAATGTATCCAGCCATTTTTGTATTAATCGGTCCCGGCAGTGTGTTTCCAATAGCGAGCACATCTCCGAATTCTTCATCATTCATCCATTTAAAGCGTTCAACCACTTCTTTATGTACTAAAGGAATGGTCGATGGTCCACCTCCGTATCCAAGCATACTGCTCCTAAAAAAGGCGATAAAGATGTTTAACTGTTTCATAAAATCCATCCCTTTAGTTTATCTTTCTTTTAGTTTGCAATAAGACAAGAGCACTTCACACAATTACCGCATGGTTTTTTCTTTACTGGAATAGGTTGATTGACCATATTCATTAAAAGCGAAGTCTCCACAATACAAAACGAGCATGTCTCACCAGTTTGAGCTTTTTGAATTTGAGGCATTTCTACTAACTTTAAGGCTTCTTTCATATGTTTGTCGCATACTAACAACATATCATTCACTCCCGCTCTTTAAATTGGATTTTATGGTGTAGATGTCACTTTCTTTTTCGGATGATCTAATTTACGTTTTTTTACTTCATCTGTTACTTCTTCGTTCCATGAAATCGTTACATCATCATCAGTGATGAAAGCTTGGCAACCTAAACGGAACCCTTTGCTTAACCATTCTTCACCAAGTTTTCGACGCTCCTGCACTTTTATATGATCAACAGTACCCTCTTCAATTTTACAAACGCAGGATCCACAAACGCCGCCACCACATCGATTTGGTAGTTCTCCATCAAATCGAAGAGACATACGTAAAATATTGGAGTTTTCCGGTACTTCTAATACTTTTCCACTAGTAGCAAAATTCAGTTTCGGCATAATTCAAATCCTCCTCTTTACCTCTTTGGTATACAATATACCATATTTATAATTTTCTGACAATATAAAATCACATATATCAAGCTATTTTTCTTAATTTATATTACTCTATTTGTTTTTATATACCGGTCTGATATAATATTTTGTATACCAAATACGTCTTAATATTCAAAAAACGAGGTGATGTATGTGCTTACTATTGGATTAATTGGATTTGGAGCAATCGGACAAGATATCGTCAAATATATAAACGAAGGCAAGGCTGGGGATGTATTATTAAAGGCGGTTCTCGTACGGAGAAAGGATCAATACGAATCATATATAAGCGATTTTTTTTACAACAATGAAGAGACTTTTTTTGGATTGGGATTGGATATTATTATTGAAGCTGCGGGTCATGAAGCTGTCTATAAGTATGGAAAAAAGGCGCTGTCTACTAGTAGTGATTTTATCATCTCTTCAGTAGGTGCACTTGCAGATGATGCATTATTAGCAGAACTTGAAACTACTGCAAAGCTTACTGACAGCAAGATTATCATCCCTTCTGCTGCAATTGCTGGATTAGATCGTGTAGGTGCTTCTATACTACAAGGGGTTGATGAAGTAAAGCTTGTAACGAGAAAACCACCGAGTGCATGGCGAGGGACAATTGCAGAGGAAAAGGTAGATTTAGACACCGTTAAGGAGCCAATTTGCATTTATAATGGTGTAGCTAGAGAATCTTCTAAGCTTTTTCCAGAAAGTACAAATGTTTCAGCAACCTTGAGTCTTGCTGGAATCGGATTTGATAAAACAAAAGTTCAAGTTTATGTAGATCCAAGCATAACTAGTAATACACATCAAATTTTCGTAAAAGGATTTTTTGGTGAAATGGAAGTAAAGGTGCAAAATATTCCTTCTTCTACTAATCCAAAGACGGGATATATTGTTGCAATGAGTATTTGTAATACTTTAAAAAATAGAACGGCCTCGATCGTTGTTGGTATCTAGTATTTTCTCTTTATTATTTGTGAAATACGAAACTAAAATAAAAAGCCCCCTTAGTCTAGACGATCTAACAGTCTATCTAATAGGGGTTTTATTATTTATAAAAAAATGATTTTTCCATACAAGAAAAGAGACGCAAACATCCACAATGAAATGTTACTCGAATAATAGACACTTAAAAAAAGGTCTATTATTCGGATATTTTTATGTCGTTTTTTCTTTTCTTTTTTCTATGTAGTTCATGTACGCACGTCTAGAATTTTCGATATGAATTTTCGTTAAATACTCCGACATTTCGATTTCTTTATTTCGTACTGCTTTCATAATTTCAATATGTTCCCTCAATGATTCCTTACGTCTTCCAGGCGTTTCGTACCCCATATTAGCAGACATATGGATATAATCTGTTAAGCCGGATAAAATTTCAAAAAGCTTCGGACTTCTCGCTGCCTTATATAGTAGGAGATTCATTTCGATATGCTCATTCTCGAAGGTTTCGTCTGAGTGTTCCTCAATATAAAGAAGCTCCTCGATTTTCTGATCAAACTCTTTTTGAATTTCGTCTGTCATTTTTTTAGCAGCCAATTTTGCTGCTAACACTTCTAGTGAAGATAAAATCGTAAACACTTCCATAATGTCTTCATCAGAAATATTCGAAACGATGACACCTTTACGCGGAACCGTTTTTACAAACCCTTGTGATTCTAAGCGGAATAAAGCTTCTCTAATAGGTGTACGACTAATATTTAGCTTAACAGCAAGCTCCCGTTCAATTAAGCGATCACCTGGTTTATAATGCCCCTCTAAAATCAATTCTTTTAAATATCTATACGCATGTTCCCGGATTGAAAGAAAATTAGTTTCCATCTCCATTCCATTCACCTGCCTCCCATTTCTTGCCTATTTTAAAATAGTGTATCATCATTTTGTTAAAAGTAAATCGATATTTCTATTATAGTACCTTTTAAATGAGTAAATCTTCTTATAGCTAAGCTAACTACTTTTATTTCCTACAATTACAAATTTTAATCCCGGTTATTTTCTAAGCAAATGTTTGTACACCAAAAAAGGCGATGTAGGAACAACACCTAACCGCCTCCAATGTATTATTTTTTAATGTCTGCCTCAGTAACAACTTCATAACCGTCATGTGAAAGGAACTCTTGCAATGCTTGTAAAGCAGCTGTGCCTACCGCTGTATCCTGCTCTCCATTTCCACCGCTGATCCCCACGCCACCAATGACTTCCCCATTAACTACAATTGGAAATCCGCCTACAAAAATTGCAAATTTTCCATTTAGCATATGTTGTATTCCAAATGCTTCATTTCCCGGAAGGGCTGGTCCGTTTGGTTCTGTATTAAATAAATGAGTCGAGCGTTTATGCCCCGCTGCCGTATATGCTTTAGCAATAGCAATTTCAGGACCCGTAATACGAGCACCATTCATTCGTTCAAGTGCAATGACATATCCTCCGTCATCTACAATTGCAATCGTCTCTGGAACGTTAATATCATCTGATTTTTTCTTAGCAGCTTCAATCATTATTTTTGCTTCATCTAGTTCTAATTTTAATATTTTTTTCATTTAAAATCCTCCTTTAGTAACCGATATAGACTGTTTTTATTTGTGTAAAGAATTCAAGTCCAACTCTACCTGACTCACGGAATGTAGAAGTACTTGAGCGTTTTACTCCGCCAAATGGTGCATTCATCAAATTACCTGTCGTTGTACGATTTACTTTAACTGTCCCTGCTTGAACATCTTTAGTAAATTGATGAGCGAGTTTCAAATTATTCGTAACAATCGATGCAGATAATCCATATTCAACATCGTTAGCAATTAAAACGGCTTCTTCATAGCTGTCGACTTCAATTACAGCAACAACCGGTCCGAAAATTTCTTCTTTAGCAATGCGCATATCGGGCT
>Ga0268259_10000259_pt1 | contig 20981 bp, 14 predicted proteins | sample AgamicAsMarz_FD_200246 | JGI IMG/M metagenome (GOLD analysis project Ga0268259, IMG submission 200246) | Agave microbial communities from Guanajuato, Mexico - As.Ma.rz (v2) (version 3) | ecosystem: Host-associated > Plants > Phyllosphere > Phylloplane/Leaf | place: Guanajuato, Mexico... | reverse complement strand
GATCCCTGCTGATGCTGGGTGATATAACGCACTGCGTTGCTGTCGAAGCCAGGCGAAGCCTTACCGCCTCCGCATAACCTGACCGCGCCCGAAGGCATCCACTCTCCCTGTAATAGCCTTACGCGTCCGCGTAGCAAATCGTCGCTGATAGTCAGCATACGTCCGGCATCAAACTGGTAGAGCGCGATAGCATCAGCCGTCAGCGCTTCCCGTCGATTCGCCAGCTGGCGCTGCATAAAGCTCAGGCGACCGGATTGGTCAAAGCGTAGCGTCACGCTTTCAGGATTTGCGCCCACGATTTTGCGTTCAACAGAAATCAGTTTGCCCTCTTGCCACTGGTAGTCCGTGGTTTCCGTTACCGGCTCGGTAAAAGGGGTATAGACCGTTTGCAGATGGGTTGACTGTGGGGAAGGCGTTTTGCGCCAGATACGCACGGCGCCGCGATCGGCAAGATAGCCGCTGGCGGTAAAATCAGGCATCTGCCGTGAACTACAGCCTGCTAACAGCAGCAGGAACGGCAAAAGGGAACGAGAGAAAAGCGTCACAAGCTGTCCTGGCAGAAACAGCTAAAAAGCCTTAACAAAAGGGGCTTAACGCCCCCCTGTTTAAAACTTTTCACTGTCGATTATTTAACAGCGTCTTTCAGAGCTTTACCAGAAACGAATGCCGGTACGTTTGCAGCTGCAATTTTGATTTCGTTGCCGGTCTGCGGGTTGCGGCCAGTACGCTCAGCACGGTGGTTAACTTTAAAAGTACCAAAACCAACCAGTTGTACAGCATCACCTTCTTTCAGAGACTCAGTAATCGCAGCCAGAGTGGATTCCAGTGCAGCTTTAGCCTGGGTCTTAGACAGGTCCGCTTTGTCCGCAATTACATCAATCAGTTGAGTCTTGTTCATAAGTTATCCTTACAGTGTATTTATCGCTTGCTAAGCATCGAGTGCGAGGGAAAAACCAGTTTCTGGCACTCTCCTGCATACACGCACCGATAGCCACTTTTTTCAGCCCCACAAATGTAGACCAGACTGGGGGCGAATGTGAAGCCTTAAGGCGCTACAAATCAGGCCTGAAGTCACGTTTTATCGCCTTACTGCTGAAAATTTATACCGATATTGCTAATCCCTGATTCCCGCAGGTCAGAACGCAGTCCTTTTATCAGTTCTGGATCCCTTTCCTCACAGGCGCTGAGCAGGCGAAAAATCTCCCACTGGATGTCCCATTCCTCTTCAACGGCAGGATTGGCTTTTAGCTCTTCCTCGGTCATTTCACGTTCGGCCTGGGTCATTTCCAGCATCGCTACAGAGGTGATTGAAGCTTCGCTGACGGCAATAGCGTGCGCCAGGGTTTCACCGCTCAAACGGGAATGCAGCAGTTCGCTCAGCGCGACGCAGGCGTCGATGGCTGGATAAACGCCGTACAGATCGTAATCCTCCGCCGCCGGAATGGCTTCTTCCAGCTTTTCCAGCTGCGAGTCAAAATTCACTTTGGCATCTTTCACCAACAGCGTTTCCCAGACCAAATCGAGAATACGACGATAAAGCTGGCCGTCGCCAAACTCGGTCTGGCGGCAAAAAGCCCAGTAATTGGGATACATGCGCTCGCACAGGCAGGCCATAAAAGTAACGTGCTGCCAGCTTTCCAGTTTTTCCAGCCGCAGGTGAATCGGATTACGTAACATGTTGGGATCTCTTAAACAAAAGTGCGCGGGCTGCAGTGTAACCGAAAAGCCGGCGCCTCACACCGTTATAGCGGGATGCCGAGACGGGCGAAAGCGGGCCGGTTGGACGCCACGGCATCGGCCCAGCGCGTCGGTTCCGGCAAACGGTAGCCCTGCAGGCAGGTCTCCACCCAGTGCAGCGCCGTATCGTTACTGACGCGGTGGCCTGGCGAAATAAACAGCGGATTGCAGCGTTTTTTGCTGCGCAGCACCCAGCCAATCTGCTCGCCTTTGTCGATCAGCGGCTGTCGGGAGCCCGGCTCGTCGCCTAACGGCTCGAACTTGCCGCATAGCCGGCGTTTCGCCACGCCAATAGTCGGCACATCCACCAGCAGGCCAAAGTGGCTGGCGACGCCAAGACGGCGCGGATGCGCGATGCCCTGACCGTCGACAAACAGCAGATCGGGTTTTTGCTCCAGCTGCTCCCAGGCGGCCAGCAGAGCGGGATATTCGCGAAACGAGAGAAAGCCGGGGATATAAGGCATGGTGGTGGCTATCCGCGCGACGCGATGCTCAATAAGCTTCAGCGACGGATACTCCAACAGCACCAGCGCGGCGCGCGTGACCTCACCGCCCTGCTCAAACCCCACGTCCGCCCCGGCGATATAGCGCGGTGGCATTACGTCAAAATCATCAGCGCGTACCACTTCCGCCGCACGCGTCGTCTGTTCCTGCTTTAATGCCTGTATATCCATAATTAATCCTGGTGATACTGTCCTGACAGTTTGTGGACGGCCTCCACAAAAGCACCCGCGTGTTCCGGCGGGACATCCTGATGAATGCCGTGACCCAGGTTGAACACGTGGCCCGTGCCGTTGCCGAAGCCCTGAAGAATGCCCGCCACTTCCTGCTCAATACGGGCAGGCGTGGCATAAAGCATAGAAGGATCCATGTTGCCCTGCAGCGCCACTTTATGGCCAACGCGTCGACGCGCCTCGCCAATATCGGTGGTCCAGTCCAGACCAAGCGCGTCGCAGCCGGTTTCCGCCATCGCTTCCAGCCACTGGCCGCCGCCCTTGGTAAACAGCGTCACGGGCACGCGGCGACCGTCGTTTTCACGCTGCAGGCCATCGACGATTTTATGCATGTAGTGCAGGGAGAACTGCAAATAGTCGCGCCCGGTCAGCACGCCGCCCCAGGTGTCGAAAATCATCACCGACTGCGCGCCCGCGCGGATCTGTGCGTTCAGATAGAGCGTAACGCTGTCGGCCAGCTTATCCAGCATCAGATGCAGGGTTTCCGGCTCGGCATACATCATTTTTTTCAGTTTAGTGAAGGCCTTACTGCTGCCACCTTCCACCATGTAGGTCGCCAGCGTCCACGGACTGCCGGAAAAACCGATCAGCGGCACCGCGCCCTGTAAATTTTTACGAATGGTGCGCACCGCATTCATCACGTAGCCCAGCTCCTGTTCGGGATCGAACACGGGCAGTTTTTCGACGTCCGCACGGCAGGTCACAGGCGAGGAGAAGCGCGGGCCTTCGCCAGCTTCAAAATAGAGTCCCAGCCCCATCGCATCAGGGATGGTCAGGATATCAGAGAAGAGGATCGCCGCATCCAGCGCGTAGCGACGCAGCGGTTGCAGCGTGACTTCACAGGCCAGCTCAGCATTTTTACACAGCGACATAAAGTCGCCGGCCTGGGCGCGCGTCGCCTTGTACTCCGGCAAATACCGTCCGGCCTGACGCATCATCCATACGGGCGTAACGTCTACCGGCTGACGCAGCAGAGCACGCAAATAACGATCGTTCTTCAGTTCACTCATCTTCAGGACTCTTTTTCATTCAGACGCACAGTATATCAGTTATTCCGCAGCGGCGCGGCAGAGCGCGACGGTGTCTTCTATCAGCCGACGGGCCACCGTTCCCGCCGGCGGCAGCTGTGGCAAGGCGTCGTAGCGATACCAGTTGGCATCCAGCAGCTCTTTGGGATCAATGTTGATCTCGCCGCTGTCGTAGTCGGCCATAAACGCCATCATCAATGACTGCGGGAAAGGCCAGGGCTGCGAGGAAACATAGCGCAGGTTTTTCACCTTGATGCCGCTCTCCTCCATCACCTCGCGCGCTACGGTTTGCTCCAGCGTTTCGCCTACCTCCACAAAACCCGCCAGCACCGTGTAGATGCCGTTGCGGTGTCGGGTATGCTGAGCCAGCAGGATTTCATCGCCGCGACGAATGGCCACGATGATGCAGGGCGCAATTTGCGGATAATAGCGCTGGCGGCAGTGGCCACACAGGCAGGCCCATTCCGTTTTGCTGCGATGCATCGCGTGTCCACAGTAGCCGCACCACTGATGCGAGCGATAAAATTCGGCCAGCTGGATGCCGCGTCCCGCCAGCTGAAACAGGGCGGGATCCTGATCGAGCAGCTGCCGCAGCGATGCCATCCCTTCCGGACGATTTTCGCTAATCAGCCGTACAGGTTCGCCCTGCCATTCGCCAATCAGCGCGCCTTTCGAGCCGGCCAGGCCTAAATCTTGTGCGTTTCCGTACGGTAATTGACCTTTTGGCAGCCAAAGTTTCTGTTCATGGCTGACAATCCACCAGCCAGCGTCTACGCTTGAAATCTCAAGTTCCATAAATTGCTCATCCTCACTTCACGCACTTACCGGATTGGGATAGACAGTTAAAATAACACTTTTGGAGTCACTCATGCTTGACCAGCTGGAAGTTTTGGCCTCACGCGTAGGCGGATGCAGCGAACTGGTAGACTTTTGCCTTCACTCACGCAAGCAGTTGTTAGTTGCTTATTATCAAATGGTTGGCATGAAGCCTAACAAAGAATCGCTGACTACGCTCGACGAAGAGGCGCTGGATAACTTCTGTCAAAGCCTGGTTGATTATCTCTCAACCGGCCACTTCACGGCGTACGAACGGTTTATTCAGGAAATGGAAGGCACCGACCAGCTGGCCAAAGCGGCGCTGATTTATCCTTCGCTACAGGCGAATACCGAACAGATTATGGCGATTTACGACGCCCATCTGGAAAACGCCATCGATCACGATAACTATCTGGAGTTCCAGCAGGCGCTGTCGATCGTCGGCGAAGCGCTGGAAGCCCGCTTCACCCTGGAAGATAAATTTATTCAGCTGGCGCTGGAGAAGTATGCGGATAAGTCCGCAGCTAATGACTCTGCGATGGCTCGTCCTGCCTGAAAAGTTAACTGTTTAATCCCTTGAGCTTTCCATAACGCCCCTTTATGCTGAAAAGGCAATCGCATGATTGCCTCTGGCGAAAGCCAGACTTCTTCTTGTCGGAGTGCCCCTCGGGGCTGAGACCGTTAATTCGGGATCCGCGGAACCTGATCAGGTTAGAACCTGCGAAGGGAACAAGAGTAAAGATCCAGGTCAGGGCCATCGGCTCTGCGCTTACTCCTCCGAACTCCGGACAAGCAAATTTCCCTTAAGTCAGGAACTTGCTATGTCTACCCAGGTTAAGAAATCCAACCGCCGCGAACAGCGCGCTGAAGCGCAGCAGTTTATCGCTGCTTTACAGGGCACCGCTTTCCCCAATTCCAGACGCATTTATCTGACCGGTTCGCGAGCCGATCTGCGCGTTCCCATGCGTGAAATTCAGCTCTCGCCCACCCTGACCGGCGGCGGAAAAGACAATCCACAGTTTGAAGAAAACGAACCGGTGCCGGTTTACGATACCGCCGGCCCTTATGGCGATCCCGACGCCGCTATTGACGTGCGTGCCGGTATCGCCAGGCTGCGGGAAAGCTGGATTGCAGAGCGCGCCGATACGCAACCGATTGAGCAATTAAGCTCCGTTTATACGCAGCAGCGTCTGGCGGACGAAGGGCTTGATCATCTGCGCTTTGAGAATCTGCCGCGGCCGCGCCGCGCCCAGGCTGGTCGCCGCGTCACGCAGCTGCACTACGCGCGCCAGGGCATTATCACGCCGGAAATGGAATTTATCGCGCTGCGCGAAAACATGGGCCGCGAGCGCGTTCGCAGCGGGGTGCTGTTGCAGCAGCATCCGGGACAGGATTTTGGCGCGCGGCTGCCGGAAAATATCACCGCCGAGTTTGTTCGTCAGGAAGTGGCTGCCGGACGCGCGATTATCCCGGCCAATATCAACCATCCTGAATCGGAGCCGATGATTATCGGCCGCAATTTCCTGGTGAAGATCAACGCCAATATCGGCAACTCTGCGGTCAGTTCTTCGATTGAAGAAGAGGTCGAAAAGCTGGTCTGGTCGGCACGCTGGGGAGCGGATACGGTGATGGACCTCTCCACCGGGCGAAATATCCATGAAACCCGCGAGTGGATCCTGCGCAACAGCCCGCTGCCGATTGGTACGGTGCCGATCTATCAGGCGCTGGAAAAAGTCAACGGCGTGGCGGAAGACCTCAACTGGGAAATATTCCGCGACACGCTGCTGGAGCAGGCTGAACAGGGCGTGGATTACTTCACCATCCATGCCGGCGTGCTGCTGCGCTATGTGCCGATGACGGCGAAACGCCTGACCGGCATCGTTTCGCGCGGCGGCTCCATTATGGCGAAGTGGTGCCTGTCGCATCATCGTGAAAGCTTTCTCTACGAACGCTTCCGTGATATTTGCGAGATCTGCGCCGCTTACGACGTCTCGCTGTCGCTGGGTGACGGCCTGCGTCCTGGCTCAATACAGGATGCCAACGACGAGGCGCAGTTTGCCGAGCTGCGCACGCTGGGCGAGCTGACGAAAATCGCCTGGGAATATGACGTGCAGGTGATGATTGAAGGGCCGGGACACGTGCCGATGCAAATGATCAGACGCAATATGACCGAGCAGCTCGAACACTGCCACGAGGCGCCTTTCTATACGCTTGGCCCGCTGACTACCGATATCGCGCCAGGCTACGACCATTTTACCTCCGGCATCGGCGCGGCGATGATTGGCTGGTTCGGATGCGCCATGCTCTGCTACGTTACGCCGAAAGAACATCTGGGCCTGCCGAACAAAGAAGATGTCAAACAAGGTTTGATTACCTACAAGATCGCGGCCCACGCGGCGGATCTTGCCAAAGGCCATCCCGGCGCGCAGATCCGTGACAACGCCATGTCGAAAGCGCGTTTTGAATTCCGCTGGGAAGATCAGTTCAACCTGGCGCTGGATCCGCATACCGCACGCGCTTTCCACGATGAAACGCTGCCGCAGGAGTCCGGTAAGGTTGCCCACTTCTGCTCCATGTGCGGCCCGAAATTCTGCTCGATGAAAATCACCCAGGAAGTCCGCGAATACGCAGCAAAACAGGAAGCGGAAGCAGAGCCGATAGCGATCGGCATGGCGGAGATGTCAGAGACGTTCCGCCGTCGTGGCGGCGAGCTTTACCATGCCATGGATGCCTTAACGCAGGAGGAAAAATAATGAGCCGTAGCGCTTTTCCCCTGACGGCAGCCAGGCTGGGGCTTTATCCGGTGGTGGACAGCGTCATCTGGATCGAGCGTTTGCTGGCGGCTGGCGTGCGCACTATCCAGCTGCGCATTAAAGATCTGCCGGAAGCGGCGGTGGAACAGGATATCGCCGCGGCCATCGAGTTAGGTAAACGCTATCAGGCCCGTCTGTTTATCAACGATTACTGGCGGCTGGCGATTCAGCATGGCGCCTATGGCGTACACCTGGGCCAGGAAGATCTGGCTATTGCCGATCTGGATGCGATCCACCGCGCCGGGCTGCGGCTGGGGTTATCCACGCATGATGACGCGGAACTGGATCGCGCGCTGGCCGAGCGCCCATCCTACATCGCGCTGGGACACGTCTTTCCTACGCAAACTAAAGCTATGCCCTCTTCACCTCAGGGGCTTCAGGAGCTGAAGCGGCATGTCGGGCGCCTGCAGAACGTCTCAACCGTGGCTATCGGCGGCATCTCGCTGGCGCGGGCGCCAGACGTGCTGGCAACCGGCGTCGGTAGTATCGCCGTGGTCAGTGCCATTACCCAGGCGGCAGACTGGCAGGCCGCCACCGCGCAGCTGCTGGCGCTGGCAGGAAGCGGAGGGCCGCTTGATGCTTAGCGACGGCGATTTTATGCGTTACAGCCGCCAGCTGCTGCTGGAGGAGTTTGGCCCGCAGGCGCAGGAAAAGCTGCTGGCGGCCAGCGTGCTGATTGTCGGCCTGGGCGGCTTAGGCTCACCGGCTGCGACGTATCTTGCCGCAGCGGGCGTGGGCAAGCTGCTGCTGGCCGATGACGACAGGGTGCATATCAGCAATTTGCAGCGTCAAATCCTCTACCGCAGCAGCGATATCGGCCAGCCAAAGGCCACGCTGGCGAAAGATCGTTTGCAGGCGCTGAATCCTCAGGTCGAGTTTGTAGCGCTTGAGCAGCGTATGGATGCCGCCACGCTGCAGGAAACGGCGCAGCGGGTCGATCTGGTGCTGGACTGCAGCGACAACATGCAGACGCGTCACGCCGTGAATGCCGCCTGCGTCGCAGCCAGCACGCCGCTGATCAGCGCCAGCGCGGTCGGTTTCGGCGGCCAGCTGCTGGCGATCACCCCGCCTTTCCGGCGTGGCTGCTACTGCTGCCTGTGGCCCGATAAAGCGGAGCCGCAGCGCAACTGCCGCACCGCAGGCGTTCTCGGCCCGGTGGTCGGCGTGATGGGCACGCTGCAGGCGCTGGAAGCGTTGAAGATGCTGGCCGGCCAGCCGTCGGCGCTGGACGGCAAGCTGCGGCTGTTTGACGGCAAAACGCAGGCCTGGCGCACGCTTGACCTTGAGCGCAGCCCCGGCTGCCCGGTATGTGGAGGCCATCGTGAACATCATCATTAATGATGAGCCGCACGTTTTTGTCGCGCCGCTGACGCTGACCGCGCTGCTGGCGCAGCTTGCCCATAGCCATTCTGGCACCGCGCTGGCTGTCAATCAGCAGATTGTGCCGCGGGATCGCTGGGACACTCATCTTTTACAGGAAGGCGACAGCCTGGTGATTTTCCAGGCTATCGCCGGAGGTTAATATGCTACAGATTGCTGATAAAACCTTTTCTTCCCGGCTGTTTACCGGCACAGGTAAGTTCTCCAACCCTGCCGTGATGCTCAATGCACTTCGGGAATCCGGCACGCAGCTGGTGACAATGGCGATGAAACGCGTGGATTTACGCGGCGACGACGACGGCATTCTGGCGCCTTTACGTCAGCTGGGCGTGCAGCTTCTTCCCAATACTTCCGGTGCGAAAACCGCCGAAGAAGCCATTTTTGCCGCGCGCCTGGCGCGGGAAGCGCTGGGCACGAGCTGGGTGAAGCTGGAAATCCATCCCGACGTGCGTTATCTGCTGCCCGATGCCGTCGAAACGCTGAAGGCAGCGGAAACCCTGGTGCGGGAAGGCTTCACCGTGCTGCCCTACTGCCATGCCGATCCGGTGCTGTGCAGAAGGCTTGAAGAAGCGGGCTGTGCCGCCGTGATGCCGCTTGGCGCGCCGATTGGCAGCAATCAGGGGCTGAAAACCCGGGATTTGCTGACGATTATTATCGAGCAGGCCAGCGTCCCGGTGGTGATTGACGCAGGCATTGGCGCGCCCAGCCACGCCAGCGAAGCGCTGGAAATGGGCGCCGATGCGGTGCTGGTGAATACCGCCATGGCCTCTGCCCGCGATCCTGTGCAAATGGCGCGCGCTTTCCGCCTCGCTGTAGAAGCGGGCGAACTGGCGCGGCAAAGCGGCCTGGGCAGTCAGCAGCAGCAGGCCGTCGCCACCAGCCCGCTGACCAGCTTTTTGCAAAGCGGAGTGACGCCATGAAAAGCTTTGTCTCGCAGTGGGAACAGCTGGACTGGGACGATATCCGCCTGCGCATCAACAGCAAAACTTCGGCTGACGTGGAGCGGGCGCTGAATGCGTCTGTCGTTGGCCGCGAGGAGCTGATGGCGCTGCTTTCGCCTGCCGCGCAGGCCTGGCTGGAACCGATGGCCCGTAAGGCGCAATTGTTGACGCGCCAGCGCTTCGGCCATGCCGTAAACCTCTTCGTTCCGCTTTATCTCTCCAACCTGTGCGCCAACGACTGCACCTATTGCGGCTTCTCTATGAGCAACCGGATCAAGCGTAAAACGCTGGATGCGCAGGAGATCGAGCGCGAGTGCCTGGCGATCCGGGCGATGGGCTTCGATCAGCTGCTGCTGGTCACCGGTGAGCATCAGGCGAAAGTTGGGATGGATTATTTTCGCCGTCATCTTCCCGCCATCCGCGCGCATTTCAGCTCGCTGATGATGGAAGTGCAGCCGCTGGGCCAGCAGGAGTATGCGGAGCTGAAAACGCTGGGGCTGGATGGCGTGCTGGTCTATCAGGAAACCTATCATCCAACGGTGTATGGTCAGCACCATCTGAAAGGCAACAAGCAGGACTTTTTCTTTCGGCTGGAAACGCCGGACAGGCTGGGACGCGCGGGGATCGATAAGATCGGGCTGGGCGCGCTGATCGGCCTTTCTGACAGCTGGCGCGCCGACTGTTATATGATGGCGGAACATCTGCTGTGGCTACAGAAAACGTACTGGCAAAGCCGCTATTCAGTGGCTTTCCCTCGCTTGCGCCCCTGCGCTGGCGGCATTCAGCCTGCTTCAGTCATGGATGAGGCCCAGCTGGTACAGGTTATCTGCGCGTTTCGTCTGTTTGCGCCGGAAGTGGAGCAGTCGCTGTCAACGCGCGAATCGCCGCAGTTCCGTGACAAGGTGGTGCCGCTGGCGATCAATACGATCAGCGCCTTCTCAAAAACGCAGCCTGGCGGCTACGCCGAGACGCAAAGCGAGCTGGAACAGTTCTCGCCGCACGATAATCGCCATCCGCGGCAGGTAGCTGAAGCGCTGATCCGCGCCGGCATGCAGCCGGTCTGGAAAGACTGGGACAGCTGGCTGGGAAGAGCCTGAGCGCCTGCGCTACCGGGACCGAGAAGACCTGCGTCTCCTGCCTGGTTCAGAGGAGCCTAAGCGCCTGCGCTACCGGATATGCCGGGCATCGGCATATCCGGCATGTCCGGCATTCTGTCCGGCGCATCCGCAAACAGCACCTGTCCCAACAGGCTGTCTTTATTTACCGCGCCATAGCGTAAATTAGTGCTTAGGTATTTTCGATCCAGCCCGGTCAGCTTAACGATAGGCGGCAGAACATCCGGCAGGCGATCGATCATCAGCATCCGGCTAAGCTGTACGGCGTCCCAGCTTACCAGACGCTGATAATAAAGCGCGTTGGCCTCGCACTTTCTTAAATAAAGGTTGTACTCATTATATTCACGCAGCGCCTGCTGCTGCGTAATATTCAGAATAAGGTATTGCGGATCGGTAATTTTCTGTACCAGTTCCTGATAATTGGGCAGCTGTTGCAGCTGCTTAAACATGTCTGCCGCGCCCAGCGTAATAATCGGGCGGAAATAGCGCAGCCAGCTTGCAATAAACGGGTTCTTTTTCGGGGCGGCCATAAACCAGGTTTCAATCACCGGATAGCGCCGATCGACAGTGGAGACATCGCGATAAAAGGCGACCATGTCATAACGGCTGTTGCCGTTGACCGCCAGAAATTCATCCAGCGTGCGGTTTAGTATTACGCTTGCATCCATCCAAACGCCGCCATATTTATACAGCAGCTCCAGGCGAATAACGTCGCTTCTGTGGGCAACCAGCATGTCCTGCCGCGTAAAGACCAGCTCCGGCAGATAGTGCGACAGATTACTGTCATTCACTACCGTTACTGACCAGTCCGGGTTCTCTCGCGCAACCTTATCAACAAAGCTCTGAATTTCCTTTGGCAGCGTCGAGCCGGCCCAGAACATCCAGACCCGTTCAGGAATTTCGCCGGGCGTTCTGTTATGAATAACGATATCCATATCCTGTTCCAGAGCAGGATTGTATTCCGCTAATTTTTTCCTTTTTAATAAGGCTTTTTCTATACGCAGGCGTAGCGAAACCGCATTTTTCAGCGCCGGGCGCACCATGGCCTTTATCTTATTTTTATTCATAATACCTCACAGCAGCTGGCTGACAGTGCTGAGCGACAAATGGAAAGCGCGGCGTATCCGGCAGCGGGAATTTGTATTAATTTAGCAAGATGAGATAAACATCTCAATATTAAGACATTGCCCTTAATAGATTTAAGAGAAAGCTCAGGGAAGAAATGAGAAGCAAAAATATAAATCAATGAAGATTTAAAATAGCCACCTGTGAAAAATCTTATAAATAAAAAATTAGTTTTCGCTTACTTTTTATTTTTTAACGTAAAAATGAATGCGCCTGATAAATATGCGGCACGACTTCCATAAATCCACTCTTGTTATGACTGGCCCTGTTAAAGCTGCCAGAATCGCTGCCGACGCTGGAGAAAAAGCGTCCGGGCCCGTCAGTTTTCCCTCGCGGGCCCGCCTCTTGCTACTTCACCAACAAATCAGGTAGCGCCGCTTCGATAGCCGCCCTGCGGACGGGTAAAGCAGATGCCACAGGAAAATATTGTAAGACGGCGGCGAGCAGCCTTTTAAAGCATCGCCCTTTGTACTGATGTTCAGCCTGGCGCGGCGGCTCTGGCTGGCCTGGCGACAGGAGGTATACAGCCGTAAAATATTAGCGCGATTAAGCGATGCGCAGCTGAAAGATATCGGGTTAACCGGCGATGACATTAAGCGATACAGGTAAAACGGGTCAGCCGAACCACGGATGCAGGGTATTCAGTAATAAAAAACCCCGCCAGCGCGGGGTTCTTTATTTCAGAAGAGGATTGCCGTCCTGCTCTGAAAGGTACTGATGGTATGCGAATACAAGTCAACCACCCGGTCAATATATCGTCATAAAGTATAAAAAACCAGCGTGTTTTTATCCAATTTTTAGCACTTGATGATTCTGCATGCTTCGTCACTTATCGCATGTAATAACCTGGAACAACTTCTTTCTTACTGCGTGATAACTCGCATCTCTTCAATAATAAAATGTTGTTCATTGTCGTAGCTGTTATCGTTGCGTCGGGGCCGTTTCACCTGTTGCCGCAGGGCACCGGACTCAGGGAACGGGTTCTGTGATACCGCGAAAAACAAGTCAATCACACTGCTTGTTTCGTTTGCAGCGTTCCGGTGGGCAGTAGACGATAGCGGCCCCTGAGAAGGGAATCTTCCATGAAAAAACGCCACGGACTTTTTTTAGTCACGTTATTCATGGCGCTGATGTTAAGCGGAAAAGGAGCCTGGCAAATTCACCTGTCGAATATCCATATCCTGTTTAACGTAAATCAGAGCAGGTAGGCCGCAAGCCGCTCTCCGGGGCGGCTTTTTTACGGCCATACGCCATGGCGTTGACTGAAGAATAATAGGTAACGCTTTCCGGGGCGGCTTTTTTACGGCCACATCCCGACGCTGACTGACCCATCCTCAAATTTCAGGCATAAAAAAACCCCACCGAAGTGGGGTTTTTACGGTCAGCAGGAAAGACGATTAATCGTCGTTGCCGCCCAGACCCGCGTTCAGCAGTTCTGCCAGGCTGGCAGACGCTTCGTCGGCCGTGACCTGAGGAACTACAGGCGCTTCGCCTGCCGCTTTACGGCGCATACGATCCTGGTGATAAGCGTAACCGGTACCGGCTGGGATCAGACGACCCACGATTACGTTCTCTTTCAGGCCGCGCAGTTCGTCGCGTTTGCCCGCAACGGCTGCTTCGGTCAGTACGCGCGTCGTTTCCTGGAAGGAAGCGGCGGAGATGAAGGACTCGGTCGCCAGTGACGCTTTGGTGATACCCAGCAGATCGCGCATATAGGTCGCTGCGATTTTGCCGTTGGCTTCCAGCTCACGGTTAGAAATCTTAACGCGTGAAACTTCAACCTGCTCGCCGTCCAGGAAGTCGGAGCTGCCCGCGCTTGCAATGGTTGCTTTACGCAGCATCTGACGAACGATGACTTCGATGTGCTTATCGTTAATCTTAACGCCCTGCAGGCGGTAAACTTCCTGCACTTCGTTAGTGATGTAACGGGTCACCGCATGCACGCCACGCAGACGCAGAATGTCATGTGGAGACTCTGGGCCATCGGAAACCACGTCACCGCGCTCTACGCGTTCACCTTCGAACACGTTCAGCTGACGCCATTTCGGGATCATCTCTTCGTACGGATCGCTACCGTCAACCGGCGTAATCACCAGACGACGCTTGCCTTTGGTCTCTTTACCGAAGGAGATAATACCGCTGATCTCCGCCAGGATTGCTGGCTCTTTCGGACGACGCGCTTCGAACAGGTCAGCAACGCGTGGCAGACCACCGGTGATGTCCTTGGTACCGCCGGATTCCTGCGGAACACGAGCCAGGGTATCACCCGAGCTGATTTTCACGCCGTCTTCCAGCTGCACAATCGCTTTACCCGGCAGGAAGTACTGAGCAGGCATATCGGAGCCTGGGATCATCACATCATTGCCGTTGGCATCAACGATTTTCAGCGCAGGACGCAGATCTTTACCGCCGGACGTACGCTCTGCGCTGTCCAGGATCACCAGAGAAGACAGACCGGTCAGGTCATCCGTCTGGCGGGTAATGGTCTGGCCGTCGATCATGTCGGTAAAGCGGACGAAACCGCTCACTTCGGTGATAACCGGCATGGTGTGCGGATCCCAGTTTGCTACGGTCTCGCCCGCTGCAACCTGCTCGCCGTCGCCTTTCGCCATGGTAGAACCGTAAGGAACCTTATAGCTCTCTTTGGTACGACCGAATTCATCGATCATTTTCAGCTCGGTGTTACGCGAGGTGATAACCAGTTTGCCAGCGGAGTTGGTAACCGACTTGGCGTTAGAGAGTTTAATGGTACCTTTGTTCTTCACCTGAATGCTGGATTCAGCAGCCGCACGCGATGCCGCACCACCGATGTGGAACGTACGCATGGTCAGCTGAGTACCCGGCTCACCGATGGACTGTGCTGCGATAACGCCGATGGCCTCACCTTTGTTGATGATGTGACCACGCGCCAGATCGCGTCCATAACAGTGGGCGCACACGCCGAAGTCAGTTTCACAACTTACTACGGAGCGGACTTTCAGGCTGTCGACAGAATGCTCTTCCAACAGGTCACACTGCTGTTCGTGCAGCAGGGTGTTGCGTGGCAGCAGGATGTCGGCCGTACCCGGCTTCAGCACGTCTTCTGCGGTAACACGACCCAGTACGCGTTCGCGCAGCGGTTCTTTCACGTCGCCACCTTCGATAACCGGAGTCATCATGATGCCTTCGTGCGTGCCACAGTCGTCCTCGGTCACCACCAGATCCTGCGCTACGTCTACCAGACGACGAGTCAGGTAACCGGAGTTCGCGGTTTTCAGTGCGGTATCCGCAAGACCTTTACGAGCACCGTGGGTCGAGATGAAGTACTGGAGTACGTTCAGACCTTCACGGAAGTTCGCGGTAATTGGCGTCTCGATGATGGAGCCATCTGGCTTAGCCATCAGGCCACGCATACCGGCCAGCTGACGGATCTGCGCAGCAGAACCACGAGCACCGGAGTCGGCCATCATAAAGATGCTGTTGAAGGAAACCTGGCGCTCTTCCTCACCGTCACGGTTAATGACGACTTCGGTAGAGAGGTTTTCCATCATCGCTTTCGCAACGCGTTCGTTGGCCGCAGCCCAGATATCGATCACTTTGTTGTAGCGTTCGCCCGCGGTAACCAGACCAGACTGGAACTGCTCCTGGATCTCGGCCACTTCGGTTTCCGCTTCGCTGATGATCTCAACTTTTTTCTCTGGGATCACCATGTCGTCGATACCTACAGACGCACCAGAACGTGCCGCGTAGGCAAAACCGGTGTACATGGTCTGGTCAGCAAAGATAACCGTTGGCTTCAGGCCCAGGATGCGGTAACAGGTGTTCAGCATCTTGGAGATCGCTTTCTTACCCAGCGCCTGGTTGACGATGGAGTAAGGCAGGCCTTTCGGCACGATCATCCACAGGATGGCACGACCAACCGTGGTATCGATCAGGCTGGTTTTCGAGGTCCATTCGCCCTGCTCGTTTTTCTCGTGCTCGGTGATACGCACCTTAACGCGAGCGTGCAGAGACGCCAGGCCAGCGCGGTAAATACGCTCGGCTTCTTTTGGACCGGTCAGCACCATGCCTTCGCCTTTGGCGTTAACACAGTCGCGGGTCATGTAGTACAGACCCAGTACAACGTCCTGAGAAGGAACGATGATTGGTTCGCCGTTCGCAGGTGACAGGATGTTGTTGGTAGACATCATCAGCGCACGCGCTTCCAGCTGGGCTTCCAGCGTCAGCGGCACGTGAACAGCCATCTGGTCACCATCGAAGTCGGCGTTATAAGCCGCACAGACCAGCGGGTGCAGCTGGATAGCTTTACCTTCGATCAGCACTGGCTCAAATGCCTGGATGCCCAGACGGTGCAGCGTTGGCGCACGGTTCAGCAGGACCGGGTGTTCGCGGATCACTTCATCCAGGATATCCCAGACGACGGCTTCTTCACGCTCAACCATTTTCTTGGCGGCTTTGATGGTGGTAGCAAGACCACGCAGCTCCAGCTTGCCGTAGATAAACGGTTTGAACAGCTCCAGCGCCATTTTCTTCGGCAGACCACACTGGTGCAGACGCAGGTATGGCCCTACGGTGATAACGGAACGACCAGAGTAGTCGACGCGTTTACCCAGCAGGTTCTGACGGAAACGACCCTGTTTACCTTTGATCATATCGGCCAAAGATTTCAGAGGACGCTTGTTGGAGCCGGTGATGGCACGACCGCGACGGCCGTTATCCAGCAGCGCATCGACCGCTTCCTGCAGCATACGTTTTTCGTTACGTACGATGATGTCAGGTGCGGCCAGATCCAGCAGGCGCTTCAGACGGTTGTTACGGTTGATAACGCGACGATACAGATCGTTCAGATCTGAAGTAGCGAAACGACCGCCGTCCAGCGGCACCAGCGGACGCAGATCCGGCGGCAGTACAGGCAGCACGGTCAGGATCATCCACTCTGGCTTGTTGCCAGACTGCACGAACGCTTCCAGCAGCTTGATACGCTTGGTCAGCTTTTTACGCTTGGTTTCGGAATTGGTTTCGTTCAGCTCTTCACGCAGCTGCTCGCATTCCTGCTCCAGATCCATGTTTTTCAACAGGGCCTGAACCGCTTCCGCACCCATTTTCGCGTCGAATTCGTCACCAAACTCTTCCAGCGCGTCCAGATACTGCTCTTCGGTCAGGATCTGACGGCGCTCAAGGTTGGTCATGCCGCCTTCAACCACCACATAAGATTCGAAGTACAGCACGCGTTCGATGTCACGCAGCGGCATATCCAGCAGCAAACCGATGCGCGAAGGCAGCGATTTCAGGAACCAGATGTGCGCAGTCGGCGAAGCCAGCTCGATGTGGCCCATACGCTCACGACGAACTTTGGTCTGTGTAACTTCAACGCCACACTTCTCACAGATCACGCCGCGATGTTTTAAACGCTTGTACTTACCGCACAGGCATTCGTAATCTTTTACCGGCCCGAAAATACGCGCACAGAAAAGCCCGTCACGTTCTGGTTTGAACGTACGGTAGTTAATGGTTTCTGGCTTTTTAACTTCACCAAAAGACCAGGAACGGATCATGTCTGGCGAAGCCAGCGCAATTTTGATCGCATCAAACTCTTCGGTCTTAGTTTGCGCTTTCAGAAACTTAAGTAAGTCTTTCACGGATTAGCTCCCGTCGGAGTGAGACTTCTCAGGACGCCCGGGGCCGGGCGTCCTGTAACCAGTACAAATTCGAGTGCTTACTCGTCTTCCAGCTCGATGTTAATACCCAGCGAGCGGATCTCTTTCAACAGTACGTTGAAGGATTCCGGCATGCCCGGTTCCATCTGATGGTTGCCGTCAACGATGTTTTTATACATCTTGGTACGGCCGTTGACGTCATCAGACTTCACGGTCAGCATTTCCTGCAGGGTATAGGCGGCGCCGTATGCTTCCAGCGCCCACACTTCCATCTCACCGAAGCGCTGTCCACCGAACTGCGCCTTACCACCCAGCGGCTGCTGAGTAACGAGGCTGTAAGAACCGGTAGAACGCGCGTGCATCTTGTCATCCACTAAGTGGTTGAGTTTCAGCATGTACATGTAGCCAACGGTAACCTGACGCTCAAACTGCTCGCCGGTACGGCCATCAAACAGGGTAATCTGACCGGAAGAAGGCAGGCCGCCGAGCTGCAGCAGCTCTTTGATCTCGCTCTCTTTCGCGCCGTCAAACACTGGCGTGGCGATTGGCATACCTTTTTTCAGGTTCTCTGCCAGACGCAGTACTTCGTCATCGCTGAAGGTATTCAGGTCTACTTTCTGACGCACGTCGGTGCCCAGATCGTAAGCGCGCTGAATAAACTCACGCAGTTTGGAGACTTCTTCCTGCTTTTTCAGCATGGCGTTGATTTTCTCGCCGATGCCTTTAGCAGCCATACCCAGGTGGGTTTCAAGAATCTGACCAATGTTCATACGTGACGGTACGCCCAGCGGGTTCAGTACGATATCGACCGGCGTGCCGTTCTCATCGTATGGCATATCTTCGATCGGGTTGATCTTGGAGATAACACCTTTGTTCCCGTGACGACCTGCCATTTTGTCACCAGGCTGGATCTGACGTTTAACGGCCAGATACACTTTAACGATTTTCAGCACGCCAGGTGCCAGGTCATCGCCCTGAGTGATTTTGCGGCGTTTCGCTTCGAGTTTCTTCTCAAACTCGTGCTTCAGCTCGTCGTACTGCTCCGCCAGCTGCTCCAGCTGACTCTGTTTTTCTTCGTCGGTCAGGCCGAGTTCCAGCCAGCGCTCGCGCGGCAGCTTGTCCAGTTTTTCCGCTTCCACGCCGCCGGAAACCAGCAGGTAGTTGATACGGCTGAACAGGCCGGCTTCGAGGATCTGCAATTCTTCAGACAGGTCTTTCTTCGCCTGCTTCAGCTGCATCTCTTCGATTTCCAGCGCGCGCTTGTCTTTTTCCACGCCATCGCGGGTAAAGACCTGCACGTCGATAACGGTACCGGACACGCCGTTTGGTACGCGCAGAGAAGAGTCTTTAACGTCAGACGCTTTCTCACCGAAGATGGCACGCAGCAGTTTCTCTTCTGGCGTCAGCTGGGTTTCGCCTTTAGGCGTCACCTTACCAACCAGAATGTCGCCGCCGGTCACTTCCGCACCGATATAAACGATACCGGATTCATCCAGTTTGGAGAGCGCAGCTTCACCCACGTTAGGGATATCAGCAGTGATCTCTTCCGGCCCCAGCTTGGTGTCGCGAGACACACAGGCGAGTTCCTGAATATGGATAGTGGTGAAGCGATCTTCCTGTACCACACGCTCGGAGACCAGAATGGAGTCTTCGAAGTTGTAGCCGTTCCAAGGCATGAACGCGACGCGCATGTTCTGACCCAGCGCCAGCTCGCCCAGATCCGTTGAAGGACCATCGGCCAGCACGTCACCGCGCTCGATTGGCTCGCCCAGGTTGACACACGGCATCTGGTTGATGCAGGTGTTCTGGTTAGAACGGGTGTACTTGGTCAGGTTGTAAATGTCGATACCGGCTTCGCCCGGGTACATCTCGTCTTCGTTAACTTTAATAACGATACGGGACGCATCCACGTACTGAACGGTACCACCACGTTTCGCTACGGCTGTTACACCGGAGTCAACCGCTACCGCGCGTTCCATACCGGTACCAACCAGCGGCTTGTCAGCGCGCAGAGTCGGAACCGCCTGACGTTGCATGTTTGCACCCATCAATGCGCGGTTGGCGTCATCGTGCTCCAGGAACGGGATCAGGGACGCACCGACGGAAACCACCTGCTGGGTGGAAACGTCCATGTAGTCAACCTGGTCGCGGCTGAACAGGCTCGATTCGCCTTTGCTACGGCAGGTCACCAGGTCGTCTACGAAGTGACCTTCGTCGTCGAGGTTGGTGTTTGCCTGAGCGATAACGTAGTTACCCTCTTCAATTGCAGAGAGGTAATGAATTTCGTCGGTCACCACGCCTTCGCGAACGCGACGGTATGGGGTTTCCAGGAAACCGTACTCGTTGGTCTGCGCATAAACAGACAGGGAGTTGATCAGACCGATGTTTGGACCTTCAGGCGTTTCGATTGGGCACACGCGACCGTAGTGAGTCGGGTGAACGTCTCGAACTTCAAAGCCTGCACGCTCACGCGTCAGACCGCCCGGGCCAAGTGCAGAGATACGACGCTTGTGCGTAATCTCAGACAGCGGGTTGTTCTGGTCCATAAACTGTGACAGCTGGCTGGAACCAAAGAACTCTTTCACTGCCGCAGAAATCGGCTTGGCGTTGATCATATCCTGAGGCATCAGGGTATCGAGATCGCCCAGGGAAAGACGTTCTTTCACCGCACGCTCAACACGAACCAGACCTACACGGAACTGGTTTTCAGCCATTTCGCCGACGGAACGGATACGACGGTTGCCGAGGTGGTCGATATCATCCACTTCGCCAATACCGTTACGGATACCGATGAGCTTCTTCATCACTTCAATGATGTCGTCTTTGCTCAGGATACCGGAACCTTCGATCTCGTCACGCAGCAGAGAACGGTTGAACTTCATACGGCCAACCGCTGACAGATCGTAGCGGTCTTCCGAGAAGAACAGGTTCTCGAACAGGTTTTCAGCCGCTTCACGCGTTGGCGGTTCGCCAGGACGCATCATGCGGTAGATCTCAACCAGCGCGCTCAGGCGATCGGTGGTTGGGTCGACGCGTACGGTCTCAGAGATGTACGGGCCGTGATCCAGATCGTTGGTAAACAGCGTTTCAATGCGCTTGTGGCCGGACTGGCTCAGCTTGGCCAGCAGATCCAGCGACAGCTCCATGTTCGCGGCAACGATCAGTTCGCCGGTGCTTTCGTCGATGTAATCTTTAGCGACGACTTTACCCGCGATATATTCAACCGGAACTTCGATGTGCTCAACGCCATCTTTTTCCAGCTGACGAATGTGGCGTGCTGTAATGCGACGGCCTTTCTCAACGTAAATAGTACCGTTGGCTTCGATATCGAAGGAGGCAGTCTCACCGCGCAGGCGCTCAGGCACCAGTTCCATCTGCAGCTTGTTGTTGCGGATCTCATACACCACTTTATCGAAGAACAGGTCAAGGATCTGCTCAGTGGTGTAGTTCAGCGCGCGCAGAATGATGGTCGCTGGCAGCTTACGGCGACGGTCAATACGAACGAACAGGTTGTCTTTCGGGTCAAACTCGAAGTCTAACCAGGAACCACGGTAAGGGATGATGCGTGCGTTATACAGCACTTTGCCCGACGAGTGGGTTTTACCCTTATCGCTGTCAAAGAAGACACCAGGACTACGATGCAGCTGAGAAACGAT
>Ga0268259_10000251_pt1 | contig 21539 bp, 19 predicted proteins | sample AgamicAsMarz_FD_200246 | JGI IMG/M metagenome (GOLD analysis project Ga0268259, IMG submission 200246) | Agave microbial communities from Guanajuato, Mexico - As.Ma.rz (v2) (version 3) | ecosystem: Host-associated > Plants > Phyllosphere > Phylloplane/Leaf | place: Guanajuato, Mexico... | reverse complement strand
AGGGGCGCGAGGAGCTGCGCCGGGTGATCGAGCACCTCGACAAGCTTCCGGACGACCGGCGCGAGGCGCTGATCATGCGCTTCGCCCTCGGTATGGACAATCGCGAGATCGCTCGTGCCCTCGGCCGCACCGACGGCGCGACCAAGGTGCTGATCCACCGCGCGATCAAACAACTGCAGGAGGAGATGGGCGATGAAGGAGGGGGTGGGGGATGAGTGAAGTCGAGCGGCTGCTGGCCGATGCCCTGCGTCCGATCGAGCCGCCGGAGCGCCTCTCCGGTCGGGTCGAGGACACCCTCACCGCGGTCACCGCGGCCGCCGCCGAGGAGCTCTCCGACTGGGCCGAAGAGCTCTCCGACAGCGAGCTGAGCTCCCTGCGCGACCCGCGCAACTGGGTGCGGCCCGTGGTCGCGGTCGGCGTCGGCGGCGTCGCCACCGGCGCCCTGGTCCTGCTCGAGGCCCGCCGCCGCGGCCGCCAGCAGGCGCAAGGGCGCCTCCGCGCCCTGACCGAGCGCATCAGGTAGCTGGCTCGACCTCGACCGGGAAGTTGACGCTGTTGGCGATGAAGCAGCGCTCGTGGGCGCGGTGGTGGAGCGACTCGATCAGCTCCGCGGCGGGCTCGCAGTCGTAGGCGACGCGGGGGCGCAGCACGACGCGGGTGAACCGCTCGCCGTCGAGCAGGCCCTCGGCGTCGTCCTCATACGCCGTGACCTTCAATCCCTCGATGCGGGCGAGGGCGAGGAACCAGAGCATGTGGCAGCTCGAGAGCGCCCCGACCAGCATCTCCTCGGGATCGGCCTTGTTGCCGTCGCCGCCGAACTCCGCCGAGCTGGAGGCGGCGAGGCGCTGGCTGGCGAGCTCGATCGTGTGGGCGCGGCGGTCGTCGGCATCCGGGTCCCAGACGACCCGCGCATGGTGGGTGCTCGTCTTCATGACTGCACCACATTCTCCAGCGGCCGGCCCGCGAGCAGGCGCTCGACCTGCTCGCCGGCGAACTGCCAGGAGCGCCGGAAGCGGCGCGGCGTGTCGCCGGCCATGTGCGGGGTCAGCAGCAGGTGGGGGGCGGACCAGAGGCGGTGGTCGGCAGGCAGGGGCTCGGGATCGGCGACGTCGAGCGCGGCGCGGATACGTTCCTCGTAGAGGGCCTCGGTCAGCGCCTCCTGATCGACCAGCCGTCCCCGTCCCGCGTTGACCAGCAACGCCCCCGGCCTCATCGCGCCGATCTCCTCGGCGCCGATCAGGCCTTCGGTCTCGGGGCTGAGGGGCACGAGGACTACGACCACGTCGGCGCGTGGGAGCAGGCCCGGCAGCTCGGACACCTTCTGCACCCCCGGCCGCTCGCGGCGGGCGACGCGGAGCACGTCAACTCCGAACGGGCCCAGGCGGCGCTCTACCGCCGCCCCGATCGAGCCGTGGCCGACGATCAGCACGGTCGAGCCCTCGAGGTCGCCGGCGAACGGCGGCTGCCACTCGTCGCGCCTGACCACGTTGCGCCAGAGCGCCTGTCGCTGCGCATCGAGGTGCTCGGGCAGCTTACGCTGCATCGCCAGCACGACGCCGAGGACCCACTCGGCGACGGCGGCGTCGTGGGCGCCGCGCGAGTTGCACACGGTGATGCCGGCGGGGACGTGGGGGAGAAGCCAATCGACCCCGGACTCGAGTGCCTGCACGAGGCGCAGTGCGGACATGTCGGGCAGGGCATCGAGCACGCTGCTGCGGTAGGGAGGCACCAGCACCTCGACCCGCGCCAGGTCGGGGTGTTCGTCGGGGTCGCGCGGCACGGTGGCCAGCTCGACCCCGTTGGGCAGCTCCAGCGCGTCGCGCTCGGGCCGGTCCGCCGCCCAGATCAGCACGGCTCCTCCAGCATGCGCACGAAGCGTGCCCTGGCCACCTGTCGTTCGTATCCGGCCGCGGCCCAGAACTCAGTCGCGCCCTCGTCCTCGCTGAGCACGATCGCGGTCAGCCGGCGCGCGCCCAGCGCCCGCAGCCGCTCCTCTCCGGCGCGGATCAGCGCCGTCGCCATGCCCCGGCGGCGCCAGCCCGGGTCGACCGCGAGCCGGTAGAAGCTGCCCCGCCACCCGTCCCAGCCGGCGATCAGCGACCCGACCAGCTGGTCGCCGCTGGTCGCGACGAGCAGCGCCTCGGGATCGCGTGCGAGCAGGTCCGCGAGCGCCTCGGCGCTGTCCGTCGGGGTGGTCGGCCCGTCGGATCGGCTCCACAGCGCCAGGACGGGCTCGATGTCGGCTCGCGTTCCGCTGCGGATGGCGGTCGGGTTCATCGCGAGAGCCTAGTCCGAGCGCATCCGGTTCCGGCGACGCTACGGTGGCCGCGTGGCCAGTGACGAGCAGATTCTCAGGGCCGCCTACGCGGCCTTCAACGCCCGCGACCTCGACGCGGCGATCGAGCTGATGCACCCCGAGGTCGACTGGCCCAACGCCTGTGAGGGCGGCCGGGTCCCGGGCCGTGCGCCCGTACGCGCCTACTGGGAGCGCCAGTTCGAAGCGATCTCCAGCAAGGTGGAGCCGGAGCGCTTCTCGCATGAAGCCGACGACACCATCGCCGTCGATGTCCACCAGGTCGTCCACGACGCCAAGACCGGCGAGCTGCTCAGCGACTCGCGAGTGCGCCACGTCTACCGGCTCGACGGGGACCTCGTGGCGCGGATGGACGTGATCGACTAGCGCCATGGAGACGACGCTTCAGACGCCAAACGTGTGCGCCGGGCCGTTCGGCGCCGCCTACGACTTCTACATCGAGCGACCTTGGCTGATGCGCCTGATCGGTCGGGCTGTCTGGGGCATCGACGCCTCCATCCTCTATGGGAGCATGGAGCCGATCGGCCGGACCGCCCCCGGCGCGACCATCCTCGACGTCCCCTGTGGCGGCGGCGTGGCCTTCCGTGCCCTGGGGCCAGACCAGGACGTTCGATACGTGGCAGTCGATCTCAGCGCGAAGATGCTGAGGAGGGCAGAGCGCCGCGCGCGAAGGCGATCGTTGTCTCAGATCGAGATCGTCGCCGCGGACATGACAGCGTTGCCCTTCGCCGACGCCGAGGCCGATCTCTTCCTCTCCTACAGCGGTCTGCACATGGTCGATGATCCGGCCAAGGCGATGACGGAGATCGCTCGCTGCCTCAAGCCAGGCGGCCAGCTGATCGGGACCGCCTTCTTCTCCGACGCGAGCCGGCGAGCCCGGCTCCTTTTCGAGCTCGGCGCCCGGCGCGGACACCCGCTGCCGCCGGACCGTGACGACGTCTCCCGCTGGCTCACCGCTGCAGGTCTCACCGAAGCGACGATTGGGCCCCAGCCCGGCTTCGCCGCCTTCAGCGCTCGCAAGCCCGCGTCCTGACGAGGCCTTCCAGTGCTAACCGTGCTGGGAGGCTTTGAGGTCAATCCGGGGGGTTTGTAGCTGCTAGATTGTCAGTATGACGCTACATCAACCCGAGAGCGAGGTCGGGGTTCGCGAGCTCCATGATCGCCTCAGCGAGTACCTGGAGCGAGTCGAGGGGGGAGGCGAGATCGTCGTCACGCGGCGTGGCCGACCCGTCGCTCGCCTCAGCGGACTCAGCGAGCGGCCACTCGATGCTCTCGCGCGCCGTGGGCTGGTGCGGATGCCGGAGGACGGGCGCTCTCCTCGGTCGGCGCAGGTCGAGGCCACCGGTTCGGTTTCCGATCTCGTCTCCGAGCAGCGGGCCTGATCTTCTGTTTCGACACGTCGGCGCTGGTCAAGCTCGTCGTCGTCGAGGACGGCTCTGAATTGGCGGCTGAGCTTTGGGGCAGTGCCCACCCAGCGGCCTCGAGCGTCCTCGCCTATCCGGAGGGCCGAGCGGCACTGGCGGCTGCCCGGCGTGTGGGTCGGCTTGAGAAGGACGCTCATGCGAAGGCACTCGTGGACTTTGAGGAGCTGTACGCGGACCTGGTCACAATCGGCGTTGATCAGGAGCTCGCTCGCAGCGCGGGCAAGCACGCGGAACACTTGGGGCTGCGTGGCTACGACGCGGTTCATCTAGCCACTGCGCTCGAACTCGGCGACGAGGAAGTCGTTCTCGTCACCTGGGATCGAGATCTAGCTCGAGCCGCTGAGCGGGTTGGCCTGGGCATCGCAGGGTCGCGCTGACCCTCGGGCCTCCGTTTGCGGGGACTTCTATGCGGCTGAATGGAGTCGAACCATCACGGGTGTTTCCACCCACAAGGCCCTCAACCTTGCGCGTCTACCAGTTCCGCCACAGCCGCCTGTGGGCGGAGGATTCTAGATGTTCGGCGCTGCAGGGGCGGGCGCTGGCCTTGCAGGGGTTGCCGGTGTCCGGGAGAGGCGGTAGCCTGCGAACACGTGTTCGAGCTAGAGGAGCGGCCGTGGACCTGGACCTGACGAAGCGCCAGAAGGAGATCTTCGACTTCATCAAACGCTACGCGGCGAAGACCGGGTACCCGCCGACCGTGCGGGAGATCGGCAAAGCCGTGGGGCTGCACTCGTCCTCGACCGTCCACGCCCATCTCGCCAACCTGGAGAAGATCGGGCTGCTGCGGCGCGATCCCTCGAAGCCCAGGGCGATCGAGCTGCTCTTCGACCGCGCCAAGCGGACGATCTTGCCCGGCGAAGGCGCCGGTCTGCCGCTGGTCGGCCAGGTGGCCGCCGGCGAGCCGATCCTGGCCGAGGAGAACGTCGAGGAGTACATCGAGGTCCCCGACGTGATCGGCGGCGAGGACGGCGACTACATCCTCCAGGTGCGCGGCGAAAGCATGAAGGAAGCGGGGATCTTCGAGGGCGACTATGTCGTCGTCCGCCCGGCCGAGGCGGCCGACGACGGGACGATCGTCGTCGCCCTGATCGAGGACGAGGCGACGGTCAAGCGCTTCTACCGCGAGTCCGACCACATCCGCCTCCAGCCGGAGAACGAGGCGATGGAGCCGATCCGCACCACGGACGCAAAGATCCTCGGCCGCGTCGTAGGCGTGTTTAGAAAGGTCTGACGCCGTCAGGCAAGGACGCAGGGAGCGAAGCGTGCTCTGCACGTGAGCGACCGAGGACGCCGCATGACGGCGTCAGGGCCAAGTTCCGGCTTCGATTCGCTTCTTGTAACTGCGCTGTTTGCGCCGCGCGTCCCAGAGCGCCAGCGGCAGCAGGCGCAGGGCGAGGCGGGGGAAGAGATCGAGGAGGCGGAGCTGCAGGCCGCGCCAGCGCGGCAGGATCACGAGCGGACGCGGCCGCTCGGTCAGCTTGCCGACCGCGGTCGCGACCTCGTCGACCGTGAGCAGGCGGCCCGAGAAGGACCCCGCTGCGTCGCGGTCGTCGAGCTTGTCCTCGAGCATCGGGGTCCAGATCCCGTCCGGGCAGATCGCCGAGAGCTCGACGCCCTCGATCCCGGCCTGCCGCAGGTCGAAGAGGGTCCCCAGCGAGAAAGCGATCGCGGCGTGCTTGCTCGCCGAGTAGTTGACCTCGCCGGGAGCGGCGACGATCCCGGCCAGCGAGATGACGTTGATCACCTGGCCGCGGCCGGCGACGGTCATCGGCCCCAGGGCGGCGATCGTCCCGTTCATCGTGCCCAGCGTGTTGACGTCCAGCATCGTCCGGCGGGTCGCCTCGTCCTGGGTCCAGGAGGAGCCGGTCCAGAGCACTCCCGCGTTGTTGACCCAGAGATCGAGCGAGCCCGACCGCGCCGCCACTCCCTCCGCGACCGCGCGGCAGGCCGCCTCGTCGCGCACGTCGAGCCCGGCGCCGCTGGCGCCGCCGCCGATCTCCGCCGCGACCCGGGCCGCGGCCTCGGGGTCGACGTCGGTGACCTCGACCTGAAAGCCCCGTCCGGCGAGCTCGCGGGCGATCGCGCGGCCGAGGCCGCTGCCCGCTCCGGTGACGACGGCTGCCGGCATCGTTGCGCAGGCTATTCGATGGTCTCGGGCCCGAGACCGGGCGCTACCATCGAGGTGCGGGCTGGACGGCCGCGGGGGGAGAGAAAACCCCTCGAGGAAAGTCCGGACACCACAGGGCGAGGGCGGTGGGTAGCGCCCACCCGGGGAAACCCGCGGGACAGTGCCACAGAAACACACGGCCGATGGCGCAGCCACACGTGAGCTGCGTACAGGCAAAGGTGAAATGGTGCGGTAAGAGCGCACCGGCGCCGCGGTGACGCGGCGGCCAGGCAAACCCCGCCCGGTGCAAGGCCAAGCAGAGTCGTCGACCCTGCCCGGCGAGGCTCAGGTAGGCCGCAGAGATAGATGGTCGTCCCCGACAGGATCCGGCTTACAGGCCCGCTAAAGGAAAGGCCCCCATTTGGGGGCCTTTCCAATCTCGTCATCGATTCATGTCTTAGCGTTTGCTAATCTGCCGCGACTTCCGCTGAATCCTCGCCTACATATCGCGAGGAGCGGGGGACCCAAAGGTTGGGGCGAATCGCCGGCTTCTGCCGCGTAGCGCAGCTCTTTCAGCGCGAGCCCGTCAGCTAACCCCGTAAGCGTCGCAAAGAGCCATGAAGCCGAGAAACCGCCATGGGCGGCAAGACCATCTACCGATCGCTGCGCTTTGCGCGGCCCTCGCGCTGGGCGCGGCGCCGGCGCAGGCGATGACCGGTGGCGCCGCCACCTCCCCCGTCACCGAACCGATCCCCGGTGGCATCGCCTTCGGCGCGATGCGCGCGGCCGGCGCCACCTGGTACGGCCCCGGCCTCTACGGCAACAACACCGCCTGCGGCCAAGTCCTGCTGCCGGAAACGATCGGCGTCGCCCACCGCAACCTGCCCTGCGGCACCGCCGTCAAGTTCATCCACAGGGGCCGGCAGCTGGTCACCCGCGTGATCGACCGCGGGCCCTACACCGCCGGCAACGCCTGGGACCTGACGAACGGGGCGCGCCTGGCGCTCGGCTTCGAAGGCGTGGGCAGGATCCGCTACGCGGTGGAGCGCGGCGCCGTCGCCTCCCGCGGCTAGTCTTCCCCGCTGAAGCGGCATTCCGACGAGAGGAGCATGGGCATGGCGAGGCGGTTGCTGGTTGCTGGAACGCTGGGGAGCTGTCTGGCGATCCTCGTCGCGCTGGCCGGGGGGGCCGGAGCGGCGACGACTTCGACCACCACTGTCGTCCTCGGCAGCACCGCGACCGTGCCCGATCCGTCGTGCCCCGAGATGCCCTGCCAGGCGATCGGCAGTGTCACCGGCTTCCAGATCCGCAACAACCAGACCAGTCTCCCCTTCCGGGTTCCGCGCGACGGCAAAGTCAAGTCCTGGACGCTGACCCTGGCCCAGCCCACCGGCGAACAGCGCTCCTTCTTCAACGGCTTCTTCGGCACCCCGCCGCAGGCGCGGCTGGCGATCCTGCGCCGCGTCCCCGGCACCGAACCGCCCCGCTACAACCTGCGGCGCCAGGGCAAGGCCCAGGTGCTGAGCCCCTGGCTTGGCCAGACGGTCAGGTTCAGCGCCTCGCTGCCGGTCGAGAAAGACGACATCGTCGGTCTCACGGTGCCGACCTGGGCGCCGGCCTTCGCCGAGGGCCTGCCCTCCAACAACGTCTGGCTGGCCAGTCGCGAAGAAGGCAAATGCGTCGACGCCACCGACGTCCGCCAAGGCGAAGCCCACGAGAAAGTGGGCACCCGCGCCACCTACGGCTGCCGCTACGCGACCGCGCGGCTGCTGTACACGGTCACGCTGGCGGTCGACTGACCCTCAGCCGCCGTTAGGCGGCCGAGGGTAGGACCCGCGGCGTCGACTGATCTTTGGGCAGCGCCGCCGCGCCGGCGATCAGGCTCTGGAACTCGTTGAGCGCCAGGTGGGCGACCGCCTCGAGCAGCTCCTCGTCGGTCCAGCCGATCTCCCGCGCCTCCTCATGCAGGTGGAGCGGGGGAGGGCCATCGGCGTCGAGGGCCGCCTCCAGGTACTCCAGCAGCGCCGCCTCCTTCGGGTCGGCGGAGCGGAAGCTGCGTGCCCGCGAGACCTCGTCGAGGCCGAGGCCGGCGCGCCGAGCCGCCTTCGCGTGCTGAGCGATGCTGTAGCTGTCGTCGCGGTGCTCGGCGACGGCGAGGGCGATCCGCACCCGCGTCGCCTGCGGCAGGACGCCGCTGCGAAGCTCCGAGCGCATCCGCGTGTAGGCGCGCAGCACGGAGGGCGCGCCGGCGAGCACGCCGACGAACTTGGTTACCGCGCCGCCGGTGGCCTGGATCGTCTTGATCAGCGGCGCGCTCTCGTCGGGAGCGGTCAACTCGTCGTGGATCTGGAATCTGCTCACGTCTGTTTTTACTGTCACGTTGCTTCCCGCCTTTGGCTTCAGGGGTGGATTTCCGCTTTACGAAGCCCTTACGTGGCCTTTACTTTACTTTTAGCCGATAACTTACGCGAAGTAAGTTATACCTGTTTCCAGGCCCTCTCGCAAGGCCCATACCCGGATCACGCGATCCCTAGGCGTCTGCCAGACTCTTGGCGCCCACGAAGCGAGGAGCCGCCATGCCAGAGCAACCCACGACTGCCGACGACGTCGCCCGGATCGTCGAGGAGCGTAACGTCCGTTTCGTCCGGCTCTGGTTCACCGACGTGCTGGGCCAGCTGAAGAGCTTCTCGATCAACGCGGCCGAGCTGGAGGACGCCTTCGAGGGCGGCATGGGCTTCGACGGCTCCTCGATCACCGGCTTCAACCCGATCGAGGAGTCCGACATGATCGCGATGCCGGACCCCTCGACCTTCGCCCTGATCCCCTGGCGACCCGAGGAAGAGAACGCCGTCGCCCGCATGTTCTGCGACATCAAGGTGCCGGGCGGCGAGCCCTACGAGGGCGACCCGCGCTGGATCCTGCGCCGCGCCCTCAAACGCGCCGAGGAGCTCGGCTTCGACGCCTACAACGTCGGGCCCGAGCTCGAGTACTTCTACTTCCGTTCCTCCAAACCCGAGGACGGCGTTCCAGAGGTGCTCGACGAGGGCGGCTACTTCGACCTGACCACGCTCGACGCCGGCTCCGACGTGCGCCGCGAGACTGTCCTCGCCCTGGAGAAGATGGGCATCCACGTCGAGTACACCCATCACGAGGTCGGCCCTTCCCAGCACGAGGTCGACATGCGCTACAAGGACGCGCTGGCGATGGCCGACGACTGCATGACGTACCGCATCGTCGTCAAGGAGTACGCGATGAAGTACGGCTGGCACGCGACCTTCATGCCTAAGCCGCTGTTCGGCGAGAACGGCTCCGGCATGCACGTCCACCAGTCGCTGACCAAAGATGGGAAAAACGCCTTCTTCGACGCCGACGACCAGTTCTTCCTCTCGCCAACGGCGAAGGCCTTCATCGCCGGCCAGCTCAAGCACGCGCGCGAGATCTCGCCGCTCTTCGCCCAGTGGGTCAACTCCTACAAGCGGCTCGTCCCCGGCTACGAGGCGCCGGTCTACCTCTCCTGGTCGCGCCGCAACCGCTCGGCGCTGATCCGCGTGCCGCTCTACCACCCCGGCAAGGAGGGGGCGACGCGCGCCGAGCTGCGCTGCCCCGACCCCGCCTGCAACCCCTATCTCTGCTTCGCCGGCATGCTGCAGGCGGGCCTGGAAGGGATCGAGAAGGGCTACGAGCTGCCCGAGCCGATGGAGCAGAACCTCTACCACCTCTCGACCGAGGAGCGCTCCCAGCAGGGGATCGAGCAATTGCCGGCGACCCTCGGCGAGGCGGTCGAGGTGGCGGCCGAGTCGGAGCTCGTGCTGCGCACCCTCGGCGAGCACACCTTCCGCCGCTTCGTCGAGATCAAGCGCCAGGAGTGGGACGAGTACCGGGTCCAGGTCACCCCGTACGAGATCGAGAACTTCCTGCCGGTGCTCTAGGCCGTGCGGATCCGCATCGCTCTCGCTTCTGCGGCTTTGCTGGCGTTGAGCCCCACGCTGGCCGTCGCCAAAGACCGCTACGTCACCCCGGCCGGCAGCGGCTCGGACTGCACGCAGGAAAAACCCTGCTCGATCTTCATCGGCGTCAACAGCGCGGCGGCCAAAGACGTCGTGCACGTGGCGGGCGACCTCGGGCCGTACCCGGTCATCACGTCGGGGATCTCAGTCAACCCCGGCGTCGTCGTGGTCGGCGAGGGGGCGCAGTTGCCGCAGCTCACCCTCGGCGGCAACGGAGAAGTAGGGGTTGGGGGAGGGACCCTGACCCGTTTCGACCTGCGCCGTACGAGTGCGACCATGCCGCTCCTTCCACTCCTTCGCGTTTCAGGTGGCGGAATGGCCCAGCGGCTGCGGATCGAATCGACCGTGAACGCGCTGCCAGTGGAGATGCTCAGTGGGGTGCTCCGCGACAGCTTCGTGCGTGCGACGGCGGCTGGCACTCCGGCGGTGCAGCCGCTCAACAACTCGATCCTCCGCAACGTGACGGCGCTCGCGACGGGGCCGAGCTCGGCGGGCATCCGGACCTCCGGCTCGGGCTTCCCGCCAAGCTGCGCCGGGGCTCAGATCCAGTTGAGGAACACGATCGCCCGCGGCGTCGCCTTCGACATCGAGGCCTCGGGCATGGTCGGGTGCGCATCGACGATCGATGTTGGCCACTCCAACTTCCGCGCCGGCGCGCTGGGCCTCTCCAATGCCTCGGTCATCGACTCCGGCGGCAACCAGACCAGTGTCAATCCCCTGTTCGGCGCCGACGGCCTCCACCAGCTCGCCGGCTCGCCGACGATCGACGCCGGGCTCGCCGAGGAAGTCAACGGCCCCTTCGACATCGACGGCGACGCGCGACTGCTGGGCACGGCCCCCGACATCGGCGCCGACGAGTTCCCGTCACCGCCGCTTTCCCCGACGCCTGCCGCCGACACGACGGCGCCAGAGGGCTCCGCGCTCAAGCTCAGCCCGAAACGGTTCGTGCCCGGCAAACGCAAACCGAAGGGAACGAGCATCGGCTACTCGCTCACCGAGTCGGCGCTGACGACGTTCACCGTCCAGCGCAAAGCGAGTGGCCGGCGCGCAAACGGGCGCCGAGGGCTCTGCCTGACAGGCAAAGCCGCCAAAGCCAAAGGCGGGCTGCGCTGCATAAAACTCGTCAAGCTCGGGACGCTTGCCCACCAAGGCGCCGCCGGCGCCAACAGCTTCCGCTTCGACGGCTGGGTCGGCGGCAAGAAGCTCCCGCCTGGCTCTTACCTGATGACCGGCCGCCCGACCGACGCGGCCGGCAATGTCGGCGCCGCCTTCGGCGCCACGTTCGCGGTGCTCAGGCCGAGAGCTAAAGCTCGTCGGTAGGCGCCTGCGTCCTGGCGATGCTCGCCTCCCGTCCCTCGGGGGCGGGAGCGGTCGTCTCGCGGTCGCCGGGACCGCGCTTCGAGAGCGCCGACGGCCACCAGAAATTGTCGCCCATCGTTAGGGCGATCGAGGGGACGAGGACGCTGCGGACGAGGAAGGTGTCGAGCAGGACGCCGAAGGCGACGACGAAGCCGATCTCGGTGAGGAAGGTGAGGGGGAGGACGGCGAGCACCGAGAAGGTGCCGGCGAGGACGATGCCGGCGCTGGTGATGACGCCGCCGGTGACCGCGAGGGCGCGGAGGATTCCCTGTTCCGAGCCGTGCTTGATCGTCTCCTCGCGGGCACGGGCGATCAGGAAGATGTTGTAGTCGACCCCGAGCGCTACGAGGAAGACGAAGGCGAAGAGCGGCAGCGACGGGTCGGATCCGGGGAAGCCGAAGATCACGTCGAAGACGAAGTAGCCGACGCCGAGGGCGGCGAGGAAGCTGAGGATCACGGTGCCGATCAGGACCAGCGGCGCCGCCACCGCCCGCAGCAGCCCGACCAGGATCAGGAAGACGACGATGAGGATGATCGGCGGGATCACGATCGAGTCCCAGCCGGCGGCGTCGCGGACGTCGAATTCGATCGCCGACGGCCCACCCACCACGGCGCTTGGCGCCGCCGCCTGGGCGGCGTCGCGGATCGGTTCGATCAGGTCGAAGGCCTCGGTCGAGTAGGGATTCGGTTCCAGTGTCGCCTGGACGAGGACTCCGGGCGGTCCCTCCGCGACCGGCCGCGAGACCGCGTCGACGCCTTCCACGCCGGCGACGGCTTTGCGCACCGCTTCCACTTCGTCGGGGCGCTCGACGACGACATCGGTGAGCGCGGTGGTTCCGGAGGGGAAGCTCTTGTCGAGCAGCTTCTGGCCTTCGACCGATTCGACTTCGGTGCGGTAGCTGTCTTCGCTGGTCAGGTCGGTTGAGAAGAAGGCGAAGCCGGCGCAGAGGATCAGGAGGACGGCGATCGAGCCGGCCATCACCCGCTTGGGCGAGATCGCCACGCGGTCGCCGATCCGTTTCCAGAAGCCGTGCGTCGCGTCGACCGCGTGCTCGAGCCGGTGACGCCGGATCTCGTAGGGGGTGAAGACGGCGCGGTCGAGCGGGCCGACGATCAGCGAGGGGATGCGGCGGCCGCTGATTCGTCGCAGGACCCAGTTGAGAAGCACCAGCGGCAGCAGGACGAAGACCAGCAGGGAAGCGAGGAAGACCCGGGCGAAGGCGCCGAACCCCGAGCCCTCGACGATTCCGCGCCGGGCGCGGTCCGAGACCCGCTCGGCGCTCGGCGCCGTCTCCGGCGTGTGGGGGACGAAGGGCCAGAAGGCGCGGCGGCCGAAGATCGTCAGCAGCGCCGGCAGCAGGGTAAGCATCGAGAGCGCCGCGCAGGCGATCCCGATCGCCGCGATCGGGCCCAGCCCGGCGGTGCCGTTGACCTTTGCGATCAGGAGGCAGAGCAGGGCGGCGATCACCGTCGCCGCCGAGGCGAAGATCGCCGGTCCGGCCGAGGCCAGCGCCGTGCGCATCGCCTCGTGCTTGTCGACCGTGTGGTGCAACTCCTCGCGGTAGCGGGAGACGAGCAGCAGCGCGTAGTCGGTCCCGGCGCCGAGCACCAGCACCGACATGATCGAGCTCGACTGGCCGTTGATCGTCACCCCGAGCTCCGAGACCCCGTACCCGATCGAGCGCGAGAGCGTCTCGGCGAAGATCACCGCGATCAGCGGGATGAAGAAGAACATCGGCGATCGGTAGATGACGATCAGCAGGAAGATCACGAGGCTGAGCGCCGCCAGCAGCAGGGTGGCGTCGAGGCTTTCGAAGACTTCGATCGCGTCGGCGGAGAAGCCGGCGCCGCCGGTGATCTTCACCTCGAGGCCGCCGCCCGGGTCCGAGATCGCATCGCGCCAGTCCTCGACCGGGTCGAGGATCCGTTCGCCCTCGCCTTCGGCCTTGATGTATGAGGTGATGATCGCCGCCTTGCCGTCTTTGGAGCAGACGGGGCCGACGAAGGGTTCGTAGCCGGCGGGCTGTCCGGGGATGGTCGACGTCGAGGTGGCGCACTCGGCCGTCAGTCCCGGCGCCGGCGCCTGCTGCACGGCGCCGCTGGTGCCAGGCGCTTTGCCGCCTGCGGCCGCGGTGGCGCCGTCGGCGATGATGCCGGGGAAGCGCTCGGCGGTCATCGCTTCGACGTCTTCGACGATCTTGCGGCGGTCGGCGGCGGTCAGACCGGCCTCGCGCCGATAGACGATCACCGCCGGCGCGAGTTCCCCGTTCTGCAGGGCTTCGGTCTTGTCGAGGGCGTGCGTCGACTCGGCATCGCCGGGCAGGTAGGAGGTCGCCTCGTTGCTTTCCGCCTCTTCGAACTTGCCTGGCAGGTCGGCGGGTCCGGAGGCGATGAAGATCGCCAGGAACCAGACCGCGAAGACGATCCACTTTGCTCGGCGACCGGCGGGGAAGGTGAAGAGGGAGCCGCGCACTGCCGCGCATCCTTGCAAATGCGCGGCCTCGGTTCAGAGAAGCTCCGCCAGCGCCCCTGGATCTGTCACCGGTTGGCGGCAGGTGAAGTGCTCGCAGACGTAGGCGGTGGGCTTGCCGTCGACCGCGGGGCGGTCGCGCAGGAGCGGTGGCTCTGTCGCGCCCTGCGGCCCGCCGGCGAGGACCAGGTGCGGCCTGAGCTCGGCGCGCACCGCCGCCGCCAGCTCGCTCGGATCGTCGCCGAGCAGGGCGACCTCCTTGGTGGGGGAGAGGTAGAAGTCGAGCGCCCGCAGCAGGTGGGCGAAGGCCTCTGGATGCCGAGCCGCGGAGGCGGCGAAGAGGCGGAAGACGCCCTCCGCCTGCTCTTCGTAGCGCCGCTCGCCGGTCAGCGCTGCGAGGCGCAGCATCCCCATCGCCGCCGAGCTGTTGCCGGACGGGATCGGGTGGTCGCCGACCTCCTTGCGGCGGGCGATCAGCGCCTCGTGGTCCTCGGAGGTGGAGAAGTAGCCGCCGTGCTCGCGGTCGCCGAAGCGGGCGATCGTCGTCTCGGCCAGCTCCTGCGCCGCCTCGAACCAGCGTTGCTCGAAGCTCGCTTCGTAGAGGGTCAGCAGCGCCTCGAGCAGGAAGGCGTGGTCCTCGAGGTAGGCGTTGAGGTGGGCGCGGCCGTCCTTGTAGGTGCGCAGCAGCCGCCCCTTCTCGTCGCGCAGCGACCCCAGCAGGAACTCGGCGCACTCGCGGGCCGCGGCGAGGTAGTCCTCGCGGCCGAGGACCGCTCCGGCCTCGGCCAGGGCGGCGATCGTCAGCGCGTTCCAGGAGGCGAGCCGCTTGTCGTCGAGCCCCGGCCAGACGCGCTTCGCCCTGGCCTCGTAGAGGGCACGCCGGGCCGCGGCAAGGCCCGAGGGCTCGACCGCCGTGGCGCCGCCCGCCAGGTGAAGGATGCTGCGCCCCTCGAAGTTGCCGCGCTCGGTGACGCCGTAGAGCTCGATCACGGGAGCGGAGTCCGCCCCGAGCACCGCGCGGATCTCCTCCGGCGCCCAGGTGTAGAAGCGGCCCTCCTCGCCCTCGGAGTCGGCGTCGAGGGCGGAGTAGAAGCCGCCCTCCAGGCCGCGCATCTCGCGCAGGGCCCAGTCCAGGGTCTCCTCGCAGACGCGGCGGTAGCGCTCGTGGCCGAGGGCCTGCCAGCCGTGCAGGTAGGCGCGGGCGAGCAGCGCGTTGTCGTAGAGCATCTTCTCGAAGTGGGGGACGAGCCAGGCCGCGTCGACCGAGTAGCGGGCGAAGCCGCCGCCGAGCTGGTCGTAGATGCCGCCGGCCAGCATCGCGTCGAGGGTGCGCTCGACGATCGCGGTCGAGCCGCGGGTCAGCAGCAGCTCCAGGGCCGAGGCGGGCGGAAACTTCGGCGCTCCGCCGAAGCCGCCGCGCTCGCCGTCGGCCCGCGCCTCGAGCCCCTGCGCCGCGGCGTCGAGCAGGGCTGCCTCGACCGGCTCCGCCGCCGGCGCGACTCGTCCCACGGCGCCGAGGTGCGCCCGCATCTGCGGCGCCTTCTCGCGCAGCTCCTCGCGCTTGTCCTCGAAGGCCTGGATCACCGCTTCCATCACCATGCGGAAGCTCGGCATCCTCCGGCCCTCGTCGGGTGGGAAGTAGGTGCCGCCGTAGAACGGCACCCCGTCTGGGTCGAGGAAGACCGTCATCGGCCAGCCGCCCTGGCCGCTGATCGCCTGCACCGCCTCCATGTAGAGGGCGTCGACGTCGGGCCGCTCCTCGCGGTCGACCTTGACGTTGACGAAGTGCTCGTTCATGTAGGCCGCCGTCTCCGGGTCCTCGAACGACTCGCGCTCCATCACGTGGCACCAGTGGCAGGCGGAGTAGCCGACCGAGAGCAGGATCGGCAGGTCCTCGCGCCGCGCCCGCTCCAGAGCCTCCTCGCCCCAGGGGTACCAGTCAACCGGGTTGTCCCGGTGCTGCAACAGGTACGGGCTGGTCTCCTGCGCGAGGCGGTTCGACATTAAGCCCAGGCTACCCGTGCTGGCGCAATCGCTCACTAATGATGAGCAGGGGTCGTCGAATACTGGGTCAACCGGCGCAAAGGGCGCTCCGATGCGGTCTGGAACGGTCTAGTTTGCAGCAGAGTGACTTACGAGAAGCTGCTTTCGCAACAGAGCGATCCGGCAATCGAGGGGGTGCTGGCAAAGCTCGATCCCGACGATCAGGAGATCGTGCGCAACGCCTTGGCCAAGGCGGAGAAGACCGAGGCGGAATTGCGCTACATCGCCGATCACGACTCGCTCACTGGCCTGCTCGATCGGCGACGCTTCCGCGCCGAACTGGACCAGTACGTCTCCTTCAGCGCTCGCTACGGCGGCCAGGGCGCCGTGATGATCATCGACATCGACGGCCTCAAGGCGGTCAACGACGCACTCGGCCACCACGCCGGCGACAACCTGATCCGGCGCATCGCCTCGATCCTGCGCGAACGGGTGCGAACCACCGACATCGTCGCCCGCCTCTCCGGCGACGAGTTCGCGGTGCTGGTGCCGCAGACCGACACCGAGGGCGCCCTGCAGCTCGGCGAGGACCTGCGGGCTCAGGTCGCCGAAGGCGCGGCGCCGCTTCCCGACGCCGAGAACGCGACGATCAGCGTCGGGATCACGATGTTCGGCGGCGAGCGCGATGTCGGCGGCGAGGCCGTCCTGGTCGCGGCCGACCAGGCGATGTACAGGGCCAAGGAGGGGGGGCGCAACCAGATCGCGCTCTTCCAGGACCCCGACGAGCCGCGGCGCGACTCCGGCCGGGTCAAGCAGACCACCACGGCGAGGATCCGGGAAGCGCTGACCCAGGACCGGCTCAGCCTCCACACGCAGCCGATCCGCAGCCTCGCCTCGGGCGGGATCGAGCGCTACGAGCTGCTGCTGCGGATGACCGGCGACAACGGCGAGCTGCTGCCCGCCGCCTCCTTCATTGGGGCGGCCGAGCGCGCTGGCATGGTCCAGGAGCTCGACCGCTGGGTCGTCGCCCGCGCCCTCGAGCTGCTGGCCGAGCGCGAGCAGGCCGGCGAGCCGGTCTCGCTGCACGTCAACCTCTCCGGGGCATCGCTGACCGACGTCTCGGTGATCGAGTTCATCGAGCGCCGCCTCGACGAAGGCGACGCCGACCCCTCCCGCTGCACCTTCGAGATCACGGAGACGGCGAGGGTCGCCGACTACGCGGCGGCCGCCGGGTTCGCCGACCGCCTGACCGAATTCGGCTGCCAGGTGGCGATCGACGACTACGGCGCCGGGTTTGGCTCCTTCCACTACCTCAAATCGATTCCCTTCGACCTGATCAAGATCGATGGCGCCTTCATCCGCGACATGCCGCGCAGCGACGCCGATCAGCTCACGGTCCAGGCGATCGTCCAGATCGCACGCGGTCTCGGCAAGACGACGATCGCCGAGTACGTCCAGGACGACGTCACCGCGCAGATGCTGCGCGAGTACGGCGTCGACATGGCCCAGGGCTTCCACCTCGGCAAGCCGGTCGCCGTTGCCGAGGCTCTGGCGGCGTAGCGCTCAGCCCTGGCCGAGGTCCCGGGCGAAGGCCTCGAAGGCGTTGAGGTAGCGCTGCAGGTCCTCGTCGGCGTGGGCGATCGAGAGCGTCCACTCCTCCTCGACCCCCGGCGTCATGAAGATGCCGTGGTTCATGTGGTAGAGCCAGGCGAGCGTGGAGAGCTCTTCGTCGACCTTGGTCAGGTAGTCCCGGTACTCGTACATCCGCTCCGGCGAGAAGATCACGCAGCCCTTGGCGCCGAGGCCCTCGGTGTAGGCGGGGAGCTCGTATGAGTCGACGATCTGCTGGCAGCCCTCGAGCAGGCGGCGGTTGGTCGCCTCGAAGCGCTCGTAGGCGTCGTCGGCGAGGACCTCGGTCAGCGTTGCCTCCGCCGCCGCCATCACCAGCGGGTTGCCGTTGAAGGTGCCGTACTGCTTGACCGTGCCGTCGGCGACGATCGCCGCCAGCTCCTCGCTCATCCCGATCGCCCCTCCGGGGTAGCCGCCGCAGCTCGCCTTGGCCAGGGTGATCATGTCCGGGGTGACGCCGAAGCGCTGGGTGGCGCCGCCGGGGGAGATCGTGCAGCCCGTCTTGACCTCGTCGAAGATCAGCTTCACTCCATGCCAGGCGGTCAGCTCGCGCACCCGCTCGAGGTAGCCCTCGCGGGGCGGGATGATGTTGATGTTCATCATCGCCGGCTCCATGATCAGGCCGGCGACCTGCTCGCCGATCTTCTCCAGGACGCTCTCGAGCGCGTCGGCGTCGTTGAAGGGGACGGCGCGGGTCAGCTCGGTCAGCGCCCGCGGCGTGCCGCCGCCGTAGGGGACGCTGACCGGGTCGTCGCGGGCGCCGAGCGCCTCCAGCGGTGGGTATACGGAGACCATCACCGCGTCGTGGTGCCCGTGGTAGGAGCCCTCGATCTTGAGGATCGTGTCGCGGCCGGTGGCGCCGCGGGCGAGGTGGACGGCGTCCATCGTCGCCTCGGTGCCGGAGTTGTTGAAGCGCCACTGCGGCAGCCCGAAGCGGCGCACCAGCTCCTCGGCGACGACGATCGAGCCGTCGGTGGGGGCGGCGAAGTGGGTGCCTTCGTCGATCCGCGCCTTGACGGCGGCGCCGACCGTCGGGTTGGCGTGTCCGATGCACATCACGCCGAAGCCGTTATGGAAGTCGGCGTACTCGTTGCCGTCGACGTCCCAGACCCGGCTGCCCTGGCCGCGCTCGATGTAGACCGGCCATGGGTCGTTCTCCTGGAAGGAGGAGGGGACCCCGCCCGGCATCGAGCGGACGGCCCGCTCGAAGGTCTTCGCCGACCGGCCCGTGCGGTTGCGGAACTGCTCCTGCTGGGCCTCGGTCAGCGCCGCAACGCGCTTGCGGTCGATCTGCTCCACCGTGTCAAGCGTAGAGGGTTGCTTCGTCGCTCTAGCGGGGGAGGAGCCGGTCCGCCGCTGTCGGCGACATTCGACTGGACGATGGACCGGCTCCTTTTCAACAGGTTGCGGCAGCTCGGGTCCAAGCTCAATGCTCCAGTGTGCGCCGAGGAGAGGGGCACCGGCATCTCCCGGGCCTGATGGTGATCCACTAGCTACGCCGGACGGTCGTGTCGACCGCCCGGCGTGGCTGCGGCGGTCAGCTCTTGACCAAAGTGCCTTTGATCGTGCCGGAGAACCCGCAGGAGAGGCCGGTTCCCTCTGGCTGCAGCGATGCCGTCAGCGAGTAGGTCAGCGATTTGGTGACGCGGAGCGTCCACGTGGTCGGCACCGGTACCCCAGCCATTGAGACCGTCGTGGTTTCGGTTGCCTGAAGCCCGCCGCCCGATGCTTTGGCCGGAACCGGCTCGCTTTCGTGCACGTAGAGGAAGCAGAACTCCGGCACCTCGAATTTGAGCAGTGCCGTTTTGCCTTTGCCGGACAGCGTCAGCTCGACGTTGTTCGCGGCGTCCCGGTAGACGCCGTCGGCGATCCCGGCGCCTTTCGGGCAGCCTTTGCCTTTTTTGCCTTTGGCGCTGGCGCTGGCGGAGCCTTTGGCTTTCCCTTTGCCTTTGGCGCATTTGGCGCCTTTCTTGGCCGACGCCTGGGCGCCGTCGTTGGCTACGGCGCCCGTCGTCGGGCTGAAGCCGACGGCAAGCACGAGCGCGGCGACGAGCGCGAGCAGGATGCTCTTCTTCACGTTCTCTCCTTGGTCTTTGAAACGAGGACCGCGTCAGCCTATGTCAGGCAAAAAGACCTGTGTGGTCTGCGAGCGCCTACCGGCGCAGCTCGGCACGCCGGATCTTGCCGCTGTTCGTCTTCGGCAGCTCGGTGGCGAACTCGACGATTCGCGGGTACTTGTAGGGGGCGGTCTGGGCCTTGACGTGCTCCTGCAACTCGCGAGCCAGCTCGTCGGAGGGCTCGCGGTCGGCGTCGAGGACGACGATCGCCCGCACCACGGCCCCGCGCTCGGGGTCGGGGGCGGCGACGGCCGCGGCCTCGGCGACGGCGGGGTGGGAGACGAGGGCGGACTCGACCTCGAAGGGGCCGATCCGGTAGCCGGAGGAGAGAATCAGGTCGTCGGCCCGGCCCTCGAACCAGAGGTAGCCGTCCTCGTCCTCACGCACCCGGTCGCCGGTCGTCCACCACTCGCCGTCGAAGCGCTCGCCGCCGAGGTAGTGCGAGAAGAAGGTGGGGGAGGAGGCGGCGCGCAATTGCAGTTCGCCGTCGAGAACACGGGTCTCGATCCCGGGCAGGGGGCGACCCATCGAGCCGTCGTGGGCCGGGTCGTCCTCGTCGGGGCGGATGCCGCAGACGGCGCCGGTCTCGGTCTGGCCGTAGCCGTCGCCGATCGACAGGCCGAGGGCCTCGCGGAAGCGCTGGATCACCTCGGGCTCGATCGGCTCGCCGGCCGAGACCAGGCGGCGCAGCGAGGGGACGGGAGTCAGCTCCCCGCGCGCCGCCAGCATCCGGTACTCGGTCGGCGCCTGGCAGAGCACGTTGACGCCGAGCTCGGCGCAGATGCCGAGTCGCTTGGCTGGGTCGAAGCGGCCGTCGTGGAGGACGGCGACGGCGCCGCCGAGCCAGGGCGCGACGAAAGCGTTGCGGGTCGACTTCGCCCAGCCCGGGGCAGCGGTGCACCAGGCGATCTCGCCCTCGCGGGCGCCGAACCAGTGGCGCGCCTGCAGCTCCTGGCCGAGCAGGTAGCGCTGCGGGTAGACGACGCCTCGCGGCTCGCCGGTCGTGCCCGAGGTGAAGACGATCGCCGCCGGCTCGCCGGGATCGAGGCGTGCCACCTCGGCCGGCGTCTCCTGCGGCAGGTCCTCGTTGAATACCCGCCCCAGCTCCTCCATGTCGAGGTAGGGAATGCCGTCGGGCAACTCGCCCAGGTAGCGCCGCTCGCCGACCGCCAGCTTCGGGTCGGAGGCGCGGGCACGCAGCTCGAGGTCCTTGCGGCGCAGCTGCGGGTTGCAGGGCAGCGCCACGGCGCCCATCCGCCAGCAGGCGAGCATCGTCAGCACCCACTCGACGCGGCTGCCGACGAGGGTCATGACGACGTCGCCGCGCCGCACGCCCCGCGCCGCGAAGGCGCCGGAGAGCCCGGCCGAGCGGGCGAAGAGCTCGCCGAAGTGGTGGACCCGGCGCTCGCCATCGGCGCCGACCTCGATCAGCGCCGGCCGCGCCGCGGGAAAGCGCTCGACCACGTCCTCGATGAAGTTCACGTGCGGCAGTTTGCCGCAGTTCTCAGGCGGCGGACTCGCTTGGGATTGCCTCGGCCGACTCGGCCTCGGAGAAGCCGAAGCGGGCGTAGACGCGGCGCAGCGGTTTCGGCGCCCACCAGTTCCACTCGCCGAAGAGCCGCATCAGCGAGGGCACGAGCAGGGCGCGGACGATCGTCGCGTCGATCATCACGCCGACAGCCATCCCGATCGCGATCTGCTTGACGAAGAAGACCGAGCTGACGGCGAAGGCTAGGAAGACGACGGCGATTGCCAGGGCCGCGGCGGTGATCACGCGTCCGGTGCGCCCGATTCCCGTTGCGACCGCCTCCTCGTTGTCGTCGCCGAGGTCATGGCGTTCCTTGATCCGCGCCATCACCAGCACCGCATAGTCGGTGGCGAGGCCGAAGAGGACGGCGAAGAGGAAGACGAGGCTGGTCACCTCGACCGCGGCCGGGCCGGTGTAGTCGAGCGGCGCCTTGAGCCAGCCCTCCTGGAACGAGAGGACGAGGATGCCGAGCGTCGCGCCCAGGGTCAGCGTGTTCATCAGCAGCGTCTTCAGCGGCAAGAGCACCGAGCCGGTGAGCAGGAAGAGCAGGATCAGGGTGGTGAGGGCGACGATCGCGACGACCAGCGGCGCGTTCTCGACC
>Ga0268259_10000250_pt1 | contig 21589 bp, 20 predicted proteins | sample AgamicAsMarz_FD_200246 | JGI IMG/M metagenome (GOLD analysis project Ga0268259, IMG submission 200246) | Agave microbial communities from Guanajuato, Mexico - As.Ma.rz (v2) (version 3) | ecosystem: Host-associated > Plants > Phyllosphere > Phylloplane/Leaf | place: Guanajuato, Mexico... | reverse complement strand
CCCTCCCTCCTTACAGTTCAGCGACAAGTTTGTCCACGATGTCGCTGTTAGCAGCTTCATCCACGGAACGTTCGATGATCTTCTCGGCGCCAGCAACAGCCAGGATAGCAACTTGCTTACGCAGTTCCTCACGAGCACGTTTACGCTCAGCATCAATTTCTGCCTGAGCCTGTGCAACGATTTTGGTACGTTCCTGTTCTGCTTCGGTTTTAGCTTCGTCCAGGATCTGAGCGCGACGTTTGTTCGCCTGCTCAATAATTACCTGGGCTTCCGCTTTCGCCTTTTTCAGCTGGTCGGTCGCATTGGCCTGTGCAAGGTCCAAATCCTTTTTAGCTCGTTCTGCAGAAGCGAGGCCGTCAGCGATTTCTTTTTGACGTTTCTCAATGGCAGCAATCAACGGCGGCCATACATACTTCATACAGAACAGAACGAACAGGACAAACGCGATGGCCTGGCCGAGGATTGTTGCGTTAAGATTCACAGCACAATGCCTCTTATCTGGTTAACGTTCTAAAAATTGCTTAATCAAGCAACGCTTACTACGCGACAGCAAACATCACGTACAGACCCAGACCTACAGCGATCATCGGGATTGCATCCACCAGACCCATAACGATAAAGAACTGAGTACGCAGCAGAGGGATCAGATCCGGTTGACGCGCTGCGCCTTCCAGGAATTTGCCCCCGAGGATGCCGATACCGATCGCAGCACCGATTGCCGCCAGACCCATCATCACAGCGGCAGCCATGTACAGCAGATCCATATTCAGGTTTTCCATGACAGTCTCCAGTTTGTTTCAGTTAGAACGTAGTAGTGTTGGTAAAATCAATGCTCTTCAGATGCCATCGACAGATAGACAATCGTCAGAACCATGAAAATGAAGGCTTGCAGCGTAATGATCAGGATGTGGAAAATGGCCCATGGCACATTCAGGATCCACTGTGACCACCATGGCAGAAGTCCTGCAATCAGAATGAAGATCAACTCACCGGCATACATGTTGCCGAACAGTCGCAGACCGAGTGATACCGGTTTAGACAGCAGGCTTACCCCTTCAAGGATTAAGTTGACAGGAATAAATGCCCAGTGATTGAACGGCTGCAGCGTCAACTCTTTCGTGAAGCCGCCAATGCCTTTCATTTTGATGCTGTAGAACAGGATGAGGATAAATACGCCCAGCGCCATCGACAGGGTGATGTTCACGTCAGCAGACGGAACCACACGCAGAGCCGGCAGGCCAAACACATGCTCGCCGATATACGGCAGCAGGTCGATAGGCAGTAAGTCCATCAGGTTCATGAGGAATACCCAGACGAAAATCGTCAGGGCCAGCGGAGCAATCAGCTTGCTCTTGCCGTGATACATGTCTTTCACGCTGCCATTGACGAAGCCAATAACCAGCTCGATCGCCGTCTGGAATTTTCCCGGTACGCCGCTGGTTGCTTTTTTGGCAACGCTACGGAACATCACGAGGAACAACAGACCCAGAAGCACCGAGAAGAACATGGAGTCGATGTTAAGCGTCCAGAAAGTGGCTGGGGGGTTATGCGGATCCACCAGCGAAAAGGTACGCAGGTCAATCTGAAGGTTGTTCAGATGGTGGCCTATGTACTCCTGCGGTGTTGAGATTTCTCCTGCAGACATGATGCCTCTTACCCTTTGTTGTTAATTACAGCGGGTGCCAGTATCTGTACAACCAGCACCGAAACCCACGTGACGATCAGCGGTAAAAAGACCGCCTTCAAAACCGCCAGCGCCACCACCAGTAGGGTAAAGGTCGCCAACACCTTGAACACTTCCCCGAAGGCGAAGGACCAGGCCATGCGGCCTTTAGCAGGTGTATGCGCCTGATGACGCCAGGCAAAAATCATAAACAACATATTTGGCAGTACCACTGCCAGCCCACCGCACAACGCGGAGACGCCCCAGAAGGGGTCTTTCAGGCAAAATAGCAATGCACTCGCTATCACTGCCAGGAACTGAATGAACAGAAGCTTACGAGCAACGTTTCGACTCAAGAGCGACAAAGACATCACGTTTTTTACTCCTGCCCCCAACGAGGTATGTCGCGTGTCGTATAAAACGTTCTTTAAGGCTAAGAGTCAAGCATCAAAAAGCGAGCAAATTATACGGTGCGGACTCGTGATTTCAAACAATAAGTAGCGAAAAGGTGAATAAATGTTTAAATAAATTTCTCGACGGCTGTTTTTCCACTTTTTTGTAAAGTGTGAACCATCGAACAAGAATGCCGATCGCGCGAAAAGCCTGATGTTAAAGCGTGCACAAGATCACAAATTGCGCATTTGCGTTTAAGTGTCTTTCATCGAAGCATAATAATCCACGTTGTCATCTTTATGATATTTAAGATGAAAATGTGTGACTATTTTTAAAACAGCTTCATATACAACAAAAACCTTTTATTGACATTCTTAATAAATTTTTAACATTACTAAACGTTATCCGGCACTGATTTTTAGCAGACATATACTTCCCTGGTTGATTATTTTACCGGTTAACCATACTCACCAGGTTAAAGAAGCGAAAACTCCCAGTAAAAATAAGGTTAAGCGAAGCGGGAATTATTCGTTTTCTGTCTGCTGGTTTTTAACACATTCACTACAGCGCGGAATTAACATTTTTTGATAAAAATTAAATATTGTTTGGTTTAATCATCACCAGATGACGTTCGCCGTCCAGCTGCGGAACACGCAATTTAATCACCGATTCCACCGCGAATTCTGCCGGTAGTAGCCCGATTTCGTCGTCAGGTAACTGGCCTTTCAGCGCATAGAAACGCCCCCCCTGCCCCGGCAGATGATGACACCAGCTCACCATATCGTTCAGCGAGGCAAAGGCACGGCTGATCACCCCGTCAAACGGCGGCTCTGCGGGGAAGTCTTCGACGCGGCTTTGTACCGGCGTGATGTTGGTCAGACCAAGCTCGTGCTGGACCTGGCGCAGAAAACGAACCCGCTTGCCGAGGCTGTCCAGCAGCGTGAAGTGCGCGTCAGGTAAGACGATTGACAGCGGGATCCCCGGCAATCCAGGCCCGGTGCCCACGTCGATAAAGCGTGAGCCGACCAGGTGCGGTGCCACCACCACACTGTCCAGAATATGACGGATCAGCATCTCGTTCGGATCGCGTACTGACGTCAGATTGTACGCTTTGTTCCATTTGTGCAGCATATCGACATAGGCCACCAGCTGGTTTTTCTGGTGATCGGTGAGCGAAATACCTGCTTCATCCAGCAGACGAGAGAGTTTGTTGAGCACGGTGATTACCTGTTTAGATGCTTAACGGCGGGTAGCGCTTCGCTAACCCGCCCAACGGGTTCTGTCGGCCCGGTAAGCACAGTGCCACCGGGCAACGTTCAAGGAACTACGCGCTGCGGCGCAGCATACCCTGCTTTTTCAGCCACACCAGCAGAATGGAGATCGCCGCAGGGGTAATACCGGAGATACGCGATGCCTGACCGATGGAAGACGGTTTGTGATCGTTAAGCTTGGCGATCACTTCGTTGGAGAGGCCGCTGACCTGACGATAATCCAGGGTCGCAGGCAGCACGGTGTTCTCGTTACGCTGCTGCTTGTCGATTTCGTCCTGCTGGCGCGCAATATAACCTTCGTATTTCACCTGGATTTCGACCTGCTCGGCAGCCTGGGCATCACTCAGCCCCGGCGCAAAGGACGACAGCTCGACCATGTCGCGATAGGTCATTTCCGGACGACGCAGCAGATCTTCACCGTTCGCCTCGCGGGACAGCGGCGCGCTCAGCTTCGCATTCACCTCTTCAATCTTTTCAGAGTGCGGATGCAGCCAGATATCTTTCAGGCGCTGGCGTTCGCGCTCGATGTTTTCCAGCTTCTCGTTAAAGCGAGCCCAGCGTTCGTCGTCCACCAGGCCCAGTTCACGGCCCGCGGCGGTTAAACGGATATCCGCGTTATCTTCACGCAGCATCAGACGATATTCCGCGCGGGAGGTGAACATGCGGTACGGCTCTTTGGTACCCAGCGTGCACAGGTCATCCACCAGCACACCCAGATAAGCCTGAGAACGTCCCGGCGCCCAGCCCTCTTTTTCGGCAGAGAAACGGGCGGCGTTCAGACCGGCCAGCAACCCCTGCGCGGCCGCTTCTTCGTAACCGGTGGTGCCGTTGATCTGACCGGCAAAGAACAGACCGGCGATAAATTTACTTTCCAGCGTCGGCTTCAGGTCTCGCGGATCGAAGAAGTCATACTCGATCGCATAGCCCGGACGGACGATCTTCGCGTTCTCCATACCCTGCATGGATCGTACGATCTGCATCTGCACATCGAACGGCAGGCTGGTGGAGATCCCGTTCGGATAAATTTCGTTCGAGGTCAGGCCTTCCGGTTCAAGGAAGATCTGGTGCTGGTTACGATCCGCAAAGCGCATCACTTTGTCTTCGATCGACGGGCAGTAGCGCGGGCCGATCCCTTCGATCACGCCGGCATACATCGGGCTGCGATCGAGGTTATTGCGGATCACGTCGTGGGTTTTTTCGTTGGTGTAGGTGATGTAGCACGGCACCTGGCGCGGATGTTGTTCCACGTTACCCATGAACGAAAAGACCGGCAGCGGCGTGTCACCGTGCTGTTCAGCCAGCACGCTAAAATCGATAGTACGCGCGTCAATACGCGGCGGCGTCCCGGTTTTCAGGCGGCTGACGCGCAGCGGCAGTTCGCGCAAACGGCGTGAAAGCGAAATCGACGGCGGATCGCCAGCACGGCCACCGCTGTAGTTATCCATGCCGATATGAATTTTGCCGTCGAGAAACGTCCCGACCGTCAGCACGACAGATTTGGCGCGGAACTTCAGGCCCATCTGCGTCACAGCACCGACAACACGATCGTTCTCGACGATCAGATCCTCAACCGCCTGCTGGAAGATCATCAGGTTCGGCTGATTCTCCAGTGCAGTGCGTACCGCCTGACGGTAAAGCACGCGATCCGCCTGAGCACGGGTGGCACGAACAGCCGGCCCTTTGCTCGCGTTTAGTATCCTAAACTGGATGCCTGCCTGATCGATTGCCTTCGCCATCAACCCGCCCAGCGCATCCACTTCTTTTACCAGGTGTCCTTTCCCAATACCGCCGATCGCCGGGTTGCACGACATCTGTCCCAGGGTGTCGATATTGTGTGTCAAAAGCAGGGTCTGCTGACCCATGCGCGCAGCGGCCATTGCGGCCTCAGTGCCTGCATGACCCCCGCCAATGATGATGACGTCGAAAGGATCCGGATAAAACATGGTGGTTTGCCTCGCCTGAGCGGTTAGAAAGTGGTTGGGTGCCTGGGCCGTGGATTCTACTCAACTTTAGCCCATCGAGAAAGAGCCGGGATCCTGACTATTATTAAGAGATCTTTTTCTTTTAGAGATCTTTTTTACTATGATCTCTTATTAGGATCGTCCATCTCTGTGGATAACCCGGATCCGGCGTTGAAGATCAAGACATTAGAAAGGATCGTTACCTGTGAATGATCGGTGATCCCGCGCAGTATAAGCTGGGATCAAAATGAAGGGTTATGCACAGCCCAAAAACTCATCAAACCTTATACCGTGGATAACTACCGGTTGATCCAAGCTTTTAACCAGACTTATACACAACTGATCGCACGATCTTTACACAATCTTGAGTAAATTAATCCAAGATCCCAGCCAGATTTCCGCTGGATCCTCGGGAATATCATGATCGAGGACGTTGATCCGCAGCGTTTCACCGATCTGTTTAGCACCGCAAGCCTGCATTTCGCTTTCCAGCTTGTCGATCGCCCCGCAAAAGGTGTCGTACTCACGACTGCCGATCCCGATAGCCCCAAAGCGTACCTGAGACAGATCCGGCTGCTGTTCTTTCAGTTCTTCATATAAAGGAAGAATGTTGTCCGGCAAATCGCCTGCGCCGTGGGTACTGGAAACCAGCAGCCACACGCCCTCTGCCGGCAGATCCTCAAGTAACGGACCATGCTGCGTGCTGGTGCTGTAGCCTGCCTCTTCCAGCTTTTCAGCCAGGTGCTCCGCCACATACTCTGCCCCGCCCAGGGTACTGCCACTGATAAGAGTAATATCTGCCATGATCGTCCGTCCTCAATTAAGCGTGGCGTATTGTACGCTGTGAATGAGCTGGGATCTACCTGTGGAAAACAGGGTGATTATTTCAGAGGATCACGGGCGGATGGTACGCATGATCGGGTTCTGCAACGAGATCAGCGTCTCAGTGGACTGAATTTCATCAATTGTTTGGATCTTGTTGATAAGTACCTGTTGCAGCGCATCGATCGATTTACACATCACCTTAATAAAGATGCTGTAGTGCCCGGTGGTGTAATACGCTTCAGTAACCTCCTCCAGGCTCTCCAGCCGGGCGAGGGCCGACGGATAATCTTTGGCGCTTTTTAAAATGATGCCGATGAAGCAACAGACGTCGTAGCCGAGCTGCTTCGGACTCACATCAATGCGCGCGCCGGTGATAATGCCAGCCTGCTTCATTTTCTCGACGCGAACGTGAATAGTGCCGGGACTGACGCCAAATTGTTTGGCGAGTTCGGCATAGGCCGTACGCGCATTAGCCATCAGCGCCTCAAGAATGCCGCGATCCAGATTATCGATCTGATAATTTTCCATAGGTTTTTCTTATGTTGATTGATGATTCCATCCAGTTTAGCGTCATATTTTATGGAATCAAAAGTGAACCGGGCTTTTTATCTGTGGATTATTGAATATCACTCTCCTTTTGTTGCTTAATCAATGGCAACAGGACACAGGAGTTCAATAATGAAAACCGCTTACATCGCAAAACAACGCCAGATCAGTTTCGTCAAAGCTCACTTTTCCCGTCAGCTGGAAGAAAAACTGGGCCTGATCGAAGTCCAGGCTCCGATCCTCAGTCGCGTGGGGGATGGCACGCAGGACAACTTGTCTGGTTGCGAAAAGGCGGTACAGGTAAATGTGAAAACGTTGCCGGAGGCGCGCTTTGAAGTGGTGCACTCGCTGGCTAAATGGAAACGACAGACCTTAGGACAACACGACTTCAGCGCCGGTGAAGGGCTTTACACGCACATGAAAGCCCTGCGTCCGGATGAAGATCGTCTCACGCCGATCCACTCGGTGTATGTTGATCAGTGGGACTGGGAGCGCGTTCTTGGCGATGGCGAACGCCACCTCGGCACGCTGAAAGCGACTGTCTCAGCGATCTGGTCAGGTATTAAAGCAACCGAAGCGGCAGTGAGCGCGGAGTTTGGTCTGGCACCGTTCCTGCCAGAGCAGATCCACTTTGTGCACAGCGAAGAGCTGCTGACCCGCTTCCCGGGTCTCGACGCCAAGGGCCGCGAGCGGGCCATTGCGAAAGCGCTGGGTGCGGTATTCCTGATCGGTATCGGCGGCGATCTGAGCGATGGCAAACGTCACGACGTGCGCGCCCCGGATTATGATGACTGGACGACCCGCACCGAAGCCGGTTTTGCCGGGCTGAACGGCGACATCCTGGTGTGGAACCCGGTACTGGAAGATGCGCTGGAGCTGTCCTCGATGGGGATCCGCGTTGACGCCGAAACGCTTAAACGTCAGCTAAAGCTGACCGGCGATGAAGATCGGCTGGCGCTGGAATGGCACCGTGCGCTGCTGGAAGGACAGATGCCGCAGACCATCGGCGGCGGGATTGGTCAGTCACGTCTGACCATGCTGCTGCTGCAACTGCCGCACATTGGTCAGGTACAGTGTGGCGTCTGGCCTGCGCAGGTACGCGACAGCGTCTCATCCCTGCTGTAATTCAACGCCGCCAGCGTCGCAGCAGGCGGCTGCGCATCCCGGTATCAAAGCGCCAGATATGATCGAAAATGCGCAGGATGCCGGGCTTGCCATGCGCTGACATCGCCACCGCATGAAAGCGGTGCTGATGGACGCGCTGCAATTCGTTTACTTTGCCGATCACCTCGTCCGGCAGACGCTGAGCGATAAAATCGGAGATCACCACCGCATCCGCATCGAACCACTCGCCGCCCTGCATTCGCTCGATAATGGCGCGGAAACAGCTGGCGAGATCGGTACCGCCGCGAAAACGCTGGCTCAAAAAGCGGATCGCCTGCTCAATGCCTTCCTTGCCCGACAACTCATAGCGCACCACTTCACTGGAAAATAGCATGATAAAACAGCGGCGTCGGTCGGCCAGCGCCACGCGCATCAGCGCCAGGCAAAATGCCTTCGCGCACTGCTCATTAAAACCGCCCATCGATCCGGACGTATCGACGCAGACGATAAAAGGCCCACGCGGTTGCTCGTCAAAATCCTGATGCACCACCGGACGTTCGGTGATCTTCTCCCGCCAGGCTTCGCCCTGTAAGCGATAGGTCAGCAGTTGCTTCTCCACCAGCCGCCGATAAAACTCATACTCCAGTTCACTGATGCCCAGCGTGGCCAGTTCCGGTGGCAGCAAACGTAAGATGTCATCGCTCTGTTGCAGGCCATCAACCTGTTCGGGAACGGAAGACGGCTCACGTACCAGTGTGCGAAAGGTTTCCATCGGCGCATCGTTGCGGGGTACGGACTTCGCCTCTCGTGAACGCCCCAGCTGTTCCGCCAGCTTTTTCAGTTCGGGCTGGGCGGCCAGAAAGTCCCCGTATTTGATGATCAGCTGATAGTCGCCGCGTTTTAGCTGCCCGGCGCTCATATCCCACAGCCGTCCGGCAGCATTGTCGTTTTCCACCAGCACCGGATCCAGCTGCCCGCTCAGCGTCATCCGCTCCTGTACTTCACTTAGCAACTGCTCGCGCTCTTCTTCCAGTAATTGCTGATTGAGCGCCGTGGTCTGCACCACCAGGCTTAATCGCCAGCGCTGCAAAAACAGCGTGTGCAGGGCGGGGGTAAAGGTGGCGTTATCCGGCACCAGCTGTTTTGCCTGTGCGGCATAGGGAGAGTGGACTTTTTCCAGCAGGGTGAGGATCTGCGGCATTTGAATGGTCAGTTGCGTGGTGGAGAGCAACTGGCTTTGCTGATAACTGAGCACCTCTTCCGTCAGCTCCGGCGGTACGCGGGTATCTTTCAGCCGTCCCTTTAACGCCTCTCGCCAGCGGGGGATATCCTCGGTGATGGCATGGCGCAGACGGGGGAATTTCTCAAAAAAAACCGCCAGTTGCGGGGAGGCCAGCAGGGCGACGATCAGTTCTTCAATCATCCCCTCTTCACTGACCGCCAGCATCACATTGAGGGTATCCAGCGTCAGCATTGACGCGCCTGTTTGATCTGCGCGCCAACGTCCTGCAGGCTACCTTCAATGCGACCCGCCCAGTCGTTGTGAATAAACAGGCATTTTTGCTGTTCACTGAAGCGCGTGTGCTGCTGATGCCATTCATTGTCCAGCGCTTCCAGCTGGCGAGTGATTTCATCCGGCACGTTGTCCTGCGCGCTGCCCGGCAGGGCGAGACGCGATCCCTGCAGGCTGACGTCGCGCACTATCAGGTGTAGCGTGCTGTCGACTTCCAGATTCAGCAATTGCGCAAAACCGATGCCGTTGAGTTTGCCGCGGATCTCGCCCCCTTTCGCCAGCCACTGCTCAAGCGCGGTTCGCTCAATGGTCAGATGGATCACCTGCATATCGTGTAGTTTCAGCGGCTGCTGGAGCAGCAGCGTCAGGGTGGTATCGATGAGTTCCGCCGGTAACTCATAGTGCGGGCGACGACTGAACATGCCGCTCTGGCGTAACACGCGCAGGGCGGTTTTATCGCTTTGCTGTTGTTGCAGCTGAAGACGGCGCTGTCCGATGGCAGCCAGTTTGGTCAGCATCGCCTGTTGCTGCCATGCATGAACGGTCATCAAAATATCTATTTGTTGTGTAAGCAGATTCATGCTCTCTGCGTCGTGCCACAGGCAGTCTTTCAGCAGGATCAGATCGATCGGCGCGACGGCATCGCGACCGGAGAAAAAGGCGCTGGCCTGCAGTAAGCGAATGGCTTTTTTCCAGCGGCGATCGGAAACATAGGGAGCATTCGGCAGACTATCCAGCTGCTGGCGTAACTGGAAGATCAGCTCAAAGACGGCATCGGGCAGAATGATCTTCGGAATGTCCTGCTGCCACTGCTGATACTCTTCGTCGCTGATCTGCAGCGCATCGCCCACTGGATTGTCATTTTCATCCTGCTGGCTCACCAGCATGGCGCGGAAATTCCCCTTATCCTGCACTTTATCCAGCCACAGGCGAATAAGCATACGGTCATACAGTGCTTCAAGGCTGCTGTCCGCTTCCGGCAGTTCGTTGGAGGCTGCCACCAGCAGGCGCATGGGGATTTTGGCTTCTGTGGCACCGTTGCGGAAACGGCGTTCGTTGATGGCCGTCAGCAGCGTGTTCAGGATCGCCGGACCGGCCTTCCAGATCTCATCTAAAAAGACAATTTCTGCTTCCGGCAGGTAACCGGTGGTGAGGCGTTCATAACGCCCTTCATCTTTTAACGCCTGGATCGACAGCGGGCCGAAAACCTCTTCCGGCGTGGAAAAGCGTGTCATCAGGTATTCAAAAGCCCGGGCGTTGCGGAAAGCAAACTTCAGCCGCCGGGCGATGAGGCTTTTGGCAATCCCCGGCGGGCCAAGCAGGAAGACGCTTTCGCCGCTCAGCGCCGCCAGCAGGCACAAGCGGATCGCATGGCTGCGCTCAAAAAGCCCTTTTTCCAGTGCGGCACTGAGACGGGAAATTCTTTCAGCTAATAAATGTGGGTGAGCCATAATTCATTTACTTCCTTTCGCCGGGTTTATGGCGCAGAACAGCGAGTATAAACGTTTCAATAAGCGCTTGTAATAGACTGAAGTACGGGTTCATTTTCTTTGAGGCAGGATAACCTGACCGCATTTAGGGGTACGATTTGGCAAATAATCGTGCATACTGTGCGCTTTTTGTGGGCCAAGGGACTAAGCACACAGTTGGCATTCAAACAAAAGATTAGTCTATGAGCACAGATAATAAGCAATCGTTGCCTGCGATAACGCTCGCAGCCATCGGCGTTGTGTACGGTGATATCGGTACCAGCCCGCTTTATACCCTTCGTGAATGTTTGTCTGGTCAGTTTGGTTTTGGTGTTGAGCGCGATGCCGTGTTCGGCTTTTTATCGCTCATTTTTTGGCTGCTGATCCTGGTGGTCTCCGTCAAATATCTGTCCTTTGTGATGCGCGCCGATAACGCCGGAGAAGGCGGGATCCTGACGCTGATGTCGCTGGCCGGGCGGAATACCTCTGCACGCATGACCTCGGTGCTGGTGATCATGGGACTGATCGGCGGCAGCTTCTTCTATGGTGAAGTGGTGATCACGCCGGCCATTTCGGTGATGTCCGCGATAGAAGGGCTGGAGATCGTCGCGCCGTCGCTGGAAACCTGGGTGGTGCCGCTGTCGATCATCGTCCTGACGCTGCTGTTTATGATCCAGAAACACGGCACAGGGCTTGTGGGTAAACTCTTTGCGCCCATCATGCTGGCGTGGTTTCTGATTCTGGCGGTGCTCGGCCTGCGGGGTATTATCAGTAATCCTGAAGTGCTACAGGCGCTGAATCCAGCCTGGGCGGTGCATTTCTTCCTTGAATATAAAACGGTCTCTTTCGTGGCACTTGGCGCGGTGGTGCTGTCGATCACCGGCGTGGAAGCGCTGTACGCGGACATGGGTCATTTCGGTAAGCTGCCGATCCGTGTGGCCTGGTTTAGTCTGGTACTGCCGTCGCTGGTGCTCAACTATTTCGGCCAGGGCGCGCTGTTACTGGAAACACCTGAAGCAATCAAGAACCCGTTTTTCCTGCTTGCGCCTGAATGGGCGTTAATACCGATGCTGATTATCGCCACGCTGGCGACGGTTATCGCTTCGCAGGCGGTGATCTCCGGCGTATTCTCCCTGACCCGTCAGGCGGTGCGTCTGGGCTATTTATCTCCGATGCGCATCATTCATACCTCGGAAATGGAATCCGGGCAGATCTACATTCCGTTTGTGAACTGGTTGCTCTATTGCGCGGTGGTGATCGTGATTGTCAGCTTCGAGCACTCCAGTAATCTGGCGGCGGCCTACGGCATTGCGGTGACCGGTACTATGGTGCTGACCACTATTCTGTCGACCACCGTGGCGCGCAAAAACTGGCACTGGAACAAGCTGCTGGTGGGTTTCCTGCTGGTCGCCTTCCTGTGCATTGATGTGCCGCTGTTCTCTGCAAACCTCGATAAGCTGCTGTCCGGCGGCTGGCTGCCGTTAAGCCTCGGCATGGTGATGTTTATCATCATGACCACCTGGAAAAGCGAGCGTTTCCGTCTGCTGCGCCGTATGCATGAGCACGGCAATTCACTGGAAGCGATGATCGCCTCGCTGGAGAAATCGCCGCCGGTGCGCGTGCCGGGTACCGCGGTGTATATGTCCCGCGCGCTGAACGTGATCCCCTTTGCCATGCTGCATAACCTTAAGCATAACAAAGTGCTGCACGAGCGCGTGATCCTGCTGACGCTGCGTACGGAAGATGCGCCTTATGTGCATAACGTTCGCCGGGTGCAGATCGAGCAGCTTTCGCCGACCTTCTGGCGCGTGGTGGCAAGCTACGGCTGGCGTGAAATTCCGAACGTGGAAGAGGTATTCCACCGCTGTGGGCTGGAAGGGCTGAGTTGCCGAATGATGGAAACCTCGTTCTTTATGTCCCATGAGTCGCTGATCCTCGGCAAACGCCCGTGGTATCTGCGTCTGCGCGGCAAGCTCTTTTTGTTACTGCAACGTAACGCACTGCGCGCCCCGGACCAGTTTGAAATTCCGCCTAACCGGGTGATTGAACTGGGTACGCAGGTTGAGATTTAATTCCTGAACGCCTCCGCCCGGCGGCGCTTCGCTTGCACGGGCCTACAGACCGTAGGCCGGGTTAGCGCAGCGCCACCCGGCATATTATCTGGCATTATCCCTCCCCATTTGACTTAGCGAAACGTTTCGACGGCGATCACAATTCCGTTACGTTGTGATGGTTTTGTGAACATTCTTAGCGCTACACTGCACGCAGCGAAACGTTTCGCTAGTGGAGATAAAAATGAAGAAAGGGTCTGTACTGAATTCTGATATGTCGTCGGTAATATCCCGTCTGGGACATACTGATACGCTGGTCGTATGCGACGCCGGATTGCCGGTTCCCCATAGCACGCAGCGTATTGATATGGCACTGACACAGGGCGTGCCCTCCTTTATGCAGGTGCTGGAGGTCGTGACGACGGAAATGCAGGTTGAGGCAGCCATTCTCGCGACGGAAATTAAAGATCATAATCCGCAGCTCCACGAAACGTTGCTCCGCCACATAGAGCAACTGCAACAACACCAGGGAAATACCATAGACGTTCGTTATGTTTCACACGAAACGTTTAAACAACAAACCGCAGACAGTCAGGCGGTGATTCGCAGCGGGGAGTGTTCCCCGTATGCGAATATCATTCTCTGCGCTGGCGTCACATTCTGAGGCTGCCATGGACGCATTATTGCAACTCAAGGGGATCGATAAAGCGTTCCCCGGCGTAAAAGCCCTGTCAGGCGCCGCGCTTAACGTTTATCCTGGCCGCGTAATGGCGCTGGTGGGCGAAAACGGCGCCGGTAAATCCACCATGATGAAAGTCTTAACGGGCATTTATCAGCGTGATGCCGGCTCACTGATGTGGCTCGGTCAGGAAACCACCTTTACCGGACCGAAATCCTCTCAGGAAGCCGGTATCGGCATCATTCATCAGGAACTGAACCTGATCCCGCAGCTCACCATTGCGGAAAACATCTTTTTAGGCCGCGAATTCGTAAACCGGTTCGGCAAGATCGACTGGAAAAAGATGTATGCCGAAGCCAACGTCCTGCTCGCCAAACTGAACCTGCGCTTTAAAAGCGACCGGCTGGTGGGCGATTTGTCGATTGGCGATCAGCAAATGGTGGAAATCGCCAAGGTGCTGAGCTTCGAGTCAAAAGTCATCATTATGGATGAGCCGACCGATGCCCTGACCGATACCGAAACCGACTCCCTGTTCCGCGTCATTCGCGAACTAAAATCCCAGGGGCGCGGCATTGTTTATATTTCCCACCGCATGAAAGAGATCTTCGAAATCTGCGACGACGTGACGGTATTCCGCGACGGGCAGTTTATTGCCGAACGTGAAGTCACCACGCTCAGTGAAGATACGCTGATTGAAATGATGGTGGGACGTAAGCTGGAAGAGCAATACCCGCATCTTGATAAAGCGCCTGGTGATATTCGCCTGAAAGTGGATGCCGTCTGCGGACCGGGCGTGGATAACGTCTCCTTCGTGCTGCGTAAAGGCGAGATCCTCGGGGTGGCCGGGCTGATGGGTGCTGGACGTACCGAATTGATGAAAGTGCTGTACGGCGCGCTGCCGCGCACCAGCGGCTATGTCACGCTCGATGGCCATGAAGTGGTCACCCGCTCTCCGCAGGATGGCCTGGCGAACGGCATCGTGTATATCTCCGAAGACCGCAAACGCGATGGGTTGGTGCTCGGCATGTCGGTAAAAGAGAACATGTCGCTTACCGCGCTGCGCTATTTCAGCCATGCCGGTGGTCGCCTGAAGCACAAAGATGAACAGCAGGCGGTGGGAGATTTCGTCCGTCTGTTTAACGTCAAAACGCCGTCGATGGAGCAGCCGATTGGCCTGCTGTCCGGCGGGAATCAGCAAAAGGTGGCCATCGCCCGTGGGCTGATGACGCGTCCGAAAGTGCTGATTCTGGACGAACCTACGCGCGGTGTGGACGTAGGTGCGAAGAAAGAAATTTATCAGTTAATCAATCAGTTTAAGGCTGAGGGATTGAGCATCATCCTGGTGTCATCGGAAATGCCGGAAGTGATCGGCATGAGCGATCGCATCATGGTGATGCATGAAGGGCATCTGGGCGGAGAATTCACCCGCGAACAGGCCACCCAGGAAGTGCTGATGGCTGCCGCCGTTGGCAAGCTAAATCGCGAGACGCAGGAGTCCAGGCAATGAGTACCCAAACCGTTTCACCCCGCCGCTATTTCAACAAAGCGTGGCTGATGGAACAAAAATCGCTGATTGCCCTGCTGGTGCTGATTGCGATTGTCTCCACCCTTAGCCCGAACTTTTTTACCGTCAATAACCTGTTCAACATCCTGCAACAGACGTCGGTTAACGCCATTATGGCGGTAGGGATGACGCTGGTCATTCTGACCTCCGGGATCGACCTGTCCGTCGGTTCTTTACTGGCGCTAACCGGCGCGGTGGCCGCTTCGCTTGTGGGGATGGAAGTGAATGCGCTGGTGGCGGTGGCAGGTGCGCTGGCATTGGGCGCTGCTATCGGGGCCATGACCGGCGTTATCGTCGCGAAAGGCCGCGTGCAGGCGTTTATCGCCACGCTGGTCATGATGCTGCTGCTGCGCGGGGCAACCATGGTCTACACCAATGGCAGCCCGGTAAATACCGGCTTTACTGAAAACGCCGATGTGTTTGGCTGGTTTGGTATCGGTCGCCCGCTGGGGATCCCGGCACCGGTATGGATTATGGGATTTGTCTTCCTTGCCGCGTGGTATATGTTGCATCACACCCGTCTTGGTCGGTATATCTATGCGCTGGGCGGTAACGAAGCGGCAACGCGTCTGTCCGGCATCAGTGTGAACAAAATTAAGATTATCGTGTATTCGCTGAGCGGCCTTCTGGCTTCTCTGGCGGGCATTATTGAAGTTGCGCGTCTCTCCTCCGCCCAACCGACGGCGGGCACCGGTTACGAGCTGGATGCCATCGCGGCGGTAGTGCTGGGGGGAACGAGCCTTGCGGGTGGTAAAGGCCGAATTGTTGGCACGCTTATCGGCGCATTGATTCTGGGCTTCCTCAATAATGGTCTGAATTTGCTAGGTGTTTCCTCCTATTACCAGATGATCGTGAAAGCAGTGGTGATTTTGCTGGCGGTCCTGGTAGACAACAAAAAACAGTAATCAATGACATTACAGGACATCTGAATATGAACATGAAAAAACTGGCTACCCTGGTTTCTGCCGTAGCACTGAGTGCGACCGTAAGCGCAAACGCCATGGCGAAAGACACCATCGCGCTGGTGGTCTCCACCCTGAATAACCCGTTCTTCGTCTCCCTGAAAGACGGCGCACAAAAAGAAGCAGACAAACTGGGCTACAACCTGGTGGTTCTGGATTCGCAGAACAACCCGGCGAAAGAGCTGGCGAACGTTCAGGATTTAACCGTACGTGGCACCAAATTGCTGTTGATCAACCCGACCGATTCCGACGCGGTAGGTAACGCCGTGAAGATGGCAAACCAGGCCAAAATCCCGGTGATCACCCTTGACCGTATGGCCGCTAAAGGTGAGGTGGTCAGCCACATCGCTTCTGATAACGTGCTGGGCGGCAAAATCGCTGGTGACTACATCGCTAAAAAAGCGGGTGAAGGCGCGAAAGTGATCGAACTGCAGGGCATCGCCGGTACCTCTGCGGCGCGTGAGCGTGGCGAAGGCTTCCAGCAGGCCGTTGCGGCTCACAAATTCGACGTGCTGGCCAGCCAGCCGGCTGACTTTGACCGTACCAAAGGTCTGAACGTTATGCAGAACCTGCTGACGGCGCACCCGGACGTGAAAGCCGTGTTCGCACAGAACGATGAAATGGCGCTGGGCGCACTGCGTGCGCTGCAAACTGCGGGTAAAACCGACGTGATGGTAGTGGGTTTTGACGGTACGCCAGACGGTGAAAAAGCGGTAAACGACGGTAAACTGGCGGCGACCATCGCACAGTTACCGGAGCAGATCGGCGCGAAAGGCGTTGAAACCGCTGACAAAGTGATCAAAGGCGAGAAAGTTCAGGCGAAATACCCGGTTGATCTGAAACTGGTTATCAAACAGTAATGTGATTGTCCTGCCGCCGCCTCACGCGACGGCAGGAAAAAGAACATAAAAGAAAAGCAGGGCACGCGCCACTCCGGGTGGCGCATTTACAGGATGATCCAACTATGAACATGGCAGGTAAACTCGTCGTCCTTGGCAGCATTAATGCCGATCACATTCTCAACCTTGACTCTTTCCCGACGCCGGGTGAAACCGTTACCGGCAATCAGTATCAGGTCGCTTTTGGTGGTAAAGGTGCCAACCAGGCGGTTGCCGCCGGACGCAGCGGCGCAGATATTGCGTTTATCGCCTGCACGGGCGATGACGACACTGGCGAACGGGTCCGTAAGCAACTGGCGAGCGACAACATCGATGTCGCGCCGGTCAGTGTTATCAACGGTGAATCCACCGGCGTGGCGCTGATTTTTGTTAACGCGGAAGGGGAGAATGTCATCGGTATTCATGCGGGGGCTAACGCTGCGCTGTCTGTGGCGCTGGTTGAAGCGCAGCGCGATCGTATCGCCGCGGCATCCGCGCTGCTGATGCAGCTGGAGTCGCCGGTAGAAAGCGTGCTGGCGGCGGCAAAAATCGCCCATCAGAATCGCACGCGCGTGGCGCTAAACCCCGCACCTGCGCGGGAGCTTTCTGACGAGCTGCTGGCGCTGGTGGATGTGATCACCCCGAACGAAACCGAAGCGGAAAAACTGACCGGTATCAACGTCGAAACGGATGAGGATGCCGCGCGCGCCGCGCAGGCGCTGCACGCCAAAGGTATCGGGACCGTGATCATTACGCTTGGCAGTCGCGGCGTGTGGGCCAGCGTAAACGGCGAAGGCCAGCGCATTCCGGGCTTCAAAGTAAAAGCCATCGATACTATCGCGGCGGGTGACACCTTTAACGGCGCGCTGATGACCGCGCTGCTGGAAAACCACCCGCTTGAGCAGGCGATCCGTTTTGCTCATGCGGCGGCGGCCATTGCGGTCACGCGTAAAGGTGCGCAACCCTCCGTGCCATGGCGCAATGAGATAGACGACTTTCTGGCGCAGCAGGGGTAACGCTTCATGGCAACCATGAAAGATGTTGCCCGGCTGGCGGGCGTGTCCACTTCCACCGTTTCGCACGTTATCAATAAAGACCGGTTCGTCAGCGAGGCGATCACCGCGAAAGTGGACGCGGCAATCAAAAGCCTGAACTATGCCCCTTCAGCACTGGCGCGCAGCCTTAAGATCAACCAGACCCGCACTATCGGCATGTTGATCACCGCCAGTACTAACCCCTTCTATTCCGAGCTGGTGCGCGGCGTCGAGCGCAGCTGTTTTGAGCGTGGCTACAGCCTGGTGCTGTGTAATACCGAAGGCGATGAACAGCGCATGAACAGTAATCTGGAGACGCTGATGCAAAAGCGCGTCGATGGCTTACTGCTGTTGTGCACCGAAACCCATCAGCCCTCGCAGGAAATCATGCAGCGTTATCCCTCGATTCCGACGGTGATGATGGACTGGGCGCCATTCGATGGTTACAGCGATCTCATTCAGGATAATTCGCTGCTGGGCGGCGACATGGCAACGCAGCATCTGATCGATAAAGGCCACACCCGTATCGCCTGTATTACCGGACCGCTGGATAAGACTCCGGCACGTTTACGCCTTGAAGGCTATCGCGAAGCCATGGCGCGCGCAGGCCTTGAAATACGCGAAGGCGATGAGATCGTCGGTAACTTTGAGTTTGGCGGCGGCTTTGAGGCGATGCAGAGCCTGCTGGCGCAAAAAGAGCGTCCACAGGCGGTGTTTATTGGTAACGATGCTATGGCATTTGGCGCGTACCAGGCGTTATACCAGGCCGGACTGAAAGTACCCCAGGATATGGCGATCGTCGGCTACGATGATATTGAGCTGGCGCGTTACATGACGCCCCCGCTGACCACCATCCATCAACCGAAAGATGAACTGGGTGAGCTGGCTATCGATGTATTACTGCATCGCATCACCGATCCCACCCTGGTCCAGCAGCGTCTGCAACTGACGCCGGTATTAATGGCGCGCGGCTCGGCTTAACCTTTATGCCGTTCCTTAATCAAATTGCGACCGTCTTTGGCTTTTAACAGCATAAAGACGGAAGCGGAGATCAGCGTGATCGCACCCATAGTAATGAAGGTGTAGTGAAACTGCTCCACGGTATTCGCGTTATCAAACCCTTCGTAAAAGCGCAGTACCGCCGCGCTGACTGCCACCCCCAGACTGATCGACAACTGCTGCGTAACGGCCAGCATACTGTTCCCGCTACTGGCGTTCTCATCATTCAGATCGGCAAGGGTGATGGTATTCATGGCGGTAAACTGCGTGGACATCGCCATACCTAAGACGAACAGCGGCAGGATCAGCATCCACAACGCCATCGACGGCGACTGAAGCGAGAACTGGGCAATCATCACGCCGATGATTACCGTTATGCCCACCAGCGTATTGCGATAACCAAAGCGGCGCAGAACCTGCGTCACCACGGATTTCGCCAGAATAGAGCCCATCGCGGTGGGAGCCATTATGCAGCCGGCGATCAGCGCCGGGTAGCCAAAACCAACCTGTAACATCAGCGGCATTAAAAATGGCACGCAGCCGGTACCGAGGCGGGATGCCAGATTACCGGCGATGCCGACGGAAAATGTCCGTGTCTTAAACATCGGTAACGCAATAAGCGGCGTCGGGTGTCGCCGGGCGTGGCGGATATAAGCCAGCAAAAGCAGAATGCCGACGACAATCACTGACAGGGCGATCCAGCTGGCGACAATCTTCTCGCCAAACAGCTCCATTCCGCAGGAAAACAGCACCAGACTAAGGCCGAACAGAAAAAAGCCGCGCATATCGAAGCCACGGCGCGGCGTCGTGAAGTTCGGCATATATTTACGCGCATACAACAGCCCGGCGATACCGATGGGAATGTTGATCAGGAATATCCAGTGCCAGCTCGCCCAGGTCACCATCACGCCGCCAAGCACCGGGCCGAGGATCGGGCCTATCAGGCCAGGCATGGTCACGAAGTTCAGTACCGGCAGCAGTTCACTGCGCGGATATGCACGCAGCAGCGCCAGACGCGCCACCGGCATCATCATTGCGCCCCCGATCCCCTGCACCACGCGGAAGATGACCAGCATACCGAGTGAACTCGACAGCGCGCAGGCCAGCGAACCGAGGGTGAAAAGGGATACGGCAAGCATAAAGACGCGACGTGTGCCGAAGCGGTCTGCCAGCCAGCCGCTCGCCGGGATCAGCATCGCGACCGTCAGGGTATAGCTGATAATCGCCGACTGCATCGCTAAAGGAGAGCGGTTCAGGCTCTGGGCGATGGCCGGCAGTGCCGTGTTCAGAATGGTCGCATCCAGCGCCTGCATAAAGAAAGCCATTGCCGCGATCCACGGCAGGCCCGCCATACTGCGCGCTTTTTTCTCAGTCATGCGAATTCCTGTTATTTAGCCGGGTGGGGAGTATTCAATAAAATCTGGCAGGCCTCATAGGCACGCTGTGCATCACTTTCCTGAATGGCATCCACAATCGCCTGATGATTTTCGAGTTTAACCACTTCGTTTTGCGTAATAGAGGTGAAGTAGGTGTGGTACACCGAATGGAAAAGGGCGGCGAAAGAGGTAAGGAACGGATTACCGCTCATGGCGTAGATATGTTCATGCCAGGCCATATCCACTTCTATCCAGCGTTCGCGCTGAAAATGCTTCTTTAATTGCACCATCTCATTCATCAGCGTATTCAGGTGCGCTTTCTGCTCTGCGCTGCCGAGAAGCGCGGCAAGCTGACATGCCTGAGGTTCGAGGGTGCTGCGCAGAACCAGGAAGTGTTGGATCACTTCCTGAAAGTTCTCTTCGGTCATCCACCAGGAGAGCAGTTCTTTATCAAGGAAGTTCCAGCTGCTTTTCGGCATCACGCGGGTACCGATGCGCGGGCGGGGCAGCACCATGCCTTTGGCGGTCAGGGTCTTTACGGCTTCTCTTACGGCGGTACGGCTTACGCCGAACGCTTCACCTAATTCCATCTCGGCGGGCAGGATGCTACCGGGCGCATACTCACCGGTTAAGATCCGTTGTGCCAGTTTTTCAGCCAGTACATAAGAAAGATTCTTTTGTGCCGCCAATTGTTGTGCGCTTAAAGGCATTCGTCGCATTCCTGTTTCTCATTTTTACGTTCTAGTATGCCATCTGCGGATGGATGTCGATGATAAAAAGAGCAAACTCGCCCGATGGTGATGATTTTTACGACGCTTTGATGAAAAAAAACGCGCTTGAAAAGTTTTTTGAAATTAAGGGTTGTCAGCCCGGAATAACTCCCTATAATGCGCCTCCACTGACACGGAACAACGGCTTACAGGCCAGCGGGTCAGAAGGTCTTCCTTAGGGAATGACCGGCAGAGAAAAGCAAAATAATCGCTTGACTCTGAACGAGGAAAACGTAATATACGGGACCTCGCGACACAGCGCTAAAGCGCGTCGCAACTGCTCTTTAACAATTTATCAGACAATCTGTGTGGGCACTCAAGGACATGGATTCTTAAACGTCTTAGGACGCTAAATGAATACCAAGTCTCTGGAGTGAACATACGTAATTCATTACGAAGTTTAATTCATGAGCATCAAACTTAAATTGAAGAGTTTGATCATGGCTCAGATTGAACGCTGGCGGCAGGCCTAACACATGCAAGTCGAGCGGTAGCACAGAGAGCTTGCTCTCGGGTGACGAGCGGCGGACG
>Ga0268259_10000231_pt1 | contig 23594 bp, 19 predicted proteins | sample AgamicAsMarz_FD_200246 | JGI IMG/M metagenome (GOLD analysis project Ga0268259, IMG submission 200246) | Agave microbial communities from Guanajuato, Mexico - As.Ma.rz (v2) (version 3) | ecosystem: Host-associated > Plants > Phyllosphere > Phylloplane/Leaf | place: Guanajuato, Mexico... | reverse complement strand
GTCGCGATCGCCGGCGACGATCTCGGCGTCGCCGGGGTCGCTCCCGAGGCAGAGGTCATGGCTGTGCGCGTGCTCGACGGCGACGGCAAAGGCTCATCTGCCTGGATCGCGAACGGCATCACCTACGCGGTCGAGCAGGGCGCCGACGTGATCAACATGAGCTTGAGCGGCTCGGGTCCCGGCGACATAGCTATGTCAAACGCGGTCAACCTCGCCGCCGCCGAGGACGTCGTCGTCGTGGCCGCGGCCGGCAACGAAGGGTCCGACAACGACGTCAAACAGGCGTTCCCCTGCGCGATGCCGCAGGCGAATCTGATCTGCGTCGCGGCGTTCAACAAAAGCGGCGCACTGGCCGGCTTCTCGAACTACGGCGCCAAATCCGTCGATCTCGCTGCGCCAGGCACGAGCATCCTCAGCGCCAAGACCGACTACGGGGCGCCGCTGTTCGAGAACGGCTTCGAGTCCGGGATCGAGCCGGTGTGGACGACGCAGGCGTTCAACGGCGGGATCGAGTGGGAATCGAGCCCCTCGGCGGCCAGCGGGACCCAGTCAGCCACCGACAGCCTCTCAGGCGATTACGGACAGCCGATCGATCCTGAAAAAGATGCCGTCTCGGAACTCTCTGCATCCTCCGCCGTGGGTTTGGTTGGCAAACGAGGCTGCCGGGTGCACTTCGAGACCAAATACGAGACCGAGGAGTTCTTCGACCTGTTCGTAGTGGGTGCCTTCGCGGGCAGCTCCGTCGATCGACGTCTGCTCGACGGAACTTCGTCGGCATACCCAGGCGGGTTTGAAGCCGAGGAGGTCTCGGTCTCGGACCTGGATGGCCAGGCCAATGTTCATCCGGCGTTCGCGATCGTCGCGGACGAAGAAGTCCAACGCGATGGCGCCTATGTCGACGACGTGCGGCTGATCTGCCGCGACGAGAGCTACGAAGACAAAGAGGCGAAAATCGCCGAATACGATTTGCCCAACGTCGGCAACTACGTGCGCTTCCAGGGCACGTCGATGGCAGCGCCCCATGTCGCGGGCGTCGCGGCCCTGGTCCGCGCCGCCGCGCCGCCAGGGACCACGGCCACGCAGGTCGTCGACGCGATCCTCACCGGCGCCTCCGCGATCCCGCAGGACGACCCGAGCCGGCCGACGGCGACGCACGGCATCGCCGACGCCTGCCAGGCGATCGCGGTGGCGACGGGGAGCGATTTCAAAGTCGAGTGCCCCGGCAGCAGCGAAAACGTGATTCCCCCCTCCTTGAAGGAGATCGAAGAAGCGATTAGGGCGGCCAATCCGCCCGCGACACTCGATCCGCCGGTGAACGCGCTCCAGACTTTCTTTTTCAAGCGTCCGCCGAAGCTGATCCGTACGCGCCACGGGAGGACGAGGGTCATCTTCCGTCTCGGCGCGAGCGAGGACGAGGTCACCTTCGTCTGCCGGATCGACGGCGGTCTCTTCCGCCCCTGCCCGTCGAGGTTCGCGAAACGGTTCGGCCCCGGCTGGCACACGGTGCGCGCCGTGGCCCGCGCCGCCGACGGTCGCGCCGACCAGACGCCCGCCGTCTACCGCTTCCGCGTCAAGCCGATCGGCTGAGCTCCGGCGGCGCGGTGCGCAGGCGGTCCGCCAGGCCCGAGTGACGGGCGCCGGCGTCGTCGCGCTGCACCGCCGTCGCCAGCGCCGCCCGGTCGCCGATCAGGACGCAGTTGCTGCGCGCCCGCGTGATCGCCGTGTAGAGCAGGGGGCGGGTAAGCATGCGGGCGTGGGAGCGGTGGCAGACGGCGACCACGACGGGTACCTCGCAGCCCTGGGCCTTGTGGACCGAGATCGCGTAGGCGAGGCGCAGCGTGGCCGTCTCCTCGTAGGGAATCGTCAGCCTGCCGCCCTCATCGGTGTCGACCACGATCGCCTCCTCGCTGGGATCGTCGGAGCGCAGGAAGACGATCGAACCGTTCATCAGGCCCAGCTCGTGCGAGTTGCGGGTCTGGATCAGCCGGTCGCCGATCCGGAAGCGGTCGTTCAGCGCCGGCTTGCCGTAGGGGTTGAGCTGCTCGCGCAGGCGCTCGTTGAGGGCGTCGATCCCGACCGCCCCGCGGTACATCGGCGCCAGCACCTGCACGTCGCGGATCGGATCGACGCCGAAGCTCTTCGGCGCGCGCTCGGCGACGACCTCGACCACGGTCTCGAGCGCCCGCTCCGGCGCCGGCCGCTCGACGAAGAAGAAATCGCGTTCCTGGTCCTCTTCCGGCTCGAGGTGGGGCGAACGGCCGCGGTTGACCTCGTGCGCGGCGGTGGTGATCATCGAGCGCGCCGCCTGGCGGAAGATCAGGCTGAGCCGGACCACCGGGGCGACCCCGGCCTCGATCAGGTCGTCGAATGGCCTGCCGGCGCCGATCGGCGGCAGCTGGTCGGCGTCGCCGACGAAGACCACGTGGGTCGTCTCGGCCAGCCCACCGAGCAGGATCTCCATCGTGCGCAGGTTCAGCATCGAGGACTCGTCGACGATCACCAGATCGGCGGGGAGCGGGTGGCCGGGCCTGAAGGTGGGCTCCCGCCCGGGCATCCACTCGAGCAGGCGGTGGATCGTCTGCGCCTCGTGCCCCGTCGCTTCCTCGAGACGGCGAGCGGCGCGGCCGGTCGGCGCGCAGAGGGCGATTCGGGCATGGGCGGCGTCGGCCTCGGCGACGATCGCCCGCGTGCAGACCGTCTTGCCGACGCCGGGCCCGCCGGTCAGCACCGAGATGCGCGAGGCGAAGGCGCCTCGCACCGCCGCCCACTGCTCCTCGGTGAGGCCGTGCGTCTCCCCGTCGTCCTCGGGCGGGCTCTCGCCGGGGTCGTGGTCGAGGTGGGGGGGGACGGCGGCGCGAGTGGCGAGCGTCGCCGCCACGGCCAGCTCGGAGGCATGGGTGAGCTCGCGGTAGGCGCGTCCCTCGTCGAGGAGCAGGCCCGGCGCGCCGACCAGGACGTCGGGATCCGGGCTCAGTCCGATCAGCTTCGCGGTGCGGCGGGTGAGCTCGTCGACCGGCAGGAACGAGTGGCCTTCCTGCTCGGCCTCGGCGATCGCGAACACCGCCGCCGCCTGCGCTCGCCGCGGCGACTCGGGCGGCACGTCGCCGGCGAGGGCGATCCTGTCGGCGCGGACGAAGCCGACCCCATCGACCTCGGTCAGGCGGTAGGGGTCCTCGTGCAGGACCGTCATCGAGCGCTCGGCGAAGCGGCGGTGGATCGGCGCCGCCAGGTGCGCCAGCCCGTGCGGGGCCAACTGCACGTGGAGGTCGCGGATCGCCCGTGAGGCGTGCCACGACTCGGCGGCGGCTGCCGCCTGCGCCTGGCTGACGCCGCGCAGCGAGCCGAAGACGCCGGCGGGGTCGGCGGCGATCGCCCCCATCACGCCCTCGCCGTGCTCGTCGACGAGGCGTTCGGCGCGATTGGGGCCGATGTGGCGCAGCGAGGTCAGGTAGCCGATGCGGCCGGCGCGGTCGGCGGGGTCGAGGGGCAGCGCTCCCTTCGCCCTGAGCTGGCGACCATACCTGTTGTGGGTCTGCCAGTCGCCGCTCACTTCCGCCCGGTCGCCGGCGTCGAGGTGCGCGACCGGGCCGACCAGCGCGAACTGTTCGCCGGACTCGATCTCCTCCACCTCCAGCACCGCGTAGCCGTCGTCCTCGGCGCTGAAGATGACCCCCAGCACCTCGACCGTGCCGGTGAAGGCCGCCGCATCGGCATCGAAAAGTGTCGCCGTCTCGGTCACGGACCAAAGCTAGCCTGCTGCGAGGCGGTTATGCCCTCGCTGTCGAAGGCAAGGCGGAAGTTGGCGCGAAAATCGCACATAGTCCGACTTTCGCGCCATCCTTCGGCCATGCCGGTGCTCAAGCTCACCCCGTCGGAGTCGGTCGAGGTCCGCTCCTCGACGCCGGAGGCGCTCGAGGTCGAAGCCACCTACGGGCCCGGTGGCTCGCGGCCACCGAGTCACTTCCATCCCGCTCAGGACGAGCGCTTCGAGGTTCTGGCGGGGGCTCTGACCGTGCGCTCGGGCGGCGAGGAGCGCGTCCTCACCGCTGGCGAGACGATCGAGATCCCGCGGGGGAGGCCTCACCAGATGTGGAACCCGGGGGCAGAGCCCGCACGGGTCCTCTGGCGGACCAGCCCCGGCCTGCGCACCGAGCAGTGGTTCAGGGCGATCGACGCCCTGCACCGCGAGGGCAAGGTCGGCCGCAACGGCATGCCTGGCCCGCTCGCCTTCGGCGTGATGCTGGGCGAGTACCGCGATGTCTTCCGCCTCGCCGGGCCGGACTGGCTGCTGCGCCCCGCTCTGGCGGGGCTGGGCGCGCTGGGGCGCGCTCGGGGCTACTCGGCGACGCCTTGACCGCGCCGGTCAACGGCCTCTGCGACTCCTGCCGGCATCAGCAGCTCGTGCCCAACACGCGCGGCTCGGTCTTCTCGCTCTGCCAGCGCTCACGCACCGATCCGAGCTATCCGCGCTACCCGCGAGTACCCGTCCTCAGCTGCCCGGGGCACCAGCCTCCGCCGGCTTCCTCGCTGCCCCGATAGCGCTGCCGATCAGCCCCAGCCCGACCACGACCGCGGCGAGCCAGACGAGCACGCCGAGAACCGGCACGAGGGCGAGGGCCCGCAAGATCGCCAGCCCCGCGAGGAAGGCAAGGATCTGCCCGCGTGGCGGCTTGACGATCGCCCGGCCCAGGGCCCAGGCGGAGGTGACGTAGGCGACCGCCGCCAGCGGCAGCAGGGCGAGGACGACGCCGATGGCCAGCGGCAGGCCGACAAGGGTGATCGCGGCGAGGATCGCCGCGAGCGGCAGGACGATGAAGATCGCGAGGCCGATCGCGATCGTCGGGCCGATGCGGTCGCGGGCCCTGGCGAAGACGGCATCGGCGGCGCGCGGAGCGAGCAGCAGGAGGAGGACGCCGAGCACCGCGGCCGAGACGCTCATCGCCAGCCAGAAGACGAAGGCGCCGATGAAGGGGAAGAGCACGGTCGAGTCGCCCCAGTCCTCCTTCTCGATCGAGCCGGCGACGGTCGCTGCGGGAGACACCCGCGGCCGCTCGTCGCCGTAGATCAGGTCGCCGCCGACGTTCGCGGTCGGCAGCAGGCGTGCCCGCCCGGCAAACGTCACCAGGTCGCCGTCGATTCGCCCGGAGACGAGCGCGTCCCCGGCTGCGAGCACCACGTCGCCGTCGACCCTGCCGTCGATGCGGGCATCGCCGTTGGCGATGAAGACCCCCTCGACAGTCCGGCCGCGCTCAACCGTGACGTCGCCGTTGACGACGACGATGGCCTCGTCCGCATCTCCCCTGTCCTGCGCGGCAGCTGCCGGCGCGACGGCGAGCAGCGCCAGCAGGACGAAGAGTGGGGCGATGGTGCGGCGCATCTCGCCGCTTAAGCTAGCGCGCCATCGGGTCGGGCTCGCCCAGCTTCGAGTTGTCGGGCGCCTCGTACTCCCCACCGGGCACGGCGCCTATGGCGAGCAGCCGGAGGCCGTCCGGTCCCGGCCAGACCTTGCGCATGGTGCCGGAGGCGACGCGGGCGATGTGGTCGGGGTCGAGGGGGTAGCGCTCACCGGCGATCTCGATCTCGCCGCCGCCGCGCAGCGCGACGAAGACCTCCTCTTGACCGTCTTTCGCGTGGTCGTGCTCCGGGTAGTTCTCGAAGTTGGGCGGCAGGTCGATGATCGCCATCCCGAACGACTCGACGCCGAGCTCGGCGCGGGCGCGCTTGAAAGCGCCGAGGTAGATGGCCTCCATCTCATCGATCTTTTTCACAGCGTGTGTGCTCACGGCTTCCTCCCTTGGTCGTTGCGATCGGGCGAGTCTAGGTCACTTTGAATATCAAAGTCTGCTGGGACGTTGCGATGATGGCGTTGGAAACGAGCTCAGGAGGCGGGATGGACGTAGGGATCGGACTCCCCAACGCAGTCACGGGCACTAGCGGCGCGGAGTTGGTCGAGTGGGCGCGGCGGGCCGAGGCGCGCGGCTTCAGCACCCTCGGCACGATCGACCGTCTGGTGTTCTCGAACTACGAGCCGCTGACGGCGCTTGCCGCCGCCGCCGCGGTCACCGAGAGGATCGGCCTCACCACCGCGGTCCTGCTCGCGCCGCTGCGCGTCAACGCCGCGGCGCTCGCCAAGCAGGCGCTGAGCGTGAACGCGCTCTCGGGCGGACGCCTCACCCTCGGGGTCGGCCTCGGCGCCCGCGACGACGACTACGAGTTGGGCGGGGTCGAGATGCGCGGCCGCGGCCGAAGCCTCGACGCGATGCTGGAGAAGATCGAGCAGATCTGGGCGGGCGATGAGGTCGGCCCGGCGACGGCCGGTGCGCCGCGTCTCGTCGTCGGGGGGCACGCCGACGCCTCCTTCGCCCGCGCGGCTCGCTTCGGCGAGGGCTGGATCGCCGGTGGCGCCCCCGCCAGCGAGTACCCCGGCCTGGTCGAGAGGCTGAAGGCCGCCTGGGCGGAGGCCGGTCGCGAGGGCGAGCCCCGCACGATGGGCCTCGCCTACTTTTCGCTGGGCGAACGGGCTGTGGAGGACGCCAAGACCTACGCGCACGACTACTACAACTGGCTCGGTCCGGACGCCGCTGACTTCCTTGCCTCGCAGACCGCCCAGGACGTCGAGGCGGTGCAGCGGATCACTTCCGCTTTCGAGGACGCCGGCTGCGACGAGCTGATCCTCTTCCCGTCCGCGAGCGACCCCGACCAGGTCGATCTGCTCGCCGAGGCGACGGGACGATGAGATGAGCGCCGACGTCGTCGTGATCGGGGCCGGGCTGTCGGGGCTGGCGGCGGCCCGCGCGCTCGACGGCGCCGGTCGCGAGGCGGTTGTGCTGGAGGCGCGCGAGCGGGTCGGCGGGCGGCTGCTCAGCGCGACCTTGGGCGACGGCGTCACGGCCGACGTCGGCGCTCAGTGGGTCGGCGACGACCACGGCCGGGTGCGGCGGCTCGCCGCCAGTCTCGGCGTCGAGCTCTTCCCCCACCACGGCGCCGGCAGGAACCTGCTCGACGTCGGCGGCGCCAGGCGCCGCTACCGGGGCACGATCCCCCGCCTCGGCCCGCGGGCGCTCTGGGACATCTTCATCGCCCGCCGGCGCTTCGACTGCCTGGCGGGGATGGTCGGCGCGGAGTCGCCCTGGGCCGCCGAGCGGGCGGCGGAGCTCGACCGGCAGACGCTCGCCGAGTGGATCGAGGAGAACACCAGGACGCAGGTCGCTCGCGAGCTGCTCGGGCTCGCCGGGAGGACTCTTTGGGGAACCGGCCCTGGGGAGATCTCGATGCTCCACGCGCTCTTCTACGTCGCCTCCGCCGGCGACTTCGACAAGCTGATCGACACCGAGGGCGGCGCCCAGCAGGACCGCCTCGAAGGCGGCGCCCAGCGGCTGGCACTGGGCCTCGCTGGCTTGCTCGGCGACCGGGTGCGCCTCGGAAGCCCCGTGCGCAGGATCGAGCAGCGAGACGGCGGGGTGCGGGTCGGCGCCGACGGGGCCGAGGTCGAAGCGGAGCGGGCGATCGTCGCCCTGCCGCCGGCGCTCGCTGCGCAGATCGAGTTCGACCCGCCGCTGTCCGAGCAGCGGCGGGAGCTGGGTCGCCGCATGCTCCCCGGCCGGGTGAGCAAGTGCATGGCGCTCTACGAGACGCCGTTCTGGCGCGAGGACGGCCTCAGCGGCGAGGCGGTGACCGACGCCGGGCCGGTCACCCTGACCTTCGACAGCTCGCCCCGCGACAGCTCGACCGGCGTCCTGCTCGGCTTCGTCGGCGGGCCGGAGGCCGACGAGATGGCGGCGATGGATGCGGCTGAGCGCAGGGCGGCCGTGCTCGCCTGCTTCGCCCGCCTCTACGGGCCGCGAGCCGCGAGCCCGCTCGACTACGCCGAACGCGAGTGGGCGGCGGAGGAGTGGTCGGGCGGCGGACCGACCTCCAACTTCGGCCCCGGCGGCTGGACCGAGCTCGGCCCGGCCCTGCGCGAGCCCGAGGGCCGCGTCCACTGGGCCGGGACCGAGACCGCCACCGTCTGGAGCGGCTACATGGAGGGCGCGCTGCAGGCTGGCGAGCGCGCCGCCGCCGAGGCCCTGTCCGGCTAACCCGCGGCCCTAGACTCGGCGCGTGGATCGCGCCCTGCTCGAGAGCACGCTCACCGGCGCCGGTGAGCCCGCCTACCGCGCCTCGCAGGTGTGGGAGTGGGTGGCGCGCGGGGCGCGCTCCTACGAGGAGATGACCAACCTGCCCGCGGCGCTGCGCGAGCGACTTGCCGCGGCCGTGCCGCTTTCGACGCTCGGGCTGGAGACGGAGGCGCGCTCGGACGACGGCACGGTCAAGGCCCTCTTCCGGACCGCCGACGACCGTCCGCTGGAGGCGGTGCTGATGCGCTACCGCGACGGGCGTCGCTCGGTTTGCCTCTCCTCGCAGTCGGGCTGTCCCCTGACCTGCACCTTCTGCGCCACCGGCCAGATGAAGTTCGGCCGCAACCTCGGCGCCGACGAGATCCTCGACCAGGCGCTCCACTTCCGCCGCGTCGAACCGATCGACCACGTCGTCTTCATGGGCATGGGGGAGCCGACGATGAACATCGACGCCGTGCTGGCGGCCTGCAAGCGGCTGCCGGACCTCGGCGTAACCCATCGCCGCACCGCGATCTCGACCGTCGGCTGGGTGCCTGGCATCGACCGCCTCGCCGAGTGCGAGATGCCGCTCTCGCTGGCCCTCTCCCTGCACGCGCCCAACGACGGCCTGCGCTCGCAGCTGATGCCGGTCAACGACCGCTACCCACTGGCCGAGGTGCTGGCGGCGTGCGAGCGGTACCGCGCCCGTCGTCGCCGCAAGGTCTTCGTCGAGTACGTGATGCTGGACGGCGTCAACGACCTGCCCGAGCAAGCGCGCGAGCTCGCGGCGCTGCTCGACTCCCGCGCCTACAAGGTCAACCTGATCCCCTACAACCCGACCGGCGCCTACGACGGCTCCTCGCCGGAGCGGATCGAGCGCTTCCGCGCGATCCTCGCCGAGCACCGCCTCGCCGCCACCGTCCGCCTCACCCGCGGCCGCGACATCGACGCCGCCTGCGGCCAGCTCGCCGCCAAGGCGGCCGGGTAGATGGTCGCGGAGGGCCAGCAGGGAAGGATCCCGGTCGTCCTCCCCGGCGAGGAGCGGGGACCGCTGCGCAAGATCCTCGGCCGGCTCGCGATCGCCCTCGCCCTGATCGCGTTCGTCGCCGTGGTGACCTACGCCGGGCGCGACGGCTACCTCGACCCCGAGGACGGCCAGATCAGCCTGCTCGACGCCTTCTACTACTCGACCGTCTCGATCACGACTACCGGCTACGGGGACATCCGGCCGGTCTCGGACGGCGCCCGGCTGGCGACCACCATCCTGGTCACGCCCGCCCGCGTGCTCTTCCTCATCCTCCTCGTCGGCACCACGTTGGAGATACTGGCGGAGCGCAGCCGCGAGGCATACCGACTGGCGCGCTGGAGGAGACGCTTGAAGGACCACACGATCGTTTGCGGGTACGGCGCCAAGGGGCGCAGCGCCGTGCGGACGCTTCTGGACAAGGGCGCCGGCGCCGACGAGATCGTCGTGATCGAGCCCAACGCGGAGGCCCGCACGCGGGCGACCGCGGACGGGCTCGCCGTAGTCGCCGACAGCGCCGCCACCCAGGCCGCCCTGCTCGAGGCGGGAATCCGCGACGCCAGCGCGCTGATCGTCGCCGCCGACCGCGACGACACCGCCGTGCTGATCGCGCTGACCGCCCGTGAGCTCAACGCCGAGGCGACGATCGTCGCCTCGGTGCGCGAGGAGGAGAACGTCCACCTCCTCCACCAGAGCGGCGCCGACGCCGCGATCACCTCCTCGGGCGCCGCCGGTCGCCTGCTCGGCCTCTCGACCCAGACCCCGCAGGTGACCGAGGTGATGGAGGACCTGCTGACGGTCGGCGAGGGCCTCGACCTCGCCGAGCGGGAGGTGGGCGAGGCCGAGGCGGGTCCCGTGCCGCGGCACGCCCACCAGGCGATCATGGTGGCGATCGTCCGCGACGGCGAGGTGATCCGCTTCGACGACGACCGCGCCGCCGAGTTGCGCCCCGGCGACCGCGTGCTCGAGCTGTTCAGCCATCGCACCTGAGCGGCCACGCGGGTCGTTTGGCCGGTCAGCCAACTAGGATTAGCGCGCGATGACAGTCGAGGCCCCGGCCAAGCCCGCTCTCCGCGTCGAGCCCCCCGAGCAGCTCAGCGCCAACCCGGTGCGCCGCGTCGCCGAAGACGTCCGCGCCGAGGTCCGGGTGCGCCGCCGCGGCGCCTATCCGCCGGGACCGCAGGACTTCAACTTCGGCCGCACCCTGCAGGCGGCGCGCGATCCGTTGCCGCTGCTGCTCTCCCTCTACGAGGAGCACGGCCCGATCTTCAGCGTCCGCCTCCTCCACTCGCCGGTGATCTTCATGCTCGGCCCCGAGGCGAACCACTTCATCACCGTCTCCAACCCCGAGAGCTTCCACTGGCGCGAGGGCAGCTTCGGCGACCTGATCCCGCTACTGGGGGACGGCCTGCTGACGATCGACGACGCCTACCACGACCGCGCCCGCGAGATCATGATGCCGGCCTTCCACCGCCAGCAGGTGGCCGCTTCGGTGGCGGCGATGATCGACGAGGCGACGCCGGCGATCGAGCGCCTGCGCCCGGGCGAAGTCGTCGACATCTACGAGTGGATGCGTGGCCTGGCGATGCGCATCGCGATGCGGGCGCTGCTCGGCCTCGACCCCGACGAGGCCGGCAAGGGCGCGGCGGCGGCCGATCACTTCGAGCGCGCCCTCGGCTTCTACGGGACCGACTTCCATCTGCGGCTTCTACGTGGCCCGGGCTCGCCCTGGACGAAGATGAACGCCTCGCGCGAGATTCTCGATCAGATCGTCTATGGCGAGATCTCCCAGCGCCGCGCCGATCCCGACCCGGAGAAGATGGACATCCTCAGCCTGCTGCTCGGTGTCCGCGACGAGGCGGGGGAGGGGTTCACCGACAAGGAGGTGCGCGATCAGGTGATGACCCTGATGTTCGCCGGCCACGACACCTCGACCTCGACCCTGACCTTCATGATGCACGAGCTGGCCCGTCACCCGGACGTGCTCGAGAAGCTCCAGGAGGAGCAGGACCGCGTGCTCGGCGGCGATCCGCCCGACATCGACAGGCTCGAGAAGGAGATGCCCTACCTCGACATGGTCTTCGACGAGGTGCTGCGCCTCTACCCGCCGGCCTGGATCGGTCCGCGCCGCGCGGTGCGCGACTTCGAGTTCAACGGTCACAGAGTTGCCCGCGGCGCCTACGTCAACTACTGCTCCTGGGCCAGCCACCGCATCCCCGAGGTCTTCCCCGAGCCCGAGGCGTTCATCCCCGAGCGCTTCACCCGCGAGCGCAAGGCGGCGCTGCCGCGCGGCGCCTACGTCCCCTTCGGCGGCGGCAGGCGGATCTGCATCGGCAAGCGCTTCGGCCAGATCGAGGTGAAGCTGGTGGCGACGATGCTGCTGCAGCGGCTGCGCCTCGATGCAATGCCGGGGCGGACGATGACGGTGCGGCAGATGCCCACCCTCTCGCCCCGGGGCGGTCTGGAGATGCGGGTACTGTCCCGCGCGTGACGGAGTCCCCGCCGGCTCTGACCCTCAGCCGCTGGGCGCTCTGGTTCGGCGGCCTCGCCTTCTTCGCCTGTTACTTCGGCCAGACCGTCCTCGGGGTGGTGCAGCCGACGATCGAGCGCGATCTCGGCCTCTCCGACTCCGAGGCGCAGTGGGTGGTCAACTCCTTCTTCCTGACCCTGGCCCTGTTCGCCGCCCCGGGCGGCCGGCTCGGCGACTACTACGGCCACCGCCAGGTGCTGCTGGTGGCGCTGCCGGTCTTCGCGGCCGGCTCGCTCTCCGCCGCCGTCTCCCAGGGCTTCGTCTGGCTGATCGCGAGCATCGCCGTCGCCGGGATGGGGGCCTCGACCCTCTACCCCTCGAGCGCCGCGATGATCGCCAACCGGGTGCCGGCGGAGAGTCGCGGCGACGCCCTCGGCCGCTACTCGGCGATCGGCGCCACCGTCTTCGCGATCGGCCCGCTGACGGCGGGCTTGCTGACCGAGGCGATCGACTGGCGGGCGCTGTTCGCGCTGCAGGCAGCGGTCGGTCTCGGCGTGGCGGCGATCGGGTTGCGCCGGGTCGAGAGCCAGCAGATCGGGCAGCCGGAGCGCTTCGACGTCACCGGTCTCGTAGTCCTGATCGCCGGGCTGGCGGCGCTGCTGGTCTCGATGATGCAGGCGCTCGCCTGGGGCTGGGACTCGCCGGCGACGATTGCCCTCTTCCTCTCCGGTGCCGGCGTGCTCGGCGCCTTCGCCGTCCTCGAGCTTCGCAACCCGCACCCGCTGCTCGACCTCGGCCTGCTGCGCCGCCGCACGATCGTCGGGATCGTCGCCTCGATGTTCGCCGCGCAGTTCATGCTCAACGGCTTCATCGTCTACATCGCGACCTACTTCCAGCACGTGCTCGGCTACGGGGCGCTGCTCGCCTCGGTGGCGATGCTGCCCGCGATGATCGGCATTCCCTACTTCTGCTTCGCCGCCGGGCGCTGGACCGACCGCTTCGGCCCGCGGCGGCCGGCGCTCGCCGGGTTCTTCGCCACGACCTTGGCCTTCGCCTGGATCGCCGTCTTCGTCGACGACTCGAGCTACTGGCTGCTGCTGCCGGCGCTGGCGATCCTCAGCGTCTCGCTCTCGCCGATGTTCACCTCGCTGCTGACCGGGCTCAGCAACGCCGTCGCCGCCGAGGAGCGCGGCGACGCCAACGCGCTCGTCCTCACCGTGCGCTGGATCGGCGCCGCAGCGGGGACGATGGCGCTCGGCGTCGTCTTGCGCAGCGCCGGCGGCGACGCGGAGCTGCCCGGCGCCTCCGCCTACTCCGCCGTCTTCCTGGTCGAGGCCGGCGTCGTCCTGCTCGGTGGCATCGCCTGCGCGCTCCTGCTCCGCGATCCGCCGGCCGAGAAGCGCCCCAGGCACCACCACTTCCGCCCGCATCTCTGAGAGCGAGTGATGCGCTTGCCGCGTTCACCGCGAGCAAGTACGGTCGAATCTCCCACTGTCCAGCTTGTGGAGGAGAGAGATGGAGGCTGCTGAGCGGTTCCTCGAAACGCAGAAAGCGATCTGGTCATCAGGCGACTGGCCGGGGTTCGCGCCGATCATCCAGAACGTCGCCGACACGGTCGTGGAGGAGATCGGCGTCGGCGAGGGCCACGACTATCTCGACGTCGCGACCGGTAGCGGCAACGCGGCAATGGCCGCGGCGGCGAAGGGCGCCAACGTCACCGGGCTCGATCTCGTTCCTGCTCTGGTCGAGGCCGCCCGTGCCCGCGCCGAGGCCGCCGGCATCGGCGCGCAGTTCGTCGAGGGAAATGCCGAAGACCTGCCCTTCGCCGACGACTCCTTCGATCGCGTCACCTCGATCTTCGGCGCGATGTTCGCGCCGCGCCACCAGCGCACCGCGGACGAGCTGGCGCGGGTGACCCGGGCCGGCGGCGCCTTCGCGGTCACCGCCTGGACCCCGGAGGGGCTCAACGGCCAGATGTTCAAGACGCTCGGCGCGCACATGCCGCCTCCGCCGGAGGGAATCGTGCCGCCGGTGATGTGGGGCGACGAAGAGCACGTGCGCGAGCTCTTCTCCGGCCAGGGCCTGGAGGTGAGCTGCGAGAAGCGACTGGCCGACTTCGCCTGGGAAACGCTGGAGAGCTGGCTCGACCATTGCGAGCGGAACCTCGGCCCGATCGTGATGGGGAAGGCCGCGCTCGAGCCGCAGGGCAAGTGGGAGGCCGCGCGGGCTGACCTGATGGCGCTGGGCGAACGCTTCAACGAGGCCAATGACGGCTCGATGCGCACACCCGCCGAGTACCTGCTGACCAAGGTCACGGTCGCCGGGTGACCTCGATCGACTCCCTGCGTGAGAGCATCGCAGGGGATGTCTTCGCCGATGGCGAAGCCGGCTACGAGGACGCCCGCGCGATCTTCAACTCGATGATCGCCAAGCGTCCGGCGGCGATCGCCCAGTGCGCCGGGGTGGAGGACGTGCGGGCGGCGCTCGCCTACGCGCTCGGCAACGGCCTCGAGGTCGCGGTGCGCGGCGGCGGCCACAGCGTCGCCGGCGCCTGCCTCGCCGATGGCGGCCTGACGATCGACCTGCGCCGGATGAACGCCGCCGCCGTCGATCCCGAAGCGCGCACGATCACCGTCCAGGGCGGCGCCGCCTGGGGCGACTTCGATCGCGCCTGCCAGCCGCACGGCCTCGCCGCCACCGGCGGGCGGGTCTCGACCACCGGCGTCGCCGGGCTCGCGCTCGGCGGCGGCTCGGGCTGGGCCGAGCGCAAGTTCGGCCTCGCCTGTGACAACCTGCTCGCGGTCGAGCTCGTCACCGCCGACGGGCGCACGGTGCGCGCCTCCGAGGACGAGAACCCGGAGCTGTTCTGGGCCCTGCGCGGCGGCGGCGGCAACTTCGGCATCGCCACCGAGCTGACCTTCCGCCTGCACGAGCTGCCGGCCTTCACGGCGGCGCTGCTGCTCTGGTCGCCGGCGGCCGGTCCCGAGCTGACCCGCGCCTACCGCGAGTTCATCGAAGCGGCGCCCGACGACGTCGGCGGCGGCCTGATCTACCTCACCGGCCCGCCCGAGGAGTTCGTTCCGTCGCACCTCCACAACCGACTTGCGATCGCCGTCCTCGTCACCTACACCGGCCCCGAGGCCGCGGCGCGCGAGGCGATGGCGCCGTTGCTGGCGCTGGAGCCCGAGGGCGAGATGATCGCCGAGATGCCCTACGCCGAGCTGCAGTCGATGCTCGACGACCCGCCCGGCTACCGCAACTACTGGTCGGCCGAGTACCTGAACGAGCTACCGGACGCGGCGATCGACGCCTTCTGCGCCCGCGCCGACGGGATCATCGTCCCCTCGCCGACCCAGCACATCATCTTCCCCTGGGGCGGCGCCGTCGCCCGCGGCGCCGCCGGCTCGCCGCTGGCGACCCGCGAGTCGCCCTGGGTCGTCCACCCGCTGACGATGTGGGAGGACCCGGCCGACGACGAGCACGCGATCCAGTGGACGCGCGACGTGCGTGCCGACGTCGAGCCCTACTCGACCGGCGCCACCTACCTCAACTTCGTCGGCGACGAGGGCGAAGAGCGGATCGTCTCCGGCTACGGGCGCGAGAACTACGACCGCCTGGCCGCCGTCAAGGCCGAGTACGACCCCGACGACGTCTTCCACCTGCACCACCCGATTCGTCCAGCTCCGGCTTGATCGTGCCACGGCCGGGTAATAGGCCCGCTCGGAACCGATTCAAGGAGGAGAGGGATGCGCAAGGTGTCGAGTCGTGCGCTGGCGCTGTCGGCCACCGTCCTGATCGCGGTCGCCGGGGTGACCGCCGTCGCGATTGCGGCGGTCGGCCCCGCCGCCAGCTCGAAAGCCAGGGTCAAGGTCAAGTGCCCGAAGCGGGTGCTGGCGGGAGCCAGGCAGGTGACCTGCAGGGTTGCCGGCAAACTCCCCCAAGGCCCGCAAGGACCGGCGGGGCGCCAGGGCCCGCGCGGTCAGAAAGGCGCGCGAGGAGAGAAAGGGCCGGCGGGCGCGAAAGGCGCGGCCGGGAGCCCCGGTGTCTCGGGCTATGAGGTGGTGAGGCAGGTCTTCAAAGAGGTCTTCATCGAGAACAGCGGCGGCTTCCGCGGTCTCAGCGCGGTGCAGACGGTCGCCTGTCCCGGAGGCAAGCGGGCGATCGGAGGTGGTACCGACCTCGGCACGAATGCGACCCAGAACGGTCAGCAGCGCAGCGTCACCGTTTCGCTGAGCGCCCCCAACGGCTCCGGCACGGGCTGGTCGGTTCAGCTGTTCAACGAGGAAGTCGCCGGTGGCGGCACCTCTATCGACCTCGAGGCCTACGCGATCTGCGCCAACGTCGGCTGAGCCCTACTTGATGAAGAGCATCTCCTCGTACTTGGGGAGGGGCCAGAGGTCGTCGGCGACTACCTTCTCCAGCTTGTCGGCGGCCTCTCGCACCTTCTCCATCGAGGCGAGCTGCTTGTCGCGGGCGTGGATCGCCATCTCGAGGCCCTCGAGTCCCGGGTCGGCGTTCGCCGCCTCGAGCTCGGTCAGCGCCCCGGTCAGCTCCTCGATCAGGCCGCGGGTCTCGCCCTCCAGGTCGGAGACGCCCGCCTCGCCGAGCAACGCCAGGTGGCGCAGGGCCGCCGGCAGGAGCATCGTCTTGGCGATCGAGAAGGTGGTCTCGGCCTCGATGTTGGCCCGGATCCAGTACTGCTCGACCCAGACCTCGTAGCGCGACTCGAGCTCGCGCTTGGAGAGGACCTCGTACTTCTCGAATGCGGAGACGGTCGCCTCGTTGAGCACCTCGGGTAGCGCGTCGGGCGTCGTCTTCAGGTTCTTCAGCCCGCGCTCTTCGGCCTCGGCGTGCCAGGCCTCGTCGTAGTTGTCGCCGCCGAAGACCACCGGCTTGTTGGCGGTGTAGGACTCCCTGACGATCTCGATCACGGCCTCGGCGACGTCCATGCCGCCGGAGGTCTTCGCCTCGAGCTTGTCGGCGAGCTCGTCGATCGCCTCGGCGGCGATCGTGTTCAGGACCGTGTTGGGGAAGGCGAGCGACATGCTCGACCCCAGCGCCCGGAACTCGAACTTGTTGCCGGTGAAGGCGAAGGGCGAGGTGCGGTTGCGGTCGCCGCCGTGCATTGGCAGCGCCGGCAGCACGGTTGCCCCCAGCTCGAGGAAGGAGGCCGGCGTGTGCGGGTCGCCCTCACCGCTGGCGATCGCCTCGAAGACCTTCTCCAGCTCGGCGCCGAGGAAGATCGAGATGATCGCCGGCGGCGCCTCGTTGGCGCCCAGGCGATGGTCCTGGCCGATGTTGGCGACCGAGGCGCGCAGCAGGCCCTGGTGCTTGTTCACGGCCTGGATCACCGCCGCGCAGAAGAAGAGGAAGTGGATGTTGTCGGCCGGGGTGTCGCCCGGCTCGAGCAGGTTGGAGCCCGAGTCGGTCCCCATCGACCAGTTGTTGTGCTTGCCCGAGCCGTTGACTCCGGCGAAGGGCTTCTCGTGCAGCAGGCAGACCAGCCCGTAGCGGCGGGCGACGCTCTCCAGCACCTGCATCATCAGCTGCTGGTGATCGGAGCCGACGTTGGAGTTCTCGAACACCGGCGCGATCTCGTACTGGGCCGGGGCCACCTCGTTGTGACGGGTCTTGACCGGGATGCCGAGCTTGCGCGCCTCCAGCTCCGCCTCCAGCATGCAGGCGAGGATCCGCTCTGGGATCGAGCCGAAGTAGTGGTCGTCGAGCTCGTGGCCCTTCGGCGGCTTGGCGCCGAAGAGGGTGCGGCCTGTCGAGATCAGGTCGGGGCGCTCGAAGAAGTACTGCTCGTCGATCAGGAAGTACTCCTGCTCGGGCCCGACCGTGGTGAAGACGCGCTGGCTCTCGGAGTCGCCGAGCAGGCGCAGCGCCTTGATCGCCGAGCGCGAGAGCGCGTCCATCGAGCGCAGCAGCGGGATCTTGCCGTCGAGCGCCTCACCGGTCCAGGAGGCGAATGCGGTCGGGATGCAGAGCAGCGCCCCGTTCGGGTTCTCGAGGATGAACGCGGGCGATGTCGGGTCCCAGGCGGTGTAGCCGCGTGCCTCGAAGGTGGCGCGCACGCCGCCGGTGGGGAAGGAGGAGGCGTCGGGCTCGCCCTGGATCAGCTCCTTGCCGGAGAACCCGGCGAGGGCGGCGCCTTCGTTGCCGGAGGGCTCGAAGAAGGAGTCGTGCTTCTCGGCGGTGGAGCCGGTCAGCGGCTGGAACATGTGGGTGAAGTGGGTGGCGCCGTTCTCCAACGCCCACTCCTTCATCGCCTCGGCGACGGCGTCGGCGAGGGCGGGGTCGAGCGCCTCGCCGCCCTCCATCGTCGCCTGCAGCTTCTCGAAGACGTCGGCCGGCAGCCGATCGCGCTGCACGGCGACGGAGAAGACGTTGGCCCCGAACGGGTTGTTCTCGGGCTGGGTCAGGTCGAGCGCGCCGAGAGCCTCCCCGTTCGAGCTCCACTGCGCGGCGGTCACGTTCTGCTGGCGGATACGAGTCATCGCTGTGTCATTCCCTCACTTGGTCGAAGAGCCAAAGCAATTTAAAGGGAAGGCGCGCGAAATGCCTTTGTACCGCGGTACAACGATCGCACCGCGTGCTTGTCCAGCGGTCAGCCCAGGGGAATCGCGCGCAGCAGGCCGAGCGGGTGTCGCACTCGGAAGCCGCCGGTGGAGCGCATCTCCTCGCTCCATCCGGGACCGTGGCCGTCGCCTTCGGTCGTCATCGACGTGTCCCAGCGCAGGCCCGCGATCACCGCGAAGACGTGGCCGTCGTTGGCGTAGATCCGTACCCACTGCCCCGGGCCGCCGCCGCCCCAGCGCATGAACCCGCGCGAGTCGAGCGGCGATTCGAGCAGGCCGGCGGCGTGCATGACGTAGCTGACCGAGCCCGAGCAGTCATAGCCGCGCGAGCTCCAGCTCCGGTGGCCGCCGCCCCAGCGGTAAGGCCGGTTGCGGATGCGGTTGGCGGCTTCGATCATCGCCTTGACCGCCGGCGGCGCCGAGGCAGGCGCGACCGCCCGGCCGCTGGGCAGCAGGGTTGCATCGGGGACCTTGGCGCCGGCGCCGGGGGCGCCGGTCGCATGCGCCGCCGCAAGGAGGCAGCAGACAGCAAGGAGATGAGCCATGCCCCTGCGCATGAAGGATCTCTATCGGCAGCGGGGCAGCCGAGCTATAGCCTTGCGCTCGTCCCCGACCTTGGAGGAATCGCAAGCTCATGTTCGTCTCGAAGGCCGCCGTCGTCGGCGGCGGCACGATGGGCGGTGAGATCGCGCAGGCGATCGCCGCCGCCGACATCCCCGTCGTAGTCAAGGACATCGACCAGAAGTTCGTCGACGCCGCGGTCGAGAAGGCCCGCGCCGTCACCGAGCGCCAGCTCGCCCGCCTGGTCAAGAAGGAGAAGCTGACCCAGGAGCAGGCCGACGCCCGCCTCGCCGAGGTCATGGGCTCGATCTCCGGGACCACCTCCTACGAGGAGCTCGGCGACGTCGACTTCGTGGTCGAGGCGGTGCCGGAGAAGATGGAGATCAAGCAGGCCGTCTTCCGCGAGCTCGACGCCGCCACGCCCGGCCACGCGATCCTCGCCTCCAACACCTCCTCGCTCTCGATCACCGAGATCGGCGAAGCGACGCTGCGGCCCGACAAGGTCGTCGGCTTCCACTTCTTCTACCCGGCATCGGTGATGCCCCTGGTCGAGGTGATCGTCGGCGCGGACACCACGGTGGAGACGGCCACGGCCTCCTACAACTTCGCCCAGGCGATCCGCAAGCAGCCGATCGTCTGCGCCGAGGTGCCAGGCTTCGTCGTCAACCGGATCCTGATGGCGACGATCGGCGAGATCTGGCGCGCCCAGGAAGAGCAGGGCCTCTCGCTGAAGGGGATCGACGAGGCGATCGCCGCCGCCAAGGTCGCCCCGATGGGTCCTTTCTTCCTCACCGACCTGCTCGGCCTCGACACGGTCCTGCACGTCGCCGAGCACCTCAGCGCCTCCTACGGCGAGGGCTTCTACGTCCACAAGGGGCTGCAGCAGCTGGTCGCCGACGGCAAGCTCGGCGCCAAGAGCGGGGGCGAGGGCTTCTTCAGGGAGGGTGAGCCCAACGTCCCGGGCGAGGCCGAGCCGGATGCCGAGGAGCTGGTCGCGATGTTCACCGGCCGCGCCCTGATCGAGGCCTGCAGCCTGGTCGAAGAGGGGGTCTGCTCGGTCCGCGACATCGACGTCGGGATGATGACCGGGGCCGGCCTCGATCCCCGCAAGGGCCTCTTCCCGCCCTTCTGGAAGGCCGACCTGGAGGGCCTCGACGGCGTGCTGGGGCGGATCGAGCGGCTCGAGGAGAAGTTCGGCGAGCGCTTCGCCGCGCCGGCGCTGCTGCGCCGCCTCGTTGCCCAGGGGCGCCTCGGCCTGCAGTCTGGCCAGGGCTTCTACCCCTACCCGCAGCCCGACGAGGGCGAGCAGGCGGAGACGGTGAAGCTGGAGACCCGTGGCGACGTCGCGATCGCCTGGCTCGCCAACGCGCCGATGAACGCGATCTCCCCGGACGTGATCCGCGATCTCGGCACGGTCTGGGATCGGGTCAAGGCCTCGGAGGAGATCGGCGCCCTGGTAATCGCCTCCTCGATTCCGCTGGTCTTCTCGGCCGGCGCCGACATCAAGGCCTTCACCCGGATGGACGAGGGGGCCGGCGAGGAGCTGATCCACACCGCCCACGCCCTCTTCCGCGACCTCGGCCAGGACCGTGTGGCGACGATCGCCGCGGTCAACTCGATCGCCTTCGGCGGCGGCTGCGAGCTGGCGATGGCCTGCGACGTGCGGATCGCCGCCGAGGCCGCCGTCTTCGGCCAGCCCGAGATCAAGCTCGGGATCATCCCCGGCTTCGGCGGCACCCAGCGCCTCCCCCGCCTGGTAGGCCCCAACAAGGCGCTGGAGATGAATCTGGTCGGCGACGCGATCCTCGCCGACGAGGCGCTCGAGTTCGGCCTCGCCAACCGCGTCGTCCCCGACCACGAGCTGTTCGAGACGGGTCTGATGTGGGCTTGCAAGCTGGCCGCGCAGGCGCCGGTCGCCCGCGAGCAGATCAAGCGCGTCTCCCACAGGGGGGATCTCGACGAGGGGATCGAGGCCGAGAAGCAGGGCTTCGCCACCGCCTTCGGCAGCGAGGACGCCAAGGAGGGCATCGCCGCCTTCCTCGGCAAGCGGACGGCGAGATGGAGCGGGAAGTGAGGGCGCCACGGCGGCTCGCGGGCACGGTCCTCGCCGCAGCTCTCTTCGCCTTTCCCGCACAGGCGCTTGGCGCAGCCGACCTGTCGGTATCGCTGACGGCCAAACCGCCCAGCCTCGCGCTCGGCGGACCTGAAACCACGGCACTGACCCTCGCCGTTACCAACGCCGGCCCGGATCCGGCGGAAAACGTGTCCGCAGGGGCCACGATCGGCGCGCCCGAGCTGGCCTTCGCCGGCTTTTCGGGGATCAGCCAAGGCTCGGCTGGTTTCGCTTCTTCGGACACCCCACCCATCAAAGTCAACTTCGGCACGATCGGACCTGGCGTCACCGCCACCCTGAAATGGACGGAGAACGACGCCAAATCGGGCCTAGCGACACTCACCGCCAGCGCCACGACCCCGACGGCGGAGCCCGACTTGGCGAATAACGCGAGCTCGGCGCAAGTAGATGTCGTCGCGCTCGTGCCGTCCACTCCGTCGCTGTCTTTCGGCGAGCAGACGATCGGTGAGGTCGGGCCTCCTGCGGCAGTGACCTTCACCAACGGCGCGGCCGTACCCGTTCGGATCGACCACGTTCTGGTTGGAGTCGGCTTCGCCCTCTCGGCGGATGGCTGCGGCGGAACGACCCTCGCGGTCGGCGCCAGCTGCCAGGTCTCGTCGAGCTTTGCGCCCAACGCCCTGGGCAGCCTGTTCGGCCACTTGACCGTGCTGAGCGGGACGGTCGACGTCTCGCCGCTTGCGGTCCCTCTCGGGGGAACAGGCAAGGCGGCAGATGTGACGCCGGCTTCGCTGCAGCTGGCCCGGGTACCGAAATCGATTGGCGCCAAGCGCTTCAGGAAAGGCTTCTCGGTTGCGGTGACGCCGGACGAGGCCGCGGCTCTCGACGTGGAGCTCTTGGGCGGGGCGCGCAGCGGGGCGTTTGCATCCGCCTTCGACCTGAAGCTCTTCAGTCGCAGCTTGCCCAGAGCGGCTGGCCGGCGGACTATCAAGGTGAAGCCGAAGGGGAAGCTCATCGGTCCCCTGCGCAAGAAGATCAAGGTTCAGCTGAGGGTCACCGCCACCGACGCCGCCGGCAACAGGTCGACGGCGACGCGCAAGATCACCGTCAAGCCTGCGCCGCTTCGTTAACGGCACTCGCTCGTGCCGCTTGGGATGATCCCCGCGTGAAGGCGGGCGCCGAAGAGGCTGAGGCGGTAGGCGCTGAGCGACTCGCGGAGCTGATCCGCGAGTCGCGCTGCACGGTCGCCCTCACCGGGGCCGGGGTCTCGGTTCCCTCCGGCATCCCCGACTTCCGCACGCCGGAGACCGGGGTCTGGGCGAACGTCGACCCGATGGAGGTCGCCCACATCGACGTCTTCGAACGCGACCCGGCGCGCTTCTGGTCCTATTACCGTCCGCGCTTCCACTCGCTCGGCGACAAGCGCCCCAACGCCGCCCACGAGGCGCTCGCCGAGCTCGAGCGCCGCGGTCACCTAACCGGGGTGATCACCCAGAACATCGACCGCCTCCATCGCGCCGCCGGCTCCGAGAACGTGGTCGAGGTCCACGGCTCGATCGAAACCTCGACCTGCCGGGACTGCGGCACGAGCTTCGGGATCGATGCGGTCGAGGCGTTGTTCAACGACGCGGGGATCGCCGAGTGCGACGCCTGCGGCGGCCCGGTAAAGCCCGAAGTCGTCCTCTTCGGCGAGCTGCTGCCGGAAGCGGCGATGCGGAAGGCGCAGGAGCTCGCCGCCCGCGCCGACCTGATGCTCTGCATCGGCAGCTCGCTCGTCGTCCATCCCGTCGCGGGGCTGCCCGAGGTCACCCTCGCCTGCGGGGGGGAGCTGGCGATCGTGACCAAGGGCGCCACCCCCTACGACGGGAGCGCGGTGCTGAAGCTCGACGGCGAGGTCGACGAGGAGCTGAGCGCGCTGCTGGCGGCCCTCTCCTGATGGAGCCGGTCAACGGCGAGCCGGTGCTGGCCGCTCCCGCGGCGGTCGTCTTCGACAACGACGGTCTGCTGCTCGACACCGAGTCGGTCTGGACCAGGGCCGAGCAGGACCTCTTCGCCCGGCGCGGAGTCGAGTTCACGGCCGAGCACAAGCGCGAGCTGGTCGGCACCTCCGCCGAGATCGCGGGCCGCACTCTGGAGCGACGCCTGGAGGAACCCGGCCGTGCCGCCGAGCTGATCGAGGAGCTGAACGCCTTGGTCGTCGCCGAGCTCGAGCACGGCGTCGAGGCGATGGTCGGCGCCCGGGAGCTCCTGCACGAGCTGAAGGGGCGAGGCACGCCAATCGGTCTCGTCTCGAACTCCCCGCTTGCATTCGTGACACGTTCCTTGGAGATCGTCGGCTTCCACGACCGCTTCGACGTAGTCCTCAGCGCCCATGAAGTAGCCGCCCCCAAGCCGGCACCCGATCCCTACCTGGAGGCTTGCAAGCGGCTGGGTGTGGAGCCCGGCCCCAACGTCATCGCACTGGAGGATTCCCCGACGGGTGTCGCAGCCGCCCGCGCCGCCGGCCTCACCGTGATCGGCATCCCTTCGCTCGAGGGCATCGCCCTGGAGGACGCTCATCATTTGGCCGAGTCGCTGCTCGACGATGTTGTTGCTCGACGTCTCTCGCTTGAGAGATGAGGCGGGGATGCCCTCGAACGGGCGGATACTCAAAGCGCCTGTCTAATTAGACAGGCGCTTGTCCGGGCGAGGGCATCCCCGCCTCAGCCACGCAAAACCCGCCGGCGACGCAAAACCCGCTCGCAGATCTCCGTCAGCTCTCGAACTGAACGCTGCGCCTCGGGGCCAAGCT
>Ga0268259_10000224_pt1 | contig 24311 bp, 38 predicted proteins | sample AgamicAsMarz_FD_200246 | JGI IMG/M metagenome (GOLD analysis project Ga0268259, IMG submission 200246) | Agave microbial communities from Guanajuato, Mexico - As.Ma.rz (v2) (version 3) | ecosystem: Host-associated > Plants > Phyllosphere > Phylloplane/Leaf | place: Guanajuato, Mexico... | reverse complement strand
TCATCATCCCCTGGAGTGTGGTACATGCAAAACCCAACGTTATTACAGTTTTTCCATTGGTATTACCCGGATGGCAGCAAACTGTGGCCGGAAGTCGCCGATCGCGCGGCCTGGCTCAGCGAAATTGGTATCACTATGGCATGGCTGCCGCCCTGCTACAAAGGGGGTTCGGGGGGCTATTCAGTGGGTTACGACAGCTACGATCTGTTCGACCTGGGGGAATTTGATCAGAAAGGGGGCGTTGCCACCAAATATGGCGACAAAACGCAATTACTGGCTGCCATGGAAGCCCTGCGTAGCCACAACGTTGGGGTGCTGCTGGATGTGGTGCTGAACCACAAAATGGGCGCGGACGAGAAAGAGGCGATCAGCGTTAACCGCGTCAATCCGGACAACCGCGATGAAATTTATGACGAGGTCGTCGAATGTGAAGCCTGGACGAAATTCACCTTTCCGGCACGGAAAGGTGAATATTCAAAATTTGTCTGGGATCACAAATGCTTTAGCGGCGTAGATCACATCGAAAACCCGGACGAAAACGGCGTATTCAAAATCATCAACGACTACACCGCCGAAGGATGGAACGATCAGGTCGATAACGAGCTGGGCAACTTCGACTATCTGATGGGTGCCAACATCGATTTCCGCAACAATGCGGTCAGGGAAGAGCTGAAATACTGGGCGCGCTGGGTAATGGAACAGGTGCCCTGCACCGGCTTCCGTCTGGATGCGGTAAAACATATCCCGGCCTGGTTCTATAAAGAGTGGATCGATCATATTCAGGAAGTCGCTGAAGAGCCGATGTTTATCGTCGCGGAATACTGGTCGTTTGAAACCGAGAAGCTGCAGGAGTATGTGCATCAGGTGGAAGGCAAAACCATGCTGTTTGATGCGCCACTGCATATGAACTTCCATCAGGCCTCAACCGCAGGCAGCGCCTACGATATGAGCCAGATTTTTGCAAACTCGCTGGTGGTGGCGGATCCGTGGCATGCCGTGACCATCGTGGCTAACCATGACACCCAGCCGCTGCAGTCGCTGGAAGCACCGGTTGAGGCGTGGTTCAAACCGCTGGCCTATGCGCTGATCCTGCTGCGTGAGCAGGGCGTGCCAACCATATTCTATCCTGACCTGTTCGGGGCGACTTATGAAGATGAGGGCGGCGACGGCGAGACGCACAAAATTGAGATGCCGGTCATTCCTGAACTGGAAGGATTAATCCGGGCGCGTCAGCAGTATGGCTGGGGCGTGCAGACCGACTATTTTGATCATCCCAACTGCGTGGCGTTCAGCCGCAACGGCACCGAAACGCAGCCAGGCTGTGTGGTGATCATGTCGAACGGCGATGCGGGCGAGAAAAGTGTGCCGATGGGCGAAGGCTTTGCCGGTAAGGTCTGGCGCGATCATCTGGGCAACCGTGAAGAGACCCTTACCGCCGACGAGCACGGTACAACAGTCTTTGTCTGTAACGGTGGCAGTGTCAGCGTCTGGGTAGTAGCAGAATAAGTGACTGTGTAAACGTAAAACCGCCCCGGCAGACGCGTGTGCGCGCTACCGGGGCGGTTTTTTTATGGGCTGCGGTTACGACTGCGCGTTATGCTCAGTAATCGGCGTGCGTAACAGTTGCGGTTCAATATTCTGAATGACAGCAGCTTTCGGCTGCTTTGCCACTTCTTCCAGTGCCTGCTGACACTCTGTTGTCGGACGCGCCACTTTGCGCAGGGTCAGCCCATCATAGTTAAGTTCACTGTTATCGACGACCAGCGGCATCACCCGAATCCTGCGCGTCACATTGACATAATCACCGTTCAGTCGGGTCAGCTTGCCTGGCTTCGCAATCACACGCATCCACTGACGGCAATCCAGCGTGCTGCCATCCGCATTAATAATCAGACTGGCTATTGCCTCTCCGCTGATCAGGCTGCTCTGAGGACCGACGGTTTGCCAGTTCCCCCGCAGATCAGCCGGTGCCGGCGCCTGTACCGCATTTTCATAATCGTTGATTTGCGCACAGCCACTCAGTGCCAGCGCGGCAATCAGCATCCACTTTTTCATGTTTAATCCCTAAGATCGCGTCAATGGCGGCTACGTTATAATTTTTTCACCGCGTAGCGCAAGGTATCTGGCTGTTCAGACACTCGCGAGCGGCTGATTGCTGCAGAATTTACCCGTGAGCCATGACACCGGTCAGCTTTTTGATCGGCTACTGGCAGTCTGAATGGGCTCTGGCAGGCCTGACAAGCGGAAGACAACCCGATACACTGACGCGCTGCATCAGACTTTCAGGAATATAAATATGAAAACGCCAGAAGCCTATTATGCCCGGGCACGTGAAATGTTTTTTACCGCCCATCCCGACTTTCAGTCAGCACTGGATGAGTTAACGGAGAGCGATGCCCGTGCCGCTAATCTGTCGCTGCGACAGCTGCGTGAATGGCATGCCGAACGCATCTATGCGGCCTTTTTACGGCAGAAGAATCTGGATGGAATGATTTTTTCTATTCAGCTCGCTGAGCCGGATAAAGCGGTAGCGGCTGAGGCTATCGAGACCTATCTCAAATCTCATGCTGAGTCGCTGGGAATGAGCTGGGAAGAGTTTTGCATCAAAAACGAGCTGTAAGGTTCAATACATTGAAGAGGTATAAGTTACACCTCTCAGTCTGTCGCACTGCATCAGATAGAGCAGTAAAGCAAAAACGCGACACCTTCACGTTATGCTGCAGGCGATGATTGCCCTTTTGGGCAGAGCACCTTTACTGCCTCCGGAGAGATTGCCGGGCTTCCCTCTCCGGAGGCGTATTGATAAATGGCCCTACTCTCGCTCTTCCGTGGCTTTGCCTTTCACTTCCACATAGCTTGCAACCGCCAGCAGACGATTGATGTGTGTCAGCAGCAGATCAACATCCGACTGCAGAAACTCAGTCGACGATTGCGAAGCGGTAATGATGGCATCCTGCACCGTTTCTGTAATGGTCAGCGAGTTGTCCTGTTTCGCCTGCACCAACAGCGCTGCAACCAGCAGGGACTGCGCTTCAAGCTGCGCCGTCAGCTCTTTTGCATCGACATCCATCTTTGCCAGCTTTAGCAGAATATCAATGACCAGTTGTCGCATCGCGGACCTCCTGAAAAGTAAGCCGACATTATGTCGCGATGCGTGCGCATTTTGCTAGTCGAAGATTGAGGTTTGCGCGAGATAAAAATTTACGCGAAATCAGGCGCACTGCCTTGCTACTGTTTTTATTTACAGTATTATATATCAGCGATTTTGCCCTGAATGGATTGCCATCATGTTTGTTGAGTTGATTTATGACAAGCGCAACGTTGCCGGTTTACCGGGTGCTCGCGAGATGATTCGTGAGGAGCTGGAAAAGCGGGTGCATCGGGTGTTTCCTGACATCGAAGTTAAGGTCAAGCCGATGGAACGTAACGCGATTGATACTGATTTGAGTAAGAACGATAAGGCGACAGTTGCGCGTATTGTTGAAGAGATGTTCGACGAAGCGGAAATGTGGCTGGTGGCCGACTAATCCTTTAGCGGCCACCGTATCAGTCAGCGGGAGATGAATCAGCTCTCCTGCTCACTGTGATTAATTTCAATCTCGATGTCCTGAATAGCGGCATCCAGATCTTCCAGCAGTTTCCCCTGCTTATTCAGCAACGCATCGATACGGTCGGCGTTCGTCTTGTCTTTATACTCACCGGCATCAAACGCTAACCAATGGCTGGAAAGGGTTTCGGTGTTCGTCTGCGCATAGTGACGCATCTCTTTCAGCTGCGAAGTCACATCGCGCAGATAGTCATTTTTGGTCTTGGTTTCTGTTGAATCGCTCATGCTAAATTTCCTTCTGGTCAGTTATCAAAAGTGTTTAGGCTTAGCGGTTCATCAACCGGCCAATCAGCGGACGTCAGTTCAGATACAAAATGTCGTCCGGAGATTTAAAACTAGTCGATAATAGCGAAGCCGCACTAAGAATAATCGGAAGTTACGGTTTCTCCGTGGGTTTGGCGGATGGCACCTCCTTCTCAATCACGACTTCTTTTACTTTTGTGATCGTTTTGTCAGCCACGCGATCCGGTATCACATCAAGCTTATGCTGTAATGCTGCAACCTGACTGGTCAGCAAATCCACCCGCTCATCACGCCGCGCTGCAATGACCCGATAATCTGCCCGGATCTCCTCAACCCGCTTATTTGCCGTGTTGCTGACGTAAAGAAAAATAATGGTCATCAGAATGCAAATCATCGAACAGCTCAGCAGAATGCAGCCGAGGATAACTTTGCGCCGGTATGACATAGGTGCCTTAAGGCTGTTAATCGTTGTCATCGCTGCGATCCCCCAGAGTTGAGATCAGCCGATCAATTTCATTACGAAATTTATCGTTCTGATCGGTTTCGGTCATTGCCAGTAAAATGCCTACGGCATTCTTGATTAACCGCAGATCGGTTTCGAGTGTCGCGATACGTCGCAGATTTCTGTCATGACGTTCACGTAACTCATCGTTCTCCTCCCGTATCATCAGGTTGCTCTCTTTCAGCAACACCACCTGCTCTTTGTAGCTGGTAATAATTTCGCCGCCGGCTCGATTACTGGTTACGATTGACGCAATACCCGCCAATAACGGTTTCCAGAACAGTGCTGCTGCCCCCCCACCCAGAACTAACGCACCCATACTGGTAATCAGACTACTTTCCATGCCACACCCCTTTGTCCGGTAAGGTCTCTGGAACACACTGCGTGCAGAACAGCCACGTCCTCCGCCCTGAATTTAAGATTGCTTAAATACCAGAGTTAAGTATACTTAAGTCACTATCAACCAAAAAGTCAAGCTGATGAAAAACGAAACGCTGGGTGACCGCATCCGACTCCGACGTAAATCACTGCAATTAACGCAGAAGCAATTGGCACAACAGGTAAAAGTCTCCCATGTGGCTATTTCGCAATGGGAAAAAGAGGAGACGCTGCCGCGCGGTGAGAACCTGCTGCGGCTTTCCGAAGCGCTGGGCTGCGCACCGGCTTATCTGATAGATGGGGATGGTCCTGTTTTCAGCGAAAATAGCTGGGCCGGACTGCACCAGATCCCGCTGCTTGATCAGCGCGACGTCGCACAATGGCTGATCGATGCCGGTGCTGTCCGGCATGAGCTACTGATGCACAACGATATGGCGCTGTCGCAACAGAGTTTTGCCATCCGGGTAGAAGAACTGGCGATGACGCCCGCGATTCTGCGGGGGGATGTGGTGATTATCGATCCCTGTCAGTCACCTCAGCCTGGTGACTGCGTACTGGCATTGCAGCAGCAGAATGCCCTGCTACGCACCTGGCGCCAGCGCGGCAGTGAAAATGGTGTTGCGCAGTTTGAACTGGCACCGGTCAATATCAACTTTCCTGAGCTGCATTCAGGCCGCGACAGCCTGAAGCTGCTAGGGACCCTGGTGGAATTGCGCCGCTATCGGCAGCCATAAAAAAACCCGCCGGGTGCGGGTTAGCTTTTCAGCGAACAACAGTAGTATGAGTAATAGCCAGGCAACTACAGGGCGTCGACCAGTTGATCCACCACGACCTTGCCCTGCAGGTCGGTCTGCATAATGCGATAGTTGACTGGCCATGAGCGGCGGGTGCTGAGTTTATCGAACAGGGTCACGCCGCCTTTTTTAACACCCTGACGGCTGACAATAATCCATTCCGTCACCTCTTCCTGACCACGATTTCTCAGACTCAGTGTGCGTTGTTCAATTAGCTGGTCTTCTGCTTCAATCTTTAAATAGTCTCGTAACATAATTTCTATCTCCTGGTAACGCAGGTCACTATATGCTTTTTATTAATCAGTTCAATCGAATTTATTAATCGACATTTTTATCGTCGGGAATGTGACCTGCTGCAGTCGATATGACAGGTTTGTCCATTTCTGCATCAGACCTTTCCCGTTAGCATGATGGTGCTGCACACACCCAAACATCGAAAAATGATGTGTTCAGTGTGAGAGAAACTCCGATTAGCCCGCCTCTGGCGGGTTTTTTTTTGCTCTGTAATCCGATGTAAATGCGGGATGTCAGCGCTGGTCTAGACTTAAGGCACTGGAAAAAAGGAGTGAGTCATGTTTAAGCACAATACGAATGAAGAACGTAAGAAAGAAGGCGATGTCAGTAAAAGCTTGCCTGAAGCTGCACCAAACGCGGGCAATGCCTATGAAGAAGATGATCATCCTGCCACTGACGCGCCGAAAGATCATGGTGAAGTACCGCGCAAAAATGATGACAGTCAGGATGATAAGAAAGACCCCTACAAAGCAAGTTGATGTACAGAGGGCGCGCCCGGCGGGCGCGCTGATTACCGTTGCTCAGAGAAGCTCCAGGTAAAGAGTTCGCCACACCTTCAGGGCAGATAAGTTTCTGCGTAATAGCATTTCTCACCGTTTCGTTATTTTCCTGCTTTTACTACGGCAAAAATCGCCTGACAGATTTTTCATTAAACCCTCAGGTTCAATTTTAAGTAGTGCTTCGCAAATTCTTCGTTCATTACCCGTAAATTGATCCTTCTATCCCCCCTCTGTTAACTCAAAGTGAGGCGGGTAAGTATTGTGTTCATGAATTGGTGACGCTGAGTGTTGTACCATCAGCTCTGGCTGACTTAATCACAGGTCCGTGACCGTGTCTTAAAGCGCGCAGTTTAGCCGGGAAAATATTAGCGAGAGTGGATGCCATGAATAGATTAATAATCGCTCTGAGCGTAAGCCTGCTGAGCGGATGCGTCGATATGGGACGGGTTGGATTGCACCCGGAAACGAAGACCGCCTGGTTCGACGGTTATCCTTATCAGGTTGAGTCCTGCCTTACCGAAGTGGCACAAAATGAGCGGGCTTACCTGGAGCAGGATGATCCGCTGCCAGATGGCACGAAGCGATATAACCTTGAAAAGGATAATGAAACTGTAGCCTGGATTGAAATTGCAAAGTTCAGCCATCATCAGACCAGCGCGACGTTTTACTACGATCCTAAAGCGCCGGATATCAGCGCACTGGTTTCAGCGATGATTGCAGACTGCAAAACAATGCGTTAGCGGCATCGCCGGGCTGATCGCAGATCAGGCTATTTAACGGGTTCGCAATCATAAAGTCCCCGTATGCGGATCTGACTCTGGCTGGTGCGGACGATTTGCGCCCTTAACATTCCTTTGCCCTCGTGCGTCGTCTGCTCCATATCTACCATGCCCGGTGCTTTGCTGTTTTTAACCAGCAACTTTATCGTGGCGTTGTCGTAATCACCCTTCTCTTTTGAAAACGTGACTTTCTGGGTTTTCGCACGTTCTCCGTTTACGGAGAACCAGCCACTCTTATCCGTTTTAAGGTAAAACGGCCCACACTGTGTGGCGGCAAAAGCCGGGGCTGATAAGCCGATTAATGACGTTATCAGAATAAGTTTTTTTAGCATCGGTCTGGCGTCCTGTTGATGGGCTATGAAGTAGCGTCGGTGCCAAAACCTGAGTTTACGGCTGCACTGCTCATGATAAGAGGCAGTATAGCCAGGGATGCCTGCATAATTGCCAGTGCAGGCTCAGAGACTCAGCAAAGAAATAGGGAATGTTGCTGACATCCCTCATCCGCCAGATCGCAGGTGCTCATTGAGCCGAGAAATCAGTTTACCTAAACCTGCATATTCATAATTTCACTTTGAATATTTAGCATATCAGGTTGCTGTGCGTTGAAGCGTGGTTTTACAGAGACATACCGCAAGTCACAAACTGCCGTAGTGGTGGTTTTGAGGTGATTTGCGGTATTTTTTTGTGCTACATGTGTGCTACGGCTAAATTATCGGCCTGCTGGGCTCATGCACGGACAGCACCTCGGCCGTTACTTTACCCAGCACAATGATTCCTTCCAGCCCTTCCCCGTCGATCGTCTCGCCAGCTGAGGTGATGATGCCCGTGCGGAACAGTCTGCCCAGTTGCGGGAACTCGTCCAGCTGGAATGCCACTTTATCGCCATTCACGGGTTTCACTGATTTGTCGCCAGCACGAATCCGTCTGGCGTTTCAATCAGCTGCATGTTGTTTCTGTGAGGCATCAGGATGTCGTTCAGGTCGATGCGCTTTTCGATATAGTCATTCGCAGGTGATAGAAATCCCATAGTTACCTCACGTATCCCATATTGCAAAGCGCCCAGGTCTTGTTCTCACTCTGCTCGGTGACCATCTCGAAGAAGAAGTTCTGATAGTACCTAATCCACCGGTTGCACTCCTGCAGCGTCCAGACGTGGTTCACGTCATCAAGCTGCTTCTGGAATGCAGCAGTGGTAACTACCTGCCGCCCGCGGCTGTCCTTCTTTATCGCGGCCATAAATGCGCCGTGGATGTCACCCTCTCTCGCCATGCTAAATCCTCCTCTGAAAAATACTGTATGGATAAACAGCAATATCGATCGGTGGATTTGATCAAGGCGAAGTGAGCCGCATATTTGTAAAGGGGTTGATGGGAAAGGAATTTTGCATTGGCGATTAATATAGTGGGTGTCTAAGCTCAAATTACACACCTCGTAGCCTGCTCAGACAGGAGCGGCTGAGTCTTGCCCCGTCGCCGGGGCTTTTTTATGTGCTGAATTTAGAAGATCGATTCCTTGATCATCAGTTGGCACGGTGACAAAATCCGGTATCTTTTTTTCCAGGTGTCCTCATGGCTAAATTATTTGCCCGATACATGACGATTGGCGTGCTTAACACGCTTATACATTGGGTGGTGTTCGCAATATGCATTAAGAACAACCAGAGCCAGTCTGTTTCCAACTTCATAGCATTCTGTGTTGCTGTCACTTTTTCCTTCTTCGCTAACGCCCGATGGACCTTTAGCGCTGAGGCGACCACGTTTAGATACATGATGTATGTGTTCTTCATGGGCGCCGTGGCGACTCTCATTGGAGCATCTGCAGACCGGCTGCAAGTCAATCCTGTAGCTACTCTCGTCGTGTTCTCAGCGGTGAGCCTTGTGTGCGGATTCCTTTATTCTAAATATATTATTTTTAGAGAGAAAAAATGAAGATATCGCTAGTCGTCCCCGTCTTCAACGAAGAAGATGCGATTGGTTATTTTTACAGAGCCGTAAGACACAAAGATTTTTTGAAGCCGTATGAAATCGAAATTGTTTTCGTAGATGACGGCAGCACAGATTTCACGGCTCAGTTGATGAAGGATATGCAGAAAGATGATCCATTAATCCGGAACGTATTCTTTACCCGAAACTTCGGCAAGGAAGCAGCTCTATTTGCAGGAATCGAAAGCGCAACTGGTGATGCAATTATCCCAATCGATGTTGATTTGCAGGACCCGCTGGAAGTTATACCTCAGCTGATTGAGCGCTGGCAGGCGGGAGCTGATATGGTTCTGGCGAAGCGTATTGACAGAAGCACTGACGGGCACATGAAGCGCAAGACTGCCGAGTGGTTCTACCGACTGCATAACAAAATCAGCTCTCCAAAGATTGAAGAAAACGTTGGCGACTTCAGGCTGATGTCGCGTGACGTCGTTGAGAGCATCAAGCTTCTGCCCGAGCGCAACCTGTTTATGAAAGGGATTCTGTCATGGGTTGGCGGAAAAACGGAAATCGTTGAATATGCCCGCGCGGAACGCGTTGCAGGCACCACAAAATTCAATGGCTGGAAACTGTGGAATCTGGCCTTAGAGGGAATAACCTCTTTCTCAACATTCCCACTGCGCATGTGGACTTACATTGGATTTTTCGTTGCCGGGTTATCTTTCCTTTATGGCGTATGGATGATAATCGACAAAGTATTTTGGGGAAACCCTGTGGCTGGTTATCCTTCGATACTGGTATCAATTCTGTTTCTTGGCGGGGTGCAACTCATAGGCATTGGAGTTCTTGGCGAGTATATCGGGAGAATTTATGTTGAGACGAAGCAGAGACCAAGGTTCATCATTAAGAAGGAAAAAGGTTAATGCGTAAGTTGCTTGATAAAGCATTTTTATTTTTTGTATTTGTCGCATTTATTTTCATTGTGGTGATGTTTCATACATGGAACAAGACTGACGTTGTGGAAATCCCGGCTACTGCGGGAAAACTCACGACGTGGGATGTGGACTCATGCGACATCAAAGATAATTATGCATATATCTCTGCATGGTCATTTCCGGAAGGTGTAAGGCAATTTGAGAATTCATTGTATGTAAAGACCGCGGATAGAGCCGGTTATATACAATTAAAGACTCAGGTTTACAGAAGGAATCAGGAAACAGCTCCCATGAAAGCAGCCGGAGAGTTTGATAATTCTGGCCTTGTTGGAGCCATAAGAATCCTCCCATGGGAAAAGAAAACATCAAAGGAGATAGTGATGATTTCTAAAGGTAGTGATGGAAAGCTCTATAGAGGTGACTATGCCTGTAAGTAACTCATTGAATAAATATCTATGCGCCTTTATGGCAGTGCTACTTGTAAGCATAAGCTTGCGCCTTGGTTTGCAGGGCTTTGCTGATGATCTGGTTTTTTCTCACGCGCTGGATAACATAAGTCTCCATGACTATATGATGAAGCGCTACATCATCTGGAGCGGCCGATTCACACTTGATGCACTGATGGTGGGAACCATCAACATTCATTCAGTGTGGAAGCTGGGCATTCCTTTATCTCTGCTCTTGCTTAGCGCGTCGGTATCAAGGGTCATTAATGGCAGGTTTAGCCTGTGGCTAACAACAGCATTCATGTGCCTGTTTATGATGATACCTATGTCAGTGAATGAGAATGCAGCATGGTGGGTCACTGGATTCTATAACTACCTGCTACCTGCCTCATTAATGACATACTCGTTTTCTGTTTTCTTAAAGAAAGAAAGGGTAGGATTTCCGGAAGGGATACTGGCAATAGTTTCTCTGTCTGTTTCATGTTTCAATGAGCAGACGGCGATATTTACTATCATCTCAGCAATAGTACTGACTCTTTCCTGCAAGCCTTACAGAAGGCTGTATAGCTACGCATTTATTGCATTTGCCATTGCGAACTCTGCGGTATTGTTTCTTTCTCCAGGCAATTACGTCCGGGCAGAGAGGGAATCATGGCGTTGGCTTCCTGGATTCCAGGATATGTCAATAGTTCAGAAGTTAACATTTGGATTTGACAGGGTTCACCAAACAGTCGTAATGCATGACGGGATAATCTTCGGAATGCTTTGCTTCCTGTGCATTTGCTTATTAAAAGTAAGCCAGCATAAAACGATAGTGTCGGCGTTCTTTAAATTTATTCTGTATATTCACCTGCTACTAATGACAGCGAAGCTTTTCCACCTTACAAATCTTGGAACAGCGTTTTACAATGAGGATTACTTAAACCCTCAGAGATGGATTTCCTACGGCAGATATGCTTCATATTTCCTGTCATTGCTGGTTATCCTGGCTGTTTTTTACAGTTTAAGTGTAGCCGCCACCGATAATAAGATTCTAATCAAACCACTTGTAGCACTTCTGATTGGGTACGCTACTGTAGCCATGCTTAGCTTCTCACCAACAGTTTTCGCATCATGGATGCGTGTGCTTTTTGTGTGGGAAGTTACAGCGGCAGCGGCCTGCCTGTGGATTTATTACGAAGCCTTCTCTGAAGATAAGAACCGAAATTCCTATCTAATAATCGGGCTAATGGCTGTTGCTGCTTTAATGTTCTGAAAGGTTAGAGCGTAGAAATAACAAAGCACATCAGCTCTTCATAACGAATGCCGTAGCGCTCGCCTGCGGCCTTCGCCTCTCTGATTACCTTTCCGGTCTTGTCGTCTCTTTGCTCTGGAATTGCATCCCACTTATCCAGACAAACGATGCCATACCGGAAAGGATCAAGACCTTCCCCCTCAAACGCCGAGATAACATCCTGAGCAATTACGCCGGTATGAATTCGGGCGTCCTCGCCTTTCAGCTCCTTGTCTTCCTTAAAGCGAAACATCTTTATCAGGCCTTTTACTTTCGAGGCGACACGTTTTTCCACATCCGTCAGATCGCGAATATCAGTTTTCAGATTCCCGTCTGATATGCTGATAGTCGATGTGGATGAGTAAATCTGCCCCCAGCGATAAGCAGCTGTACCGAGTGACAGGGACGCATCAATGTTTGGCGCGACGCTGTTATTGGAAAACTCATTGATCGCGATGCCTACTGCAACCGCAGTATCATTATTAGCGGTCAGGATTGCCGAGGTGCCATACGTTGAGACCTGTTTGAATACCAGCTGATTAGAGATAGCTGACGCGCTCGCCGGGTAATACCTTGTCTGCAGAAGATAAAGATAATCTCCATCCGCTGTCTTGCCAGTCGTACGATTTCGGATGACCTGATCGGTCACGCAGGTCGTGTTGGCGTCACCGATGTCTGTAAGGTAGCTGCCATAGCCATTGCGCAGGCCAATAATCGCGCCAGTGGCATCGTAATAGTTAATTGCATAGTCGGCAGGCATACCGATGACCCATCCAAGCGGGTCATAGAAGAACCGCCCCATATCCTCAGCTAGCAGCGCTTCTGGGTCATGAAGTACCTTCGCCATCATCACCCCTTGCACGCTTGCGAGCTTTTAATACACGGTCAATCAGGCTGATGTTCACATTCGCGTTAATATCCTGCTGAATGCGATCACCGTATTTCTTCGAAGCGACTTTAGACGCGTACCATTTGCGGGCGTCAACCTGTAGGCTAGCCTTTGCAACAGCGCCAGACTCTTCAGACGACGAGTCAGCTATCGATATGATTTCCTCAACATAAATCTCTGCCTGTGTCTCACGTGCGCGCGTATTGCTCCGAAAAGACGTCATTTTCATTCAACCATTTGTAGATTGTACTTTGCGCTGGCATATCAGGTGACTTGCTAATCTGTCTTACGCTTTCACCTGCAGCAATGCGTTCACAAATGACGTCTGCCGTATCTTGCGTAAACACAGATGGTCGACCTGTCTTTTTTCGTCGCTCATTTGTGTCTCCTTTGTCATTATCGATGACCCTCAGTGAAGGCCACCTGTAATGCTTATTTGCTGTCAGCGGTTACGTCCGGATAAACGACGCCTTCCAGTGTTTCTTTGAGGCGCTGAACGCGAGCGCTCATGTCATCAGGGTTAACGCCTGGCGTCTTTGCCAGCTCTACTGCTGCGTCATGCAATGCTTCCTGAATCTTCGTTTGCTGCTCTTTCTTCTCTGCTGTAGTTGCCATTGTTCACTCCTATGAGATTGAGGCGGCGGTTACGACACCACCTGTTACTGTGAAGGTGACTGTGCGGGTCGCTGTGCCAATAGCCAGAAGCACACCGGCAGTAACGGGAATCGACAGCGCCTGAGTGTTGTTCACAAGAGATGTGGACGCAGGCAGGTTTACGCTGGTTACTGCGCTCTGATTAATGGCGACAGTGCCGGTAGCCTGCAGTGTTCCTGCGCTGTTTTTGAAGGTGAGCTGCTGACCATTCGAGATGATCGCCTGAAAGGAATTAACATCGACGTTAGTTCCCTTGTACATCGTCTGGTAGAAATCCTTTTGCGTTCCGTTGGTGATGCGCAGATAGCCCATAGGCTGCCATCCGTTAGCGATGTCCTCTGTTACAAGGCGAACCATCGACCCGGCATCGTTGGATTGCAGGATGTTTAAGTCTGTAATAGCCATTGGTGAGTCTCCATGTAAAAAAGGATTCACTCCGGTGGGAAATGCTTTTGTTATGCGTCTGCGCTATGACTAAGCCACATGTGTTTCATATAGGCTCATAGCCTGAAGTCCTATATCATTCACGGACTAATAACATGCTTAAACTATTCGAATGGATAATGCAGTCGTAGTCAGAAGGGTCTCAATCAGCTCACGGCCACAGTGGGCGCTCATAATCCACAGCATTAACGGTTATTGCGTGTGCGTGGTGGATAAGGCGTTTCCGATAGTGGAAGGTCAGGAGTTGTCTCGCCATCCCAGTCACAGAGGAATATGGGTGTTGTCCGGAAGTGACTTGGTATTTCCGGCTAACGTACATGGCGGCATGAGCCTGAATGAGGCTGAATACTCTCTGTCGCGCATTGTAGGCTAGCTTCACTTTGCCTGAGGGTTGCTGCACAACTTCACCCACAGGTCATTGTGATCGTTAATCGCCCTTACCGTTCGGACATCCATAACGTCAGCATCTTTGCCATGCGTTCTGATAGGGCTACCGAGAGTGCAGAGCGAATCTACAGTGGCGACCGGTGAATCAGTCGTCGGAGTTGAATTGTGAGTTGCGCAGCTTGTCGCGCTGAGCAGAATCACTGAGAGAAGCATTGGCCTGTTTAACACTGTTCGCTTTCTCCGTGTTGTCGGACTGTTTCTTTGCCACAGCCTGAATCTGCTCAGACTTTACCTCAGCGGCTTTGACGTCTGCTTTAGCCTAAGTCTGAGTGGTGCCGATTTTCTTGCCACCAACATAGGCGCTGACTAAAGCGGCCAGCACTGCAAGTCCGGCGAGAATCTCTGTCCACCAACCTGATAACAGTGAAGCGATTAGCGTCATGGTTGACTCTCCATTTCCTGCTTACTGGCGAGCAGCTTTTTCTGCCGGACAAACTGGGCAATCACCCCCATCGCCACCATGAATGCGCCAATCATGCCGAGGTAGTTCTGAGGCAGAAACGATTTGATATCAGGAGGCAGCACATTCCATGCATCGAGCGCATTTTGCGGGAATGACTGCACCCACGCGCTAAGTGCGTAACCAGCTGATGCAAGCCATACGCTGTACGCCTTGAACAGAAGTTTTGCATGCGCGACAAACTCCAGGCTGGTGTACTTGCGGATGAGCAGCACGACAATCACGACAGCCACTACAATCAGGAGCCAGATAAGGAAGTTCATATCTTCCCCTTGTAGATATCGTACGAGCCGGTGCGCATCACTTCAGCGTGGCGTCGAGCGCGACCAGGTGTCTGGCGGGCCCAAAGGCTATTCAGCATCTCGTTAGCGCCGCTGGTGAAATCACCGTTTGAGATGAAGATGAGAGCTCTACTGAACTGAGCCAGGCCATCTACACCCAACTGATAAGCCATAGAGATGAGAATGCCCTCTCATGCCGGGTTGCACTGCTTCATCGCCGCAGCGATATTCTGGCGCTTGCTCATCTCAATCTTTTTGGCGTCAACAATCACCGCCTTCCAGACATCACCAACACTTCGGGGGACGCTGAATGTGTAATTACTCAGCGATGCACCTTTTGGGCCGATGCGAATGCCGCCAGCGATAGTAGGAAAGCCCAGCGTATCGAGGTAAGGCGTTTCAACGTAGCCTTCCTCAAAATTCAGGATCGGGATAATCTGGCTCATTTTCGCTCATCCTGTTTAACGGCCTGCTTTAACTCCTGCTGAGTCGGGAGCTGGTCCACCTGCTTTTTGATTTCATTCACTACCTTGTCACGCGCATCAGCCTTCGCCAGATACTCGCCGCGGAAGTAGAAATAGCCCGACACAGCGCCACAGGCGTAGATACCGAACGTTGTTGCCAGAATCACGACCAGCATTTGCCAGGTGATTACGGGATCGCCATTCTTATCTCTAATCATCGCGACACCCTCAATTCGTTACGCATCTCAGCGATCTGAGCTACGAGGTTCATGTTTGATGTGGTCAGCTCCCTGACCTGGGATTTAAGGCTTTCGTTCTGCTCTTCCAGATGCTTCTGGGAGCTTTCGATAATCTGCAGGCGCGCCTGAGTGTCAGCGATGGTCTTCCAGTACTGCCGGATGTTTTATCCTTGGCCGCATTTTCAGCCCTGAGCTCAGAGTTGGTTTTTTCCAGGCGCTCTAAGTACTTTTCCTGCTTATCCAGCATGTCGATTTGCTGATTATCGTTGAGGGAGTATTTCAAAGAGAGATTGCAGCACTACAGGAACGTTGCGCTGCAGTTCCCGCACGGCACTGACCCGGTTTATCAGAAGGAGGAGAAGTGATGAGTGAAAGCAGGATTATGCAGACATTGAGGCATCAGGCATTGCGTCGCGCAGTAGGAGAGCTCAATGCCGCTCTTGAGGCTACTTACATTCAATATGATGATAAAGGGAAAGAAATTCCTGACGATCTGACTGCTGCTATTCAGGAATGCATTTAGAAAATAGAAGATAATATTTAGCGCTCTGTAAATCAGTGCCCTTCACGTGAATAGTTGGTGACAATTATTACGGTATCGAAACCAAATTTGAGAGGAGTCCAGGTAGCCACGACGATTGTCGAATGATTAACTAATGTTTCCCAAATTGCGGTTAATTATTCTCTGGACCTGATCAGGTGAAGCCCATGAAAGACTATTATGCTATCGATGTATCCGATTTCCTTAACAACAATCTTCCATTTTACATGCAGGTAAAGGCGGAAGCCCTTAAGTTATCAAGGTCAGGGAAGGTTGATGTCGTGGCATACATAGAGCAACGGCTTCGCGAAGAGCATGACAAGCGTGTATCGCAGATGGGGATATCAGATCCATTTGAATATTATGTGAATCGTCATGAGAAGAATCCTGCTGTTGCTCGTCAGGTTATAGAAGAGCACCGGCAGCAGTACAGCTAAAGTTTTACCCATCAATGAACCTCGCCACGGCGGGGTTTTTTATTGCCTATAGGAAACCAAAATGCATATCAGAATCGGTGACAAATACACAATCGAAGGCGGCGCCATCCGGTCAGTCATGCAGAAGGATATTCTAAATCTGCGCATTGAGCTTCTCAGCGGCAGCTACTTTACCGGCAGAAAGATGAATATAGAAAAGAAAGGCAGGACGGCGGCCACGGTAAACTCCAGCATGGCAGACCTGAAAGCGATCTTCGCCTTTGCTCATGGCAACGGGTATATAGAGGCAAATCCGATGATCGGCATCAGGCCTCTGAAGAAGTCGAATAAGCGGCCGGACCCGATAACGCGTGAGGAGTACCCTCGCCTTATCGCGGCATGCTCTACACGCCAGACGGCAAACATGTGGTCACTTGCCATCCTGACGGGGTTACGCCATGGAGAGATATGTGCTCTCGCCTGGGAGGATGTGGACCTTGAGGCAAAGACGCTGACAGTCAGCCGTAACCTGACGCCACAGGGTCTATTCACGCCGCCGAAGACAGAAGCCGGCAACCGTGTAATCTGCCTTATAGATGCAGCTGTTGATATTCTGCGTGCTCAAAGGGTACTTACCCGAATGCACCCTCATACCTCATTCACCTTTCATACCAGGGAGTATGGAGAGCGAATTGAGGAACAGAAGACATTCGTGTTCTATCCCGGCGTGAACGCAGTCAACGGGCGGTCAGGAGCATATTACTCAACAGAGTCTCTCGGGCAGATATGGACCGGCGCACTGAGGCGTGCAGGCCTGCGTCACCGGAAAGCATATCAGTCACGTCATACGTTCGCATGCTGGGCTCTGTCAGCAGGCGCAAACCCAAACTACGTTGCATCGCAAATGGGTCATTCCGATGCACAGATGGTGTACCGGGTTTATGGCGCCTGGATGTCAGAGAACAATACCGACCAGCTATCACTCATCAACACGAAAATGAGCGATCTTGTGCTACATACGTGCTCCACCAAAGTGGCAGTATGATAAACCTTAACAGCTTCAGACAGTTACCCGCCTAAACCTGCATATTCATAATTTCGCTATACGCCGACACCAGCTTGTTCCTGACCTGAATCCCCATCTGCATGGAGATAGATGATTTCTGCAGATCGACCATCACATCATTCAGCGCGATGCCGGGTTTCCCCATTTCAAAATCCTGCGCCTGGGTGCGGGCGGTAGTCTGCGTTTCGCTGATCTTATCCAGCGCCGCTTTCATGGTCGCGCCGAAATCGATCTGATTAGTGGCTTCACTGCTGCGGTTACTGGCCTGCAGTGAGGTCGCCTGAAGCTGCTGCAGTACGCCGTCAATTGCCTGAATGGACATGAACGATACCTTATTAAAGAGGATGACATTTTTGATGTGAGGAAAAGTTAGCACGTTGTCAATGAGACAAAGCCGCTAAATGACAGCAAAAAACCTACCTTATCCAGCCATCGAATTTTGCTTATCACCTAATAATGCCTGGCATTGAAGTGGAAATTTTATCTACGCAGGTCAGGGAGTCTGTTTTGCCATCTCAACTTACCCGGTCAATTACGTCAGGCAGGAATCGGTCATGAATGCGAGCACAGCCGCCACAACAGAACAAGAAAAGAAAGGCTTCGGTGACCTGCTCGCTCGCCTGCGCGCAAATCCGCGTATTCCTTTAATCGTCGCGGCGGCTGCCGTGGTGGCGATCGTGATCGCGATGGTCCTGTGGGCCAAGCAGCCCAGCTATAGCGTCCTTTATAACAACCTCACTGATGAAGATGGCGGTGCCATCGTCACCCAGCTGACGCAGATGAACATCCCCTATCGCTTCGCCGAAAACGGTGGCGCACTGATGGTGCCGGAAGCGAACGTGCATGAGCTGCGTCTGCGTCTGGCTCAGCAGGGTCTGCCAAAAGGCGGATCGGTGGGCTTTGAGCTGCTGGATAAAGAGAAGTTCGGTATCAGCCAGTTCAGCGAGCAGGTTAACTACCAGCGCGCGCTGGAAGGCGAACTGGCCCGCACCATCGAATCGCTGGGTCCGGTCAAAAGCGCCCGCGTTCATCTGGCGATGCCAAAACCAACCTTATTTGTACGTGAGCAGAAAGCGCCCTCTGCCTCTGTCACCTTAACCCTGCAGCCTGGCCGTGCGCTGGATGAAGGCCAGATTCAGGCCATCGCCCATATGGTTTCAAGCAGCGTTGCCGGTTTACCGCCGGGTAACGTCACCGTGGTCGATCAGACTGGTCGCCTGCTGACCCGTTCTGATAACGCCGGTCGCGATCTGAATGACGCGCAGCTGAAGTATTCGTCTGAAGTTGAAGCACGCTACCAGCAACGTATTGAAGCGATTCTGAATCCGATTCTTGGCCAGGGCAATGTGCATGCGCAGGTTACCGCGCAGATTAACTTCGACACCAGCGAGCAGACCGACGAGAAATATCAGCCTAACGCTAACCCGTCGAACACGGCGATCCGTTCGCGTCAGACCAGCACCAGCGACCAGTCGGGCAGCCCTTATCCGGGTGGCGTGCCAGGCGCGCTCTCTAACCAGCCTGCGCCAGCCAACACCGCGCCGGTCACGACGCCAAACAACAATGCGGCCAATGGTCAGAATGCCAATGGTCAGAACAACGCGGCGAACAACGCCAGCCAGACCACCAGCACAGCAGCGGCGAGCTCAGCACCCACCAACTCGCGCCGTGACGACACCGTGAACTACGAACTGGATCGCTCCATTCGTCATACCAAAGTTAACGTCGGTGACGTACAGCGTCTGTCGGTTGCGGTCGTTGTGAACTTCCGAGCAGATGATAAAGGCAAAGCGGTTGCGCTGAACGAGCAGCAGCTGAAGCAGATTGAAGACCTGACCCGCGAAGCAATGGGTTACTCCCAGACGCGTGGCGACAGTGTCAACGTCGTGAACTCGCAGTTCAACACCACTGAAGCGGTGACCGCCGATCTGCCCTTCTGGCAACAGCAGTCCTTCTTTGATCAGCTGATGAACGCCGGTAAGTGGCTGTTGATTGCCCTGGTAGCCTTTATCCTCTACCGCAAACTGGTTCGTCCGCACCTGGTTCGTAAGCAGGCCGCCGAGAAAGCCGCTGCCGAAGCCATTGCTGCTCGCGCCGCGACAGAACAGCCGGAAGAAGAAGCCTTTAATGTGCAGCTCAGCAAAGATGAGCTGGATCAGGAACGTAAGTCTAACAACCGCATGAGCGCAGAAGTGATGAGTCAACGCATCCGCGACATGTCTGAAAACGATCCGCGCGTTGTTGCGCTGGTGATTCGCGAATGGATGAGTAAAGAGCTATGAGTCTGACCGGAACCGAAAAAAGCGCCATCCTGATGATGACCATCGGCGAAGAGCGCGCTGCGGAAGTTTTCAAACACCTGAACCAGCGCGAAGTACAGCACCTGAGCGCGGCGATGGCCAACATGCGTCAGGTGTCACACAAGCAGCTGACTGAAATACTGCGTGAGTTCGAAACCGATGCTGAGCAGTTTGCCGCATTGAGCCTGAACTCCAACGAATATCTGCGTTCAGTGCTGACCCGGGCGCTGGGCGAAGAGCGCGCCTCCAGCCTGCTGGAGGACATTCTCGAAACGCGCGAAACCACCAGCGGGATGGAAACGCTCAACTTCATGGAGCCGCAGGCTGCCGCCGACCTTATCCGCGACGAGCATCCACAGATCATCGCCACCATCCTGGTCCACCTCAAGCGTGGCCAGGCCGCCGATATTGTGGCGCTGTTCGACGAACGTCTGCGTCACGATGTCATGCTGCGTATCGCCACCTTTGGTGGTGTGCAGCCAGCCGCGCTGGCCGAACTGACCGAGGTGCTGAATGGCCTGCTGGATGGCACCAACCTCAAACGCGCGAAGATGGGCGGCGTGAGAACCGCAGCCGAGATCATCAACCTGATGAAAACGCAGCAGGAAGAGGCCGTTATCGAAGCGGTACGCGACTTCGATGGCGAACTGGCGCAGAAAATTATCGACGAAATGTTCCTGTTCGAAAACCTGGTGGAAGTGGACGACCGCAGCATCCAGCGTCTGTTGCAGGAAGTGGAGTCCGAACAGCTGCTGGTTGCACTGAAAGGTTCCGAACAGCCACTGCGCGAGAAATTCCTCAAAAACATGTCAGCCCGTGCGGCCGATATCCTGCGCGACGATCTGGCCAACCGCGGTCCGGTGCGTATGTCCGCTGTGGAGAACGAACAGAAAGCGATCCTGCTGGTGGTCCGTCGCCTGGCCGAATCGGGCGAGATGGTGATTGGTGGTGGCGAGGAAACTTATGTCTGATGCATTTTCTGCCCGCCCCTGGCAGCTGTGGCAGCCCACTGATTTAGGCCGTTTTGACGAGCCTGAACCGGAGCTGCAGCCAGAAATTTACGAAGCTGAAGACGGCGTGGATGAGCAGCAACAGCAGCTCGAACGTCTGCAGCAGCAGATGCGCAAAGAGGCGCAGAGCCAGGGTTACAACGAAGGCTATCAGCAGGGTATGACCGAAGGTCAGAAAGCGGGCTACGACGCCGGTTTTCAACAGGGACTGGCCGATGCCCAGCAGCAGCAGGCGCCGCTTCAGGCGCGGATGCAGCAGCTGGTGACGGAGTTCCAGAACACGCTGGAGTCACTGGACAGCGTGATTGCTGCCCGTCTGATGCAGCTGGCGCTGGAAGCGGCTCGCTCAGTGATTGGCCAGGCCACCACGGTAGATGGCACCGCCCTGCTGCGCCAGATTCAGGGTCTGCTGCAGCAGGAACCGATGTTCAGCGGCAAACCGCAGCTGCGTGTTCACCCGGACGACTTACAGCGTATTGAGCAGACTTTAGGTCCGACGCTGGATCTGCATGGCTGGCGGCTGATCGCAGACAGCACCCTGCACCCTGGCGGCTGCAAACTCAGCGCTGAAGATGGCGATCTGGATGCCAGCGTCGCAACGCGCTGGCAGGAACTCTGCCGTCTCGCCGCGCCGGGAGAAATCTGATGACTACCCGTCTGAACCGCTGGCTGGGCTCACTCGACGCCTTTGAAAAACGCATCACCCAGGTGCAGCCGGTGCGCCGTTATGGCCGCCTGACCCGCGCGACCGGCCTGGTGCTGGAAGCGACTGGTTTACAGCTGCCGCTGGGTGCGACCTGCATCATCGAACGCAACGATGGCAAAACCATCAGCGAAATCGAAAGTGAAGTAGTGGGATTCAACGGTCAGAAACTGCTGATGATGCCACTGGAAGAAGTGGACGGCATTTTACCGGGTGCGCGGGTCTATGCGCGCCAGAATGGCGACAACCCGCAGGCGGGCAAACAGCTGATGCTGGGGCCGGAACTGCTGGGCCGCGTGCTCGACGGTAGCGGCCGGCCGCTGGACGGTCTGCCGTCGCCGGATACCGGCTATCGCGCACCGCTGATCACCCCGCCGTTTAACCCGCTGCAGCGTACGCCGATTACTGACGTGCTGGATACCGGCGTACGTGCCATTAATGCCCTGCTGACGGTCGGTCGCGGGCAGCGTATGGGTCTGTTTGCCGGTTCAGGCGTGGGTAAAAGCGTGCTGCTCGGCATGATGGCGCGCTACACCAAAGCGGACGTTATCGTAGTCGGTCTGATTGGCGAACGTGGCCGCGAAGTTAAAGATTTTATCGAAAACATTCTGGGTGCTGAAGGCCGCGCCCGTTCGGTGGTGATTGCTGCCCCGGCGGATGTTTCGCCGCTGCTGCGTATGCAGGGTGCCGCTTACGCCACCCGTATCGCTGAAGATTTTCGCGATCGCGGCAAGCATGTGCTGCTGATAATGGACTCCCTGACCCGCTACGCCATGGCGCAGCGTGAGATCGCCCTGGCGATTGGTGAGCCACCGGCGACTAAAGGCTATCCGCCTTCCGTATTCGCCAAACTGCCTGCGCTGGTTGAGCGTGCCGGTAACGGCATCGACGGCGGCGGTTCGATCACCGCCTTCTATACCGTCCTGACCGAAGGCGACGATCAGCAGGATCCGATCGCAGACTCCGCGCGCGCCATCCTTGACGGCCACATTGTACTGTCGCGCCGGCTTGGCGAAGCGGGTCACTATCCGGCGATTGATATCGAAGCCTCGATCAGCCGTGCGATGACCTCGCTGATCGATGAGAACCACTATGCGCAGGTGCGCCAGTTTAAGCAGTTACTCTCCAGCTTCCAGCGTAACCGCGATCTGGTCAGCGTCGGGGCCTATGCCGCAGGCAGCGATCCGATGCTCGATAAAGCCATCAGGCTCTATCCGCAGATGGAAGCCTTCCTGCAACAGGGCATCTTTGAGCGCAGCGATTATGACGACGCCAGCCTGCATCTGCATGCACTGTTTGGCTCGTCACAGTAATTAACGCGAGGTAACGGCAATGAAAACTGCAAATGCCATTGATACGCTGCGCGACTTAGCGGAGCAGGATCTCGAACGTGCCGCCATCTATTTAGGCGATATGCGTCGCGGCCAGCACGCTGCTAACGAGCAGCTGACGATGCTGCTCGATTATCAGGACGAGTATCGCAATAAGCTCAACGATGACATGTCGTCCGGCATCGCCAGCACCCGCTGGACGAACTATCACCAGTTTATTCAGACGCTGGAAAAAGCGATTGAGCAGCATCGCAACCAGCTTAATAACTGGAATCAGCGACTGGAGCAGGCGCTGATTAACTGGCGCGACAAACAGCAGCGGCTGAACGCCTATCAGACCCTGATAACGCGGGCAGCGGAAAATGCATTACGACAGGAAAACCGTCTCGATCAGAAACGGATGGATGAATTTGCCCAACGGGCCGCATCGAGGAGAGGCGAATGATTACGCTGCCACACATTGGCATAAAAGCGGCGGCTAAAACCGGCGCGGAACCATCAGGCGCGACGGACCTTGCAGCAGGCGCTGATGCCCTGCCGCAGGACTTTCTGACCACGCTGGGAAACCAGCTAATCGGCCTGGCAAAACAGCAGGGAAAAGCGGCGCAATCCGCTGACGTAAAAGCAGAAACTGCCGATGACGCCCGACCGAAGGCGCCGCTGAATGCGCTGATGGCGGCGCTGGATAATCCTGCTGAACTGACCGCCCTGTTTAAACCGGAAAATATTAAAGCTGGGTCAAAATCAGCCGATGATAAAGACAAGCCGGAGGCCGCACCTTTAAGCGCCAGTGACATGCAGAATGTGCAGGCTTTGTTTGCCATGTTACCAGGTGCGGTCACGCCGACAGCGACGCCTTCGACGCCGGTCAGCAGTGAAGCCGGTGAGCTGATTGCCCAGACCGACACCGGCCGGAAAAGTCAGACCTCGCTGACGCAACTGCTGAACAGCGCACAGCAGAGCCCTGCGCAGGATAAAGATGAGAAGCATGACGCTAAAGGTGCCGCGCTGAACTCACCTGCCGTGAACAGCACCGCCAGTCAGAGTCCGTCCGCCGCGCAAAGTGCGACCAGCAGCGGCCTGACGCTCGATAGCAGTTTCCAGCAGGCGCTGAGCAATATGGTGAAGCAGGATGATCAGAGTGCGATCAAAGCCAGCACCAGCGACAACGCGATCAGCGCCACGCCGTTCGCCAGCGCCAGCAGCCTGCCCGCGCCAGTGACCGCCTCCACGACCAGCAGCACCCCGTCTACCCCAATGCTGAATTCACAGCTGGGCAGCGACGAGTGGCAGCAGGCGCTGAGTCAGCAGATTGTGATGTTCAGCCGCAACGGCCAGCAGAACGCGGAGTTGCGTTTACATCCGGAAGACCTTGGCGCTATCCAGATCAGCC
>Ga0268259_10000215_pt1 | contig 26010 bp, 25 predicted proteins | sample AgamicAsMarz_FD_200246 | JGI IMG/M metagenome (GOLD analysis project Ga0268259, IMG submission 200246) | Agave microbial communities from Guanajuato, Mexico - As.Ma.rz (v2) (version 3) | ecosystem: Host-associated > Plants > Phyllosphere > Phylloplane/Leaf | place: Guanajuato, Mexico... | reverse complement strand
GGCAGACCGTGCGGGTGAGCCCTCCCCGCGAGCAGTTGATCGGCAGCGTCTGGGGGGAGGTGCGCGCCACCCCTGATCTGTCGTCGTTGATCGCGGTCAACTTCCAAGTCGACAGCGTCCTGTCCAGCGCTTGGCGCCTTGGGCCCGTCGGTTCGCCGAGCGAGCTCTTCCGCACCGTCCCGCCGGTCCGCTACGGCGATCCCAATGGGGAAGGGCAGGCCCAAGGCATCTCCGCCGACGGCTCGCGGGCGATCGTCCTGCTTGGCGGCGGGACGCCCGATCCCGACCACCCGGCGGCGGGGGCGAAAGCCAACCTCTACGACGTCAGCGCCGGCGGCGACCCGCAGCTGGTCAGCCTGCTGCCGGGCAATACGGTCCCTGCTTGCGGGGTTCCGAATGCCGAACACAAAGGCTTCCCTTCCCACTCCTCCCGCTGGATCTCCGCCGACGGCAACCTGGTTTTCTTCCGCAGCGCCGGCAGCAACTGCTCCGGTCCGCCTCAGCTCTACGTCCGCGACCTGGCCGCCGGTGAGACCAGGCTGGTCTCCGGCCCGTCCCTCTTGGGTGGGGCTGCGAGCGTCAACTTCCTGCGCGGCACGCCCGACGCCGCCTTCTTCTGGACTCAGACGAAGCTCGTCGCCGAGGATCCGGGAGGCGCCGACGTCTATCGCTACGACCTGAACGAGGAGACGCTCGAGTGCGTCACCTGCGTCGCCGAGGGGCTCTCGGTCGACGTCGCCGGCGGGACTCCGAGCGAGATCGCCGTCGCCGGGGACGGTTCGCGCGTCTACTTCACCTCTTCGTCCCGCCTGCTCCCAGGGGCTCCGCCAGTGGGCCAGCCGGCTGCCTACCGCGTCGAGGTCGGCACCGGCGATCTCGCCTATATCGCCACCGGCATCCAGGTCGGCTCGACCCCGGTCGGCAATGCGCTGAGCGCCGACGGCTCGACGCTGGTCTTCCGCTCCTCCAGCGCCGCTCTCAACCCGCTGGGCGGGGTCGCCGACAACGGCGGCACGGCGCAGTACTACCGCTACGACGACGAGGACCGCTCGATCGTCTGCGTCTCCTGCCCTCAGGACGGTGACGGCCCGCTGGGGGCCGTCCCGGCAAACCTCGCCGTGAGGGATGCCGCCGAGGCAGGCGTCACGCCGATCTCCGCCGACGGGGAGACCTTCGCTTTCGCCGCCGCCACCTCGCTCGTCGACGCCGACCAGAACACGGCGACCACCGACCCCGACTCGGGCACCGATATCTACGAGTGGCGCGACGGACGGTTGCTCCTGGTCACCGATGGTCTCACCAACTGGCCCGATCTGGGCGAACCGGCGCTCAACGCGGTCAGCCCCAGTGGCCGCGACGTCTTCTTCAGCGCCCCCGCCCGCTATACGCCTGACGCGATCGACGGCTACAGGCGCCTCTACGACGCCCGTATCGGCGGCGGCTTCGAATTCCCCCCACCTCCGCCACCCTGCCCGCTCGAGGTCTGTCAGGGGACGCCGAAGGGCGCCCCCACGGATGCGGCCCCGGCGAGCCTGAGCTTCTCGGGCCGTGGCAACGTCAGCGAACCGCCCACCGCGCGCAAATGCCCGAAAGGCAAGCGCAGGACGCGCCGCGCCGGCAAGGTGCGCTGCGTCAACCGCAGGCAAGCCAAAAAACAGACCGGTAAGCAGAAGCGCCGAACAGCGAAGCACAACGGGAGGGGACGATGATGGGAAAGCCCTCTCGCAAGGCACTGCTCGCCGCTCTTGCAGCTGTCCTGGCCATCGGCGTGAGCGGCGTCCAGAGCGCCGCCGCCGCGCCGATCCTCAACCTCGACGTTCATCACGCCGAGACCAACTTCCCGCCCGACGGCACGGGCGCGCCCGGAGCCGGCAAACCAGAGATCTGGTTCTCGATCGGCAACGTCGGCGACGCTCCAACGTCGGGACCGCTCTCCCTCGTTGTGGTCCTGCCCAGTGGACTGACACGTAGCTCCGTCCACCTGAACGGGAACAGCAATACCGGGGCAAACTGGAGCTGTCCCGGCTCTGCGGGGGCCAGCACGGTCACCTGTACGGCGAGCGACTCGATCGGTGCGCACAATGTCGACCGCAGGGTGGTCATCGCCGTCAACGTCGCCCCCGTCGGTCCTGGAGCGCCAGCCGACCGCACCGTCGTCGCCAAAGTCTCAGGCGGCGGCGCGTCGCAGGCCGTCAATGCCCTGGAGAGCGTTCACGTATCCGCCGATCCCGCTGGTTACGGCATCCTGCCGCAGAGCTTCCTGCCCGGCTTCTTCGAGGAGGACGGGCTCACGCCGGTGACCGCATCCGGCTCCCACCCCGACCTGATGACCGTGCCCTTCGACTTCCACACGGTCGCCAACCCCAACTCTGGCGCCGCGCGGCAGAAGTCATCGGCGGGAAGCGTTCGCACGGTCCATGCCGACCTGCCGCCTGGCTTTCTCGGAGATCCGACTGCGGTCAGCGAGTGCACGCAGGCCGAGTTCGCGATCGAAAAATGCCCACCCTCGAGCCAGGTTGGGCAGGTCCACCTACGGGTCTTCCCGATCGACTCGGGGGAACCCGAAACATTCAGCTCGATGTTCCAGGGCGCCTACAACCTCATCCACCCGCGCGGCACCGTCACCGACATCGCGTTCGCCGTGGTCGGCAATCCCATCCACATCAAGGCCTCGCTCGATCCCTCGCGGAACTACGCGATCACCACCGAAGTGCCGAACATCAACGAGACGATCCCCGTCTTCGATCAGAAGCTGACGGTGTGGGGAGTGCCGGCGGAGGAGAGCCACGATTCCGAGCGCTGCTTCGCTCCGGACCTCGGAGGGGTGGGTAACGGGCCCCGGCCAGGCGACGGATGCGAAACCGACGCCCCCAAGATCCCCTTCCTCACTGTTCCCTTCGAGTGCGGCATCGACCACAGCTTTCGCCTGCACTCCTACGACTCCTGGCAGGAACCGGGCGTCTTCGGCCCCGAAATCGAGTACACCCTGCCTCAGCAGACGACCGGGTGCGAGGTGCCGAGCTTCGAACCTTCCGTCGATCTGGTGCCGACGGGAACGCAGGCCAACACGCCGACCGGCCTCGACGTCTCGATCGAGGTGCCGCAGAACAAGAACCCCAACGCCCGCTACACCCCACCGGTCAAGCGCACCACCGTCACCCTGCCCGAGGGGATGACGCTGAACCCGGCCTTCGCCGACGGCCTCGACGCCTGCACCCCCGGTCAGATCGGCCTCTTCACGGACTCTCCGGTCGCCTGCCCCGACAACTCACGAATCGGCGAGGTCTTCCTCAGCACGCCGCTTCTGCCCGAGCGCCTCGAGGGCTCGCTTTACCTCGCCTCCCAGGGCTCCAACCCCTTCCAGTCCACCTTCGCCCTCTACATGGCGATCCGCGACACCGAAGAGCGCGGCGTCCTGGTCAAGATCCCGGGGCGGATCGATCTCGACCCCGTAACGGGCCGGATCACGACCAGCTTCGACGAGCTGCCCCAGTTCCCGTTCGACGAGTTCACGCTGCGCTTCCGCTCGGGCCAACGGGCGCCCCTGGTCAACCCACCCGCCTGCGGATCGCATGAGATCGAGGTCGAGATCGCCTCCTACGCCCAGCCAACCAAACCGCTCGATGCCTCCAGCAGCTTCGAGGTGAGCGAGGGGCCGGGCGGCGGAGCTTGCATTGGCGATCCCGCCCGGCGCCCATTCTCACCGCGGATGGCGGCGGGAACGCTCTCTCCTGTGGCGGGCTCATATAGCCCCTTCGTCTTTCGCATGACCAGGGGAGACGATGAGCAGGAGCTCTCTGCGGTGACCAGCACCCTGCCCCCCGGCATGGTGGCGAAGATCGCCGGCATCTCCTTCTGTCCCGATGCGGCTATCGCCTCGATCCCCGATGCCGAGGGCACCGGCAAAGCAGAGCTCGCCGGCCCTGCCTGCCCGGCGGCGAGCCAGATCGGCACCGTCTCCGCCGGAGTCGGATCGGGCACCTCGCCCAACTACTTCAACGGCTCCGTCTACCTGGCCGGCCCCTACAGGGGCGCCCCGATCTCGTTGGTGACGGTCGCTCCCGCCCTGGCAGGGCCCTATGACCTCGGCAACGTGGTGGTCCGCGTCCCCGCTTACGTCGACACCGAGACCGCCCAGGTAAAAGCGATCTCCGACCCCTTCCCGAAGATCCTCCACGGCGTGCTCTTGCGGATCAGGGACGTGCGCCTGCGGATCGACCGCCCCGAAACCACGATCAACCCGACCAGTTGCAAGCCGATGTCAGTGGAGGGCAAGATCACCGGGGTTGGCGGGGACCTCTTCTCCGGCGCCGACGATTCGCTCTTCGATGTCTCCAACCCCTTCCAGGTGGGGGAGTGCGGCTCGCTTGACTTCAAGCCGAGGCTCTCCCTCCGCCTCTTCGGCGGCACCAAGCGCGGAGCGCACCCGAAACTGCGCGCCACTGTCCGCATGCCTGCGGGCGGCGCCAACATCTCGAGCGCATCGGTAGGGCTGCCTCGTTCCGCCTTCCTCGATCAGTCTCACATCGGCACGGTCTGCACCCGCGTGCAGTTCAAAGTCGACCAGTGCCCGCCGGCCTCGATCTACGCAGAAGCAGAAGCGAAGAGCCCGCTTCTCGACGAAGTCCTCAAGGGCCCGGTCTACCTCAGGTCCTCCGACAACCCCTTGCCGGACCTCGTTGCCGCCTTCGACAGCGAGAGGATCGACGTCGACTTGGTGGGCAGGATCGACTCGGTCAACCAGGGGATTCGCAGCACCTTCGACCTGGTCCCCGACGCCCCGGTCTCCTGGGCCGTCTTCACCTTCCAGGGCGGCAAGAAGGGCCTGCTGATCAATAGTCGCGACCTCTGCAAGAAGACCTACCGGGCGACCGCCAAGCTCACCGCCCACAACGGCAGAAGGATCACCTTGCGCCCGAAGATGCAGAACAGCTGCAAGAAGGCGCGCAAAGGCGCCAAACGCGGCAGGCGCTCCAAAGCCCGCTAGCCCCGGTCTAGCTTTAGCTAGCCGCGCCGCTCAACTCCGCGCTCGCCGCCTCGTGGCCCTCGAAGGGCAGCACGGCGAAGTACATCAGCGAGGGGACCAGGGCCTCGAGGTCGGCGGTGTCCTCGCGGTTGATGCGGTCGTAGAGGAGGGACTCGATGCCGCCGACGACGCCGGCGGCGGCGATCGGGGAGATCGACGCCTCGGTGTCGAGCTCGGCGCGGACCTCGGTGTCGATGCAGGCGGCGAAGCGGTCGAGGACCTCGTCGCGGCGGTCTAGCGCCTCGGGACAGGAGGCGCGCGCCTCGACGATCAGGGTGCGCGCCGCGTCGGGCTCGTCGCTGACGAAGCGCAGCAGCTCTTCCACCGCCGCGCGCAGGCGCTCACGCCAGCGCTCGCCGCTCGCGGTGGCGCCCTCGACCCGGTCGCGGAGGCGCCCCACGGCCGCGTCGAAGGCGGCGAGGAAGCAGTCCTCCTTGTTCTCGAAGTGCTCGTAGAAGGTGGGGCGGGAGACGCCGGCGCGCTCGAGCACGTCCTGCACGGTCAGCTCGCGGTAGCCGAGCTGGGCGCAGGCGCGCAGCATCCCGGCCAGCAGGCGCTCGCGCTGCACGGCGCTGACGAGGTCGGAGGGGAGGGAGCGGATGCCGGAGGGGAACTGCCCCTCGCCGCCGGCCAGCAACTCGGCGGCGGCGCTGACGTCGTTCGCCGGCCAGCTGTCGCCGATCGCGGCGGCTAGCATCTCGCGACTCAACTGGACCCTTTCCTGAGGCATAAGAAACCCTGCTGTTTCCCCTAGATACCTACTGAGTCTCAACAAGGTACCAGAGAAGTCCCTGCTATTCAAGGAAAAGCGCCGTTGCGCGGGTATCCTTGCCCGGTGCCTCCCCGCGCCAACGCGGCCGCCCGGCCGCAATCAGTCTCGCCTACGACCCGCCCAGCACTTCCGCGCGAGTTCGTCGCCGCCCACAAGCAGCGGCGGATCATGGACGCGATCGCCGAGCTGACCGCCGAACAGGGCTACGAGGCGACCAAGATCGCCGACATCGTGCGCCGCGCCGGCGTCGCCCGCAAGACGCTCTACGACAACTTCGAGGGCAAGGAGGAGGTCTTCCTCGCCGCCTTCGACGCCGCCGTCGACGAGGCGATGCGGCGGATCGAGGAGAGCTGCGCCGGGGTCGAGGGCGGTTGGGAGGAGCGGGTCCAGGCCGGGCTCGCCGCCTTCCTCGAGTACGTCGCCGAGGAGCCGGCGCTGGCCCGGATGTGCATGATCGAGGCCCTCTCCGCGACCCCCGCCGCGACCCAGCGCTACGAGGACGCGATGCAGCGCTTCGTCGAGCTGACCAGGCGCAACGTCCCCCACGACGACCGCCTGCCGGAGACGATCGAAGAGACGCTGGTCGGCGGCGTCGCCTGGATCGTCTACCAGCAGATTCGCCGCCACGAAGCCGACAAAGCGCCGGACCTGCTGCCGGAGCTGTCGGAGTTCATGCTCGCGCCCTGGCTGGCAGACTCCGAGAAGTGGAGAGACTTCCGCGCGGCCGGCACGGCCTCACCCGCGAGTACGTCGAGCGCAACCAGCGCGAAAGGCTGATCGCCGCCCTCGCCGAGGTCCTCTACGAGCAGGGCTACGAGCGCACCACCGTCTCGGCGATCGGCAAACGGGCCGGCGTCTCCAAGAGCGACTTCTACAAGCACTTCGAGAGCAAGGACGCCTGCTTCCTCGCCGCCTACGACGACGTCGTCGAGGAGCTGCGCGCGACCGTGGTCGCGGCCTGCGCGGAGACCGACGAGTGGGCTGCGGGTGTGTGTGCCGCGCTCGCCGCGCTGCTCGCCCTGATGGCGAGCGAGCCGGCGCAGGCGCGGCTGGCGCTGGTCGAAGGTCTGCGCGCCGGGCGCGGCGTCTACGACCGCTACCAGGAGGCGGTGCAGAGCTTCGTCCCCTACCTGCGCAGAGGCGCCCCGGCGCCGCCGGAGGGCCGGCCGCCGGAGGCCACCGACGAAGCCGTGGTCGGCGGCATCGCCTCGCTGCTGGCGCGGCGCTCGATGGCGGGCGAGACCGAGCAGCTCGAGGAGTTCCTGCCCGAGGTGGCCGAGTTCGCCCTCACTCCCTACCTCGGCGCCCCCGAGGCGCGGCGGATAATCTCGCGCGATGGGTGAGGCGGCGACAGCGGTCGCGACCGAGGGCGTCTTCCCCTCGCAGGCGCTGAGCGAGGCGATCGCCGCCGAGTGGGTGAGCTCGGGCGACTACCGGATCCGGCCCGAGGCGATCCAGCCGGCCAGCATCGACCTGCGGCTCGGCGACTACGCCTGGGCGCTGCGCTGCTCCTTCCTGCCCGACGTCGACTCGACCGTCGAGGAGAAGATCGAGGGGCTCGCCTTCCAGAAGGTCGACCTGCGCGACGGCGCCGTGCTCGAGCGCGACCGGCCCTACCTGGTGCCGCTGATCGAGGAGCTGGCGCTGCCCGAGGACGTCCGCGCCAAGGCCAACCCGAAGAGCTCGACCGGCCGGCTCGACGTCTTCACCCGGGTGCTGACCGATCGCCACCACCGTTTCGACGAGATCCGCGCCGGCTACCAGGGGAAGCTCTACCTGGAGGTGGTGCCGCGCTCCTTCGCGATCCAGGTGCGGACGGGGCTCTCGCTCAACCAGCTGCGGCTGGCGCGCGGCGACGTGCGACTCGGCGACGAGGAGATCCGCCGCATGCAGGGCGAGGAGCTGCCGCTGCTCTACCTCGACTCCGAGGCGCTGCCCGAGTCGCAGCTCTCGGTCGCCGACGGCCTCTTCCTCAGCGTCGACCTCTCAGGGCCCCCCGACCGCATCGTCGGCTACCGGGCGAAGAAGAACAGCCTGCCGGTCGACCTCTCGCGGATTCGGGCCTACCGCTGGACCGACTACTGGGACCCGGTCTTCCCCGAGGCCGGCGGGCGGATCGTGCTCGAGCCGGAGATCTTCTACCTGCTGCTCTCGGCCGAGGGGGTCTGCATCCCGCCGCGGATCGCCGCCGAGATGATGGCCTACGACCCGACCGCCGGGGAGCTGCGCACCCACTACGCCGGCTTCTTCGACCCCGGCTTCGGCTACGACCCGGCCGGCGAGCGCCACGGCAGCCGCGCCGCGCTCGAGGTGCGGGCGCGCGACGTCTCCTTCATGGTCGAGCACCGCCAGCCGGTCTGCAAGCTGGGGCTGGAGCGGACCAGCGCCCCCGCCGAGCGCCTCTACGGCGCCGAGCTGGGCTCGAACTACCAGGGCCAGGTGACGATGCTGAGCAAGCACTTCGAGGAGCAGGGGCCCTCGTGAGCGAGCGGGTCTGGCGGGTCTACCTGGCCGGCGAGATCCACTCCGACTGGCGCGAGCGGATCGAGGCCGGCGTGCGCGAGACGGGGCTGCCGGTGGAGCTGACGGCGCCGGTCACCGACCACGCCGCCTCCGACGACGCCGGCACGGGCACGCTGGGCGAGGAGGGCGAGCCCTTCTGGCGCGACCACAAGGGCGCCGGCGTCAACGCGATCCGCACCCAGACCCTGATCCGCGACGCCGACCTGGTCGTCGTCCGCTTCGGCGACAGGTACCGCCAGTGGAACGCCGCCTTCGACGCCGGCTTCGCCGCGGCGCTCGGCAAGCCGGTCGTCACCCTGCACGACCCCGAGCTCGACCACGCCCTGAAGGAGGTCGACCGCGCCGCCCAGGCCACCGCCCGCACGGCCGAGCAGGTGGTCGACGTGCTGCGCTACGCGATCCGGGGCGAGCTGCCGTAGCGCTGGACCTTTACGGCCCCCATAGGGGGTGAAAAGGTCCATTCGCCGTCGCTCTCATGTGCGAACATGTGTTCGTATGCGCTGGGATGAGCAGAAGGTCGAGCAGGACCTGCGGCTGCCCGGGGTTGGCGACGGGACCATCGTGCGGACCTTCGATGCGCCGGAGGCGATGGGCATCAACTTCCACGAGGTGCGGGCGAAATCGGCGCTGAACCGGGTGCCGGGTGGTCGCTACGGGTTCGGCTGGACGATCAACCCGTACAGGGGGTGCACGCATGCCTGCGTGTTCTGCTTCGCCCGTCGCACGCACACCTACCTCGACCTGAACGCGGGGAGGGACTTCGAGCGGGAGATCGTGGTCAAGGTGAACGTGCCGGAGGTGCTGCGGGCGGAGCTGGCGCGGCCGAGCTGGAAGCGGGAGCTGGTCGCGCTGGGGACCAACACCGATCCCTACCAGTGGGTCGAGAGCCGCTACCGGATGATGCCCGAGATCCTCGCGGCGCTGGCGGAGGCCGACACCCCCGTCTCGGTGCTGACCAAGTCGCCGCTGGTTATGCGCGACGTCGAGCTCTACGAGCGGATGGCCCAGCGGGTGCCGGTCTCGGTCAACCTCTCGGTGCCGACGCTCGACGAGAAGGCCTGGCGCGCGACCGAGCCGCACACGCCAAGCCCGGGAGCGCGCCTTGATGCAGTCGCTGAGCTGCGCAAGCGCGGCATCGACTCGGGCGTCCTCATCGCCCCTCTCATGCCAGGGATCAACGACACCCCGGATCAAGTCCAGCCGATAGTCGATCGCGCTCGCGAAGCTGGCGCGACCTTCCTAGGTGGGGTAGCTCTCCATCTTCGCGACGAGGTCCGCGATGTCTTCTTCGGCTGGCTGCAATCCAAACGCCCAGACTTGCTCCCGGAGTACGAGCGCCTCTATGCCCGCGGGAGGGCATACATGCTTCCTGACGAGCGCAACCGGGTTAGCTCGGTAGTAAGGGGATGGGGTAGGGGGCGGCGTGAAAGGGAGGATTGGCAGTCCCCTGAACGGGCGGATACTCAAAGTCGCCGCGCCCATAAGCGCGGCGACTTGTCCGGGCAGGGGACTGCCGATCCTCCCCCCTCACAGGCATCACTTTTCTGACCTGTTGCGGGCGTCGCCGGAGAGCGAGGCGTTGCTAGGGTCGAGGGGCGATGGCTGACGTCATTTCATTCGCGCGAGGAGCTCCCAGCGCCGATATTTTGCCGCGAGAGGCTGTGGCTGAAGCTGCTGCTGTGGCATTGGCTGAGGATTGGGCCAAGGCGCTGTCCTACGGGACAGGAGTGGGGCACCCGGGGCTGTGCGAGTGGGTCGCGGAGCGCCATGGAGGTCTGGATGCGGGGCAGGTGATGATCGCCAACGGGTCGCTGGAGGCGGGGGCGATGCTGTTCGAGCATCTGCTCGAGCCGGGCGACCGGGTTGTGGTCGAGCAGCCGTCGTATGACCGGACGCTGCTGCTGCTCCAGCGGCTAGGCGTCGAGCTGGTGCCGGTGCCGTTGGAGGCCGATGGGATCGACCTCGCGGCGCTGGAGGCGGCGCTCGGCGAGGGCCCGGTCAAGCTCGCTCACGTCATCCCCAACTTCCACAACCCGGCCGGCTGCACGCTCTCGTCCGAGAAGCGGGCGCGTCTGGTCGAGCTCGCCGCCGATCACGGCTTCTGGGTCTTCGAGGACGACCCCTACCGCGAGCTGCCCTTCGAGGGCGAGGCTCTGGAGACGATGCTCTCGCTCGACCGTGCCGGCCGCGTCATCCACGCCTCCTCCTTCTCGAAGACGGTCAGCCCCGGGGTGCGGGTCGGCTACCTCGCCGGCCCCGCCGAGGAGATCGCCAAGCTCGCCAAGCGCGCCAACGAGACCTACATCTCGCCCAACATGCTGGCCGAGTCCGTCGTGCTGGAGCTCTGCCGCTCCGGCGGCCTCGACCGCAACATCGAGTTCGTCAAGGGCGCCCTGCGCGAGCGCCGCGACGCCCTGGTCGAGGCCCTGCGCGAGCGGATCCCGGAGGCCGAGTTCGTCGTCCCCGGCGGCGGCTACTTCCTCTGGCTCGATCTCGCCGAGGGCACCGACGCGGTGGCGCTGCAGGCGGAGGCCAAGGGCGAGGGCGTCGCCTTCGTCGCCGGCCCCGACTTCATGCTCGACGGCGGTCGCAACAGCCTCCGCCTCTCCTTCGCCAGCGTCCCCCCGGAGCAGATCCCGGAGGGCGTCGCGCGCCTCGCCCGCGCCCTCGACCGGGTGCGCGCGGGTTCGCCGGCCTAGCGGCCGTAGCGGTCCGAGGACAGCACGAGCTGCTCGGGGATCGCCGCCCGCGGCGGCGGCGAGGGATCGGCGCGGACCGAGACCGTCTCGGCGACGCTGCGCGTCACGTGGTGGGGGCCGTCCTCGGAGAGGATCGTCACCCCGTCCTCGCCGGTCTTCTCGACGGTCCCCTCCAGGCCGGGATGCAGGCCCGCGTCCTTCAGGTAGTGCAGGAGCTCCTCGGCCTCGTTCTCGAAGCGCAGCACGTGGACCTTGGCGCCGGTCTCGACGTCGGCCAGCAGCGCGCCCTGCTCGCGGGCGCCCTCGACGATCGGGTGGCCGTGCGGGCAGGTGGTGGCGTCGCCGATCGCGGCCCGCATCCGCTCCTCCAGCACCGGCGACATCGCGTGCTCGATCCGCTCCGCCTCCTCGTGGACCTCGTCCCAGGGGATGCCGAGCACGTCGGTGAGGAAGCGCTCGATCATGCGGTGGCGGCGGACGATGTGGCTGGCGTGCTCGCGTCCCGACTCGGTGAAGGCGAGCGACTTGTCGGCGTTGCGCTCGACGTAGCCGTCGTCGACGAGGCGGCCGATCATCTCGTGCACGGTCGGCGGCGAGAGCTGCATCGCGCGGGCGACGTTGGCGCCCGTGATCGGCAGTCCGGCCTCCTCCAGCCAGAACATGATCTCCAGGTACTCCTGCTCGGCGACGGTCGCGTCGGACATCGAGTCCGATACTAGCGGCGGTCGATCAGCGTCGAGACGACCGCCTCGTAGAAGCCGTCGCCGTTGCTGCCCTCGGTGACCGTGGCGTTGTCCCAGGCGGCGAGCGCGGCGCGCAGGCCGGGGTCGCGCTCGGGCCCGTTGGCGACGACGAAGAAGCGGCCGACGGCGGCTGCGACCTCGAGGTCCTCGACCGAGTCGCCGACGGCGATGCAATCGGCGGGGTCATAGCCGCGGGCGCGGGCGTGGGCGGCGACGGCGCCCGCCTTGCTGACCAGCTTCGGCACCAGGTGGTAGGCGTGGGCGGGCCCGTCGATGCCGGCCATCTGGCGGACGATCGCGCCGTTGTCGAGCAGGCGCAGGTCGCCGTGGCCCTCGGCGCCGAGCAGCTCGTTGGCGGCGGCGACGTCGACCTTGCCGCGGAAGAGGTGGGAGAGGACGCGGCCGGTGTGCCAGGGGGCGTGGTACTCGAGCTGTCCCTCGAAGTGCTCGAAGAGCATCTGCGGGATGCCGCGCGCCTCGATCTGCTCGTAGATCGTGCCGCTCTCGTCCGGCTCCATCTCGCCCGTCATCAGCGTCGTCTCGCCGTCGATCGCGAAGGCGCAGCCGGCCTCGTAGATGTAGGAGGCCTGGCCGATCAGGCGGGCGCACTCGTGGACCTGCGGCTCGCGCCGGCCGGACATGATCACGACCTCGACGCCAGCCCGGTGGCAGGCCTCGAGTCCCCGCGCCTGGGCGTGGGAGAAGGCGCCCTCGGCGTCGGTGAAGAGCGAGCTGCCCTTGCCGAGCAGGGTGCCGTCGAGGTCGACGTAGACGCAGTTCAGGCCCATGGTGCGGTCGCTACGGTAGCCGGATGCTCTGGCGCCTCGCCGACCGCACCCTCGCGCTCGACCAGCCGCTGGCGGCGGGGATCGTCAACGTGACCACCGACTCGATGTTCGAGGGGGCGCGCAGCGGCACCCCCGAGCAGGCGATCGAGGATGGGCGCGGGCTGGTCGAGGCCGGCTTCGGGATGCTCGACGTGGGCGCGGTGGCGGCGAAAAGCGGGCCGCCGGTGGCGGCGGAGGACGAGGCGGCGGCGCTGGTCCCAGCAGTCGAGGGGATGGCGGGGCTGGGCGTGCCTGTCGCGGCCGACACCTTCTCGGTCGAGGTCGCGCGGCGGGCGCTGGCGGCGGGCGCGGTCGCCGTCAACGACATCTCCGGGGGCTCGGAGGAGACGTTTGAGCTGGTCGCGGGCAGCGGCTGCGGGTACGTGCTGATGCACATCGAGGGGCCGCCGCGGGTCGACCGGCCGTGGCGCGAGTACGGCGACGTCGTCGACCACCTCAAGGCCTGGTTCGGGGGGAGAGTCGAGACGGCGCTGCGGCTTGGGGTCAGTGAGGAGCAGATCGTAATCGATCCCGGACTCGACTTCGACCTCAGCCCCGCGCAGGACCTCGAGATCCTGCGCCGGCTCGGCGAGCTGCGCGAGCTGGGCCTGCCGCTCTACGTCTCGCTCTCGCGCAAGGACTTCATCGGCGCCGCGCTCGCCGGCTCCTGGAAGGAGCGGCTGCCGGCGGGCGAGCGCGAGTGGGGGACGGTCGCCGCCGTGGCGTTGGCGGTGCGCGCCGGCGCCGACGTCCTCCGCATCCACGACCGCAGCTCGCTGCAGGCGATGCGGGTGGCTGCGGCAATCTCGCGGAGCGCCGCCTGATGGTGAAGAGTCTGCTTTCTTCGGAGTGGGCGGTCGCGATCGATCCCGCGCGGCGCGATGGGCGGATCGTCGCCGAGTCGGCCGAGGAGGAGCGCGAGGCGAAGCGGGTGCCGCTGCCGCGCTCGCTCGATCCGGCCTTCGCCGAGCGCCTGCGCGCGGTCGGGGTCGAGCGGCTCTACTCGCACCAGGCGCGGGCGCTGGAGGCGGCCTCCTCCTCGCACCTGGCGATCACCAGCGGCACCGCCTCGGGCAAGAGCCTCGCCTTCAACCTGCCCGTCCTCGACGGCATCGCCCGCGACCCCAAGCGCCGCGCCCTCTACCTCTATCCGACCAAGGCGCTCGCCCAGGACCAGGCCCGCAAGCTCGGCGAGCTGCGGCCGCCGGGACTGCGCGAGGCGATCTACGACGGCGACACCCCGCGCGAGGAGCGCCCGGCGATCCGCCGCCGCGGCAACCTCGTCCTCACCAACCCCGACATGCTCCACGTCGGCGTCCTGCCCAACCACAAGAGCTGGGGCGACTTCTTCGCCAACCTCGGCTGGGTCGTCGTCGACGAGGCGCACACCTACCGCGGCGTCTTCGGCTCCCACGTCGCCAACGTGCTGCGGCGGCTGCGGCGGGTCGCGGCCGCCTACGGGTCCGAGCCGCGCTTCCTGCTCGCCTCGGCGACGATCGCCAACCCGGTCGAGCTGGCCGAGGGGCTTGTCGGCGCCCCCTTCGAGCTGGTCGACGACGATGGCGCGCCGCGGGCCGGGCGCGAGATCGCGATGTGGAACCCGCCGCTGATCGACAAGGCGACGGGGGTGCGGCGCTCGGCGCTCTCCGAGGCGGCCGAGCTGCTCGCCGAGCTGGTCAGCCACGGGGTGCGGACGATCTGCTTCCTCAAGAGCCGGCGCGGGATCGAGCTGATCCAGCGCTTCGCCCGCGAAGACCTGCAGCGGCGCGGCAAGCCCGAGCTGGCCGAGCGGATCGCTCCCTACCGCGGCGGCTACACCCCGCAGCAGCGACGCGACATCGAGGCCCGGCTGAGCAGCGGCGAGCTGCTCGCCGTCGTCGCCACCGACGCGCTCGAGCTGGGGATCGACGTCGGCGAGCTCGACGCGGCGATCTGCGTCACCTTCCCCGGCACCGTTGCCAGCCTGCGCCAGATGTGGGGCCGGGCGGGGCGGCGCCGGCGCGGGCTCGCCGTCTACGTCGCCGGCCAGGACGCGCTCGACCAGTTCTTCTGCCGCCACCCGGAGGAGTTCCTCGGACGCCCGGTCGAGGCGGCGATCCTCGACCCCGAGAGCGAGCAGATCGCGGGACGCCACCTGGTCGCCGCCGCCTACGAGCTGCCGCTGAGCGAGGCCGACGACGAGATCCTCGGGCCGGGCTGGCGCGAGCGGGCCGAGCGGCTGGCCGGCGCCGGCAAACTGCGCCGGGCCGGCGGCAAGCTGCTGCCGCGCAGCAGCGAGTTCGTCGCCGCCAAGCTGCCGCTGCGCTCGGCCTCGGCCGACTCGGTGGCGGTGATCGAGCGCGACTCGGGCGAGATGCTCGGCCTGGTCGAGGCCGAGCGCGCCTTCACCACGATCCACCCCGGCGCGGTCTACCTGCATCTCGGCCGCTCCTACGAGGTCGAGCGGCTCGACGTCGAGGAGCGGCGGGCGGTCGTCTCCGCCTTCGACGGCGACTGGTACACCCGGCCGAAGAAGGAGACCGACATCTACATCGAGCGGGTGCGGGAGCAGCGCACGACCTCGGGGGTCGAGCTGCATTTCGGCGAGGTCTCGGTGAGCGAGCAGGTGATCGCCTACCAGCGGGTCTCGATCGCCGACCAGGAGCCCTTCGACATCGTCGCGCTGGAGCTGCCCGAGCAGCACTTCGTCACCCAGGCGCTCTGGTACGTGCTGCCCGACCGGCTCGGCGCCGCGCTGCCGCCGGAGGCGCTGCTCGGCTCCCTGCACGCGACCGAGCACGGCCAGATCGCGGTGCTGCCGCTGATCGCGATGTGCGACCGCTGGGACATCGGCGGCCTCTCGACCAACGTCCACTTCCAGACCGGCCGGGCGACGATCTTCATCTACGACGGCCACCCCGGCGGGGTCGGGATCACGCTGCGCGGCTACGAGCAGTTCGAGCGCCTGCTCGGCGACGCCGAGCGGCTGATCGCCGAGTGCCCCTGCGAGTCCGGCTGCCCCTCCTGCGTGCAGAGCCCCAAGTGCGGCAACCTCAACGAACCGCTGCACAAGGAGGGGGCGCTGGAGTTGATGACTTTGATGAAAGGAGCGCAGTGAAGGGAGGGGCTGGACCTCGCCGTCACGAACTGCAGGGAGGTTCCGTCGAGGCCCAGCCCCTCCCTTCCAAGCGCAGACGTCAGGTGGCCGTCATCGGCTCTGGGCGCATAGAGCTGGATTCGGAGCTCGGGCGGTTGGCGGAGGAGGTCGGGCGGCGGCTGGCGGAAGGCGGGGTGACCGTGGTTTGCGGTGGGCTCGGCGGGGTGATGGAGGCGGTGGCGCGGGGCGCGGCAGACGCCGGCGGCGAGGTGATCGGGATCGTGTCGGGCGACTCGGCGGAGGAGGCGAATCCGTTCTGCACCCACGTCGTCGCCACCGGGATCGGGCACGCGCGCAACCTGGCGGTGGTTTCCTCGGGCGACGCCGTGATCGCCGTCGGCGGCGAGTGGGGGACGCTCTCTGAGATCGGCTTCGCCCGAGCGCTCGGGCGCCCCGTCGTCGCCCTGCGCAGCTGGACGCTGAAAGGCGAGGGGCCGATGGAGTCCGCGCCGGGGATCGTGCCGGCGGCGAGCGCCGAGGATGCGGTCGCGGCGGCGCTCGAGGCGATCGGCTAGGACGGCCAGAGCTCGCGCAGGGCGAGGATCGCGAAGGCGTGCGACCAGGCGAGCGGCGTGGTCGAGGCGGGTAGGCCGGTTTTGGCGTCGACTCGCTCGGGCAGCAGGCCGAGCGGCGTGGCGGCGCGGCGCAGGTCGCCCATCAGGCCGAGGGCGGTGCGTCTGTCGTTCAGCGCCGCGAATGCCCACGCCGTCCAGGCCGTAGGCGCCGTCCAGGGATCTTCGCCGCCGTGCCAGTTCTCGGAGGGAACGATGCCGAAGCGGGTCCGGCGCTCGGCGAGCAGGTGGCGCAGCGAGCGGCGCACGAGCGGGAAGAGGGCGGGGCGGGGGAAGGGGCGGACCGCCCAGGCGACCGTCGAGTCGACTCCGGAGTCGGGATCGTCGGCAACCCGGACAAGCTCCTTCCGGTGTTCGAAAGTCCCCCTCAAGGACGGGTAAGTAACACCCGAAGCGATCGCGTTGGCGATGTAGTCGCCCGGCGCGCCCTCCTGGTAGTCGGCGCGGTTGCGCCAGGGCTCTGCCTGGCGGGCTCGACTTGATCTCCCAGCAGGGTTGATCCCAGTTCGTACGTCGGCCAATCCAGCCGCGCGTTCTGCCGCGACGAGCCAGCCCACCGCATCCCCTTGCGCTTCGCGACCGTCGACCGGCGAGCCGTCGCCATGAAAGCGCGCCGCGGCCTCGAGGTCGAGCCCGCGCAGGAAGCGGACCACCCGCTGCGCCTCGGCTCGGTAGCCGGAGGCAGCGAAGGCGAGCGCCACGGCGCCGGCATCGCGCGGCCAGACATAGGCCCAGCCGTCGCGAGCGCTGGCCGCCACTGCGCCCGTGCGACGGTCGGTCAGCGCCCGCAGCACCAGGAGGGAGCGTTCGTACATCCGCCGCGCCCATCCCGGCGCATCCGGCCCGAGCGCCCGCGCCCGCGCGATCCAGCGCCGGTCGGCTCGCACGGCTCGGAGGGCGAGCCCACGTGTCACGACCTCCCGCTGTCTGCCGAAGCGAGCCATGGTCCAGAGCACGTTTGTCCCGGGCAGGTAGCGCTGCTCGACCGAGTCGGCTTCCCACAGCGGCACGCGCTTCCCGCCGCCGAGCCGCGCCAGCCCGGCGATCCCGGCATCGGCTGGCACAGTCCCTGCCGCCTGCCGCTCCGCGGAGACCTCGACCAGCGGCTCTCCCGCCGGCCCCGGCGCCCGCAGGTCGACGACGTTCCCGTAGGCGTCGACCGCCATCGTCCTGCCGCCACTGCCGACCACTGCCACGCCGAAGAACGGCGCAGGCAGCCCCGGCAGGCCCTCCGGCGTCCGTGGATCGTCCGACGCCCCGCCGGATACCGCCACCAGCCCCAGGCAGGCCGCCGCTAGGAGCACCAGCGCTGCACGAGTCCAGGCCACGCCGCAATGCAATCAGCCTCGCGAGCGCTTGGCCGCTAGCCTTCCTCCAGCGCGGCCCCAACCCGCGCCTCAGCTACGGCGAGGTAGCTCAGTTGGTAGAGCACACGACTGAAAATCGTGGTGTCGCCGGTTCGATTCCGGCCCTCGCCATTTGCGGAAAGCTAGATGGGAAGCGGGCTTGAGCCGCTTCCCATCGCTCCCGGAATTGCGTTCGATCCAGTCAGAAGCGACCGCCGGGTCAGTTCTCCTGTTCACCAAGGTTCGACGGAGCTACCTGCCGATACCGTCTCGCTCGATGGGGTCTCGACCGGGGAGAACGGGAGGTTCGATGAACGACGCCGAGCGGCTCGCATTTGCCAAGCGCGTTGTAGATCGCGCCTGGGCCGATTTGCCTCCCGCGGATCGCAGCTTGCTGGAGGCGATTAGGGCCGAGGAACGCGACGCCACCGATCGCTCGCTCGGGATCTATACCGACGAACTGCGCCGATCTGCGGGTTACGCAAGCTTCCCGGCCGCAGAGCGGCAGCGCCAGGATGCCGCTGCCGGCCTCTGGATTCCTGAACTGAGGCTGGTGCTGCTCAACGTCGCTCATCTCAGCTTTCAGGATCTCGACCAGCACAGCCTGGGATGGGCGCTAGCCAGGGTTGCCTGGCACGAGTGGGGCCATGCGCTTGCCTTTCACCGCGCCACGAGCGAGGACGTGTCTCGAGGCCAGGAGCTTCTCGCGTTGGCGCCGCCCTCAATGGCCGAAAACGTCCGCTCCGCTGACTACCGTCAGCGTGAGTACACCCACGAGATCGTCGCCGAGGTTTATGCGCTGCTGATCAATCGTCGGCGACGAGGCGCCACCGGTAGGCCGCCCTGGCTTTCAACGGAAATCTATGAGCTAGTTAGGAGGGTAGTGGGATGGAACCAATGAGCTTGCCGCCCGGATACCTCCTGCCCGAGGGGAAAAGCATGCAGGACATCCTGCTCATGGATGCGGAGCTGCTGTCCAGCGAGGGCATCGACCCCGAGTTGACGAGCTTCGAGGAGCCGCCCGAGAGCTCCGAAGGCGACTCGGACTGATCCGAGGATCGCAACTGAAATCGTGGTGTCGCCGGTTCGATTCCGGCCCTCGCCATTGATCGGGCCTGCGACGGGTCAGCCATTTTCATCCAGGTAGGTCCGGCCCTTGTCCGTGATTTCCCAGATGCCTCGCGGGGAGTCAGATGCCAGTAGCCCTCGTTCCTTCATGCGGAGTCTTGCGAACTGAGTTCGGTTGCGCCAGCGCGTTTCTCCCGTTGAAATTTCCTCCCGGTCCGCATCCAGAAGTCGATCCTTCATCAGCTCCCCGACTCGGTCGATCGCTTCGACAGAGGGCGCTCGCCCACCACGGTCATCGAGGACCTGGAGAATGGGGATCCAGTACTCCTTCTCAGGGAGGATCGTGCCCACTTGAGCCCTTGCTCGCTCCCGATCGCGCTCCGCACTCGGGGCTTCGCTCCCGTGATCATTTTCAAATCGGTCTAGAAGTCGGCCGATCACCGAGTCCGGCGTGTCGTCGAACGGCTGCGCCTGGTTCTGCAGTCGCGTGTAGGTCCTCTTGGAGATCTGGATGGAAGGCATGATGGGTTTGTATTAATTAGTGTATTTGCAATTCCTGCAAAAACTAAAACTAGCATAGAGTGGGAGGCCAGGATCTGAAACCCTTTGCCCGGTGCTGGCCGAGCGGATCGAGCGGTGGCGAAACGAGGGCTCGACGGAGGACGTCCTCGGGCGGCAGCTGTTCGCCTGGCGTCGCGAGGGCTCGGGACCGCTCCTTCTCTTCCTGCATGGGTTCCCGTCGTGCTCCTATGACTGGAAGCGGGTGCTCGCGCTGCGGTCCGAGGCGAATGCGCTGGCGTTTGACTTCCTCGGCTTTGGGCTCTCGGAGAAGCCGCGGGATCACGTTTACACGCTGGGCTGGCAGGCGGATGCGGCGGAAGAGTTGGTGCGGCGGGCGGGGGCTTCGCGGGTGGTTGTCGTCGCTCACGACATGGGGACTTCGGTTGCGACTGAGCTGATGGCTCGGGACCTGCGCGGGAAGCTGGGGTTCGAGATGCCGGGGGCGCTGCTCTTCAACGGCAGCATGCTGATCCACCTCTCCAGCCCGACGGTGGGACAGAAGCTGCTGCGCAGCCGGCTCGGGCCCTTGTTCGCGCGGCTGACCTCGGAGCGGAGCTTCCGTACTCAATTCGCCCGTGTCTTCTCCGACGAGCACCCGCTCAGCGCCGATGAGGCCGCCGACCAGTGGGCGCTGCTCTCGCACGACGGGGGCGCCCGGGTCGCTCACCTGACGATCAACTACATGGCCGAGCGTGAACGGTTCACCGAGCGCTGGCACGGGGCGATCCGCGACTGGCCGGGGGCGCTGAGGCTCGCCTGGGGCATGCGCGACCCGGTCGCCACCGTCGCCGTCCTCGACGGGCTGCGGGAGCTGCGCCCGGGTGTCGAGGTCACCGAGATTCCCGAGGCCGCGCACTACCCGCAGATCGAATGCCCGGAGCGGATCGCCGCCGCGATCGATGCCGCGATGGGCTCAGTGTGAGCCCGGCGCTCAAGCACGTCGATCCCAATCGCCCGCGCGGCCCGCTCAAACGCGCCTACGCGGCGCTCGCCAACACCCGCCTCGGGCGGTTCTTCTCCGTCCACGTCCTCTGGAAGCTCGACCCACTCGTGATGCGTGCAACCGGGGGCCGGCTCGGCTCCGGCCTCGGCCTCATTCCCACCGGCCTGCTCGAGACCCGGGGCGCAAAGAGCGGCGCGCTACGACACAACACGGTCATCTACTTCCACGACAGCGAGCGGGTCACGATCGTCGCCTCGAAACTCGGCATGGCGAAGCACCCGGCCTGGTTCCACAACCTCGTCGCCAATCCAGACGTTGCCTTCGGCGGCGCCCCGATGCGCGCCTCGGTAGTCGCCGACGAGACCGAGCGCGAGCGGATCTGGATCCTGGCCGACCAGGTCTTCCCGCTCTACGCGACCTACCGTCGCGAAGCGGCGGCGGCGAACCGGACGATCCCGATCGTCCAGCTCACCGCGCGCGAGCCGGACGCGGTTATCGTGGCCGCCGGTGAGGAGCCATCTTCTATAGAGCCTTCTTCGCGCTGATCCTGCGCCGGATCGACGCCGAGCGGGCGCACGGGCTCGCGGTCGCGGCGATGCGGGTGCTGGCGCGCATCCCCGGGGCGCTTGCGTTGATCGGGTGGCTCCTGCGTCCCCGCGACCCGGATCTCCACGTCGAGGCCATGGGCCTCGGCTTCGCCACCCCGCTTGGCGTCGCCGCCGGCCTCGACAAGAACGCGACCGCGTTCGGGACTCTCGGGGCGCTCGGCTTCGGTGCGGTCGAGGTCGGCACCGTCACCGCCCGCGTCCAGGACGGCAACCCCGAGAGGCCGCGGGTCTCGCGGCTGCCCCGCGACCGGGCGCTGCTCAACGCCCTCGGCTTCCCCAACGACGGCAGCGAGGCGGTGGCGGCGCGGCTCGCGCGCCGCCGCACGCCCGTGACGATCGGCGCCAACGTCGGCAAGACGAAAGCGGTCGAGGTCCGGGACGCGGTTCCCGACTACCGCGAGACGGTCCGCGCCCTGGCGCCGCACGCCGATTACATCGCGCTCAACGTCAGCTCGCCCAACACGCCGGGCCTGCGGCAGATGCAGTCGGCCGAGCGCCTCACCGCCCTCGTCGCCGGCGTGCGCGAGGAGCTGCGGGCCGGCGGCCGCGACCTGCCCCTGCTGGTCAAGCTCGCCCCCGACCTCGACGACGAGGAGATCGCGGTCATCGCGGCCCTCGCCCTGCGCCTCGAGCTGGACGGGATCATCGCCGTCAACACCACCGTCGACACGCCGCTCGCCCGCGAGAGCGCCGCCGAGCTCGCCGCCCAGCGCCACGGCGGCGGCCTCTCCGGCCGGCCGCTCCAGGCCCGAGCGCTCGAGGTTCTGCATCTGCTCCGCGCCGAGGTCGGCGACCGTCTCACCCTCGTCTCGGTCGGCGGGATCGAGAGCGCCGACGACGCCTGGCAGCGCATCCTCGCCGGCGCCTCCCTGGTTCAGGCATACACCGCGTTCGTCTACAACGGCCCGCTCTGGCCGCGCCGCGTCAACCGCGGCCTTGCTCGCCGCCTGCGAGCATCGCAATGGTCGTCGATCGGCGAGGCCGTCGGGAAGGGAGCTAAATGAAGACCGCGGTCGTCACCGGCGCATCGAGCGGGATCGGGGCCGCCACCACGCGGGCGCTTGCCGCCGACGGCTACCGGGTGGTGCTCGGCGCTCGCCGCCTCGAGCGGCTGCGGGAGCTGGCGCAGGAGATCGACGGCGAGGCGATCGAGCTCGACGTCGCCGACCCCGTGTCGGTCGCCGCCTTCGCCGCCGCGGTCCCCGGTTGCGACGTACTGGTCAACAACGCCGGCGGCGCGCTCGGGCTCGAGCCGCTGCACGAGGCCGACGAAGAGAAGTGGCTGCAGATGTACGAGGCGAACGTGATGGGGACGATGCGGATGACGCGCGCCCTGCTGCCGAAGCTGATCGGGTCCAGCGACGGGCATCTGGTCGCCGTGACCAGCATCGCCGCCTTCGAGGCCTACCGCGGCGGCGCCGGCTACAACGCCGCCAAGCACGCCCAGCGGGCGCTGTTGCGAGCGCTGCGCCTGGAGCTGCTGGGCGAGCCGGTGCGGGTCACCGAGGTCGCGCCCGGAATGGTGGAGACGGAGTTCTCCCTGGTCCGCTTCGGCGGCGACGAGGACGCCGCTGCCCGGGTCTACGAGGGGATGACGCCGCTGAGCGCCGAGGACGTCGCCGAGTGCATCCGCTGGGCGGTCGCCCAACCTTCGCACGTCAACATCGACGAGATCGTCGTCCGCCCGCGCGACCAGGCCGCCGCGACCGAAGTGCATCGCCGCGCTTAGCCCCCGGTCGCCGAGAAGTGCTGGTAGTCCTTGGTCCCGGCCCAGTTGCCGCCCCACTCCCAGCCGGCGGCGGCGAAGGCGGCGAGCGCCGGGCCGCCGCGGTGGACCATCCCCGGCCGGTGCCGTGAGCGACGGGCGAAGGGCGCCCCGGCCGGGGGCGAGACGTAGCCACTGCTGGTCACGTACGGGTTCTCGATCGGGTTGAGGTCGATCGCCCTGCCGTAAGCGTGTTCGGACCAGACGCCCGGCTGGCCGGCGACGTAGCGGCAGTTGAAGGCCGAGGTGTTGTCGGCGGCCATGCTGCGGCGGTCGTCGGCGCCGTAGGCGTCGACCAGGCGCATCTGACGGATCGGGAAACGCAGCCGGAAGAGCGTCCGCATCGTGCGCAGCATCCCCTCGGCCTCGTCGCGGTGGACCACCAGCCGGCCGCGATGGGTCCGACCGTCGAATCCCCAGTGGCTGACCCTGAGCAGACGCAGCTCGCCGAGCCCTACAGGGCAGCCGGGGCGCCAGGAGACGCCGGTCATCCGTTTGCGCGTGGGCCCGTCGATCTCCCCGGCGACGCCTCTGAAGCTGGGCGGCCGCTCGCGCACCTGCGCACTCGGCGCCGGCGGTCCGCTGCTGCCAAGCAGGGCCGCGACGCCGAGCGCCACCAGCCCCGTCGCGGTCATGCCGCGGTGCGCCGCGCTTCCCGCACCAGCCACCAGTCGACGACGTAGCCGCCGAAGGGGACCACGGCCCCGACCAGGACCCAGAAGGTGACCTTGCCCGACCAGCCCAGCTGCGCGCGCAGGTTGAGGGCGACGATCACGTAGAGGATGAAGAGGGCGCCGTGGATCGGGCCGAGGATCTGCACGCCGATCTCGTCGCCCCCGGTCCGCTTGATGAACGACGCGATCAGCAGGGCGAGGAAGCTGGTCGCCTCAGCGAGGGCGATGAATCGCATCTGCCTCATCGGAGCGGAAGCCTAGTCGAGCGGTTCAAAACCCGGGGGAGGGGGTAGCGACGCTCCTATGCGCCTCCCCCTGGTCCTGCCCGCGCTCGTGCTCGTCGTCCTCGGTCTCGCCCTGGCGGGGTGCGGTGACGACGATGACTCAGGTGGGGAGAGCGGCGGCGGAGAGACCACCGCGACCGCACCGGAAGAAGGCGGCGCCGCCGAAGCGGAAGGCGAAGCGCCCCAGCAGGGCGCCAACGCCCCGGCGCCGAGCGGCGACGCGGTGCGCGCCGAAAAAGTCGAGATCGTCGAATTCGCCTACGAGCCCGACCCGGTCACGATCGAGGCCGGCGGCAAGGTGATCTGGATCAACCGCGACTCGGCCCCGCACACCGCGACCGCCGACGACGGCTCCTTCGACACCGAGACCCTGGAGGAAGGCAAGCTCAAGTCGGAGAGCTTCAAGGAGCCAGGCAGCTACCCCTACTTCTGCGAGATCCACCCCGACATGCGGGGCACGGTCGAAGTCGTCGAACCCGGCTAGCGGCGCACCCGGCTCCTTCAGCACTTCTCGATCGACCGGCTGAGTTCGCCTTTTTCCGTCCCTATGGACGCCTAAAGGCGAACTCAGCAAGATCGTCCGCGAGCGCCTCTAACTTGGATCGGGATGACGCAGGAATCGCTTACCGGGCTGACTGAAGAGACGATCCGGGAGGAGCCCGCGGCCCGCACGGAGACCGCCGAGCCGTCGGTGGTGGAGGCCCCCCGGCCGGCGCCGCGAGTCCCATTGCTCGAGCTCGAGGACGGCCAGCGGGTGGCCGGGGTCTATGCGGTGCGCTCGCGGGAGCTGCGCCGCAAGCGCAACGGCGAGCCCTGGCTGCGGCTGATGCTGGGCGACGCGAGCGGCGCGGTCGAGGCGGCCTGCTGGGAGGACGCCGAGGAGCTCTACGCGCTGGCGACCTCGGGCGCCGCCGTCTTCGTCCGCGGGACCTACGAGGTGAGCGAGCGCTGGGGCGCCAAGATCAAGATCACCGAGCTGCGCGCCGCGAGCGCCGACGAGTACCGGGCCGAGGACCTCGCGCCCGAGTCCCACATCTCCTTCGAGCGCCTGGCCAGCGACCTGCGCGAGCTGCTGGCGACGATCCAGGACCCGCAGCTGCGCGACCTGCTCGGCCGCTTCTTCGGCGAGGACTCGGCGATCTGGGCCCGTTTCCGCGACGCCCCGGCGGCCAAGGTCTACCACCAGGCATACCGCCATGGCCTGCTCGAGCACACGCTCTCCGTCGCCCAGGCGGTCAGCGCCGCCGCGGCCTTCTTCCCGGGGATCGACCGCGACGTCGCGGTTAGCGGGGCGCTGCTGCACGACATCGGCAAGACCGAGGCCTACAACGACGACCCGCTGGCGATCGACCTCACCGACGCCGGCCGCCTGCAGGGCGAGATCCCGCTCGGCTACTACAAGGTGCGCCGCGAGATCGAGGAGATCCCCGGCTTCGATCCGGGCCTCGCCCAGGCGGTGCTGCACATCATCCTCAGCCACCACGGCTCGCTCGAGCACGGCTCGCCGGTCGTCCCCGCCACCCGCGAGGCGGTCCTCGTCCACATGATCGACAACCTCGGCGGCCGCCTCGGCAGCTTCGACCGCCTCGAGCGCGAGCTGCCCACCGGCGAGTCCTGGTCGAGCTTCGACCGCGCGCTCTCCGGCTCGGCGTACTTTGGAAGCCGCGCTGCGGCCTAGCTCAGAACCGGCGCGTGCAGCGCTGGATCTTTTTTGTGTTCCCCTGCGCCTCTTCGACGCAGCGGATCAGCTTCTTCGGGTTGACGCCGCGCTGCTCGGTCACTTTCAGCGAGTGGCGGACCTGGCGTTTGATCTCTTTGCCGACTCCCTCGAGGCTTCTGCCGATCTCGCTCAGCCCGCTTGAATTGATCGCGTCGCTGGTCGTGTCGAGGACCGGCTTGACGATGAAGAGGTAGCAGAGGACCAGGATCCCGCCGGTGACGGCGAGCCTGATGATCCCCGAGGTCAGGTTGCCGAACAGGTTGCGCAGCAGGTCCACGGCGCGACCACAGTATCCAAAATGCGGGAATCCGCAGCGGGGGGCCAAATGCCGCTCAGGCCGCCCCGACTATCCTGCGATCTCATGGCAAAGGACACCGAGAAGCTGATCCGCCAACTCTCGCTGATCTCGTTCCTGATGGCGCAGGGGCGGCCGGTTTCGGCTCTCGAGATCAAGCGCGAGGTCGAGGGCTACAGCGACATGAACGACGACGCCTTCGCGCGTCGCTTCTACGCCGACCGGGCGGAGCTGGAGAGCCTCGGGATCCAGCTCGGGGTCGAGAAACCGGGCGAGGGCTTCTTCGAGGCCGAGCTCTACTCGCTGGCGCCGGAGAACTTCTACCTCGATCCGATCACCTTCTCCGACAAGGAGCTGGCGGCGCTCTCGACGGCGCTCTCGCTGCTCACCGACGGCGGCTTCGCCTACGCCGAGCCGCTGCGCCTGGCGCTGCAGCAGGTCGCCTGGG